>ERZ1048068.235-NODE-235-length-51772-cov-13.720749_pt1 | contig 51772 bp, 52 predicted proteins | sample MGYA00383098_ERZ1048068 | MGnify/ENA primary metagenome ERZ1048068 (study PRJEB29581, sample SAMEA5548368) | metagenome | biome: marine; feature: coastal; material: water | depth 1 m | study: Short-term variability in the microbial, nano- and picoplankton...
GTTTGTACCTCCGATGTAAGGGGTAGATGTATCACCTACTTCTACTTGATATTCTTTATAATAAAAATAATCATTTAAACCACTTACACCCGTAGAGTTATTATTTATAAACCAAGCGTGGGTATGGTTAACACTTTTTACTATGTTACTTGCAAAATGACCATCTTGTAAATCATTACTTATACTACCTCCACCGTCTGTTGAATAGTTGCCATTTCTGAAGTAATTTCTAGTACCTCCACCACTTCCATCAAATCCTATATAATAACCTTTATCTCTCATATTACCCCAATCAAATTCAGCTGAATGGCTATAAGTTATATTTGCAGTCTTAGATGTATACGTCCATTGTAATATTCTAAAATTAGAACCTCTATTACTAATAGTTACTTTTTTCCAACCTGTACCTTTTTCAGGAGCGTCAACTACAGTTACTACATTACCATAGTTACCAGTATTATGTCCAGATGCAACACCATTTACTTGTATATTAGAGGTAGGTTTTCCTTTGTAAAACCTAGTAGACGTACCATTATCAGCTACTCCATATCCAGTATCATATCCAAATACTAATCCATCTCTTTCTATGTCCGGCCCTCCTGATGTTGCCATTTTATTCTAAACTACCTGTTGATGTCCAATTGCTTCCGGTCAATAAATTTAATATCTCTGTATGATTATATTCTGTATACTGATCATCATATATTGAAGGTCTTCCATATACTCCTGCCTCAATTGAAGAGGTAAACCATGTATCCGGATTTTCTGCATCTTGGTAATATTCTTCATACGAGGCAGTAACTTCGTTTATTTCATATTTTACAAATGTTTCACTTCCATCTATTGATAGACGTAGTGAACCTATATTTGATTCTAATACTTGATTAAAATCTATTGAGCTTGTTAGGCTTGTTGGTATGACTAACCATCTTCTATTTTCAAACATATTTTATATTTTTATAATCCAAATCTTGATTTTAAGGCGTTATAGTTTTGTGTAGCTTCCGTAGACGAAATTACTCTATTATATTTTCTAAAAATACCAACATCTCCACTTAGCGCATGGCCGGTGTTACCGCCCCAACCTGAACCGTAGAAGTACAGGGTCATAATACCTAAAGGAAGTTGACTGTTTCCGTTAGATACAGTATCTGATGTTATGTTGTGGGATGTTGAGTTTTGACTTGAAGCTCCATCGAAGTAGTAGCCCATTGTAGTGGAATTAGCCCAGAGTACTAATTGATGCCATTCTCCATCATTAAAAGTCGGTAATGATATTGAATTTGATGAACCGACTGATAAACTAAATGTGTTTGGATATACTGATATGTTATAATGGCCATTACCATTCCATGGTTTTGATAATAACCTACCGCCACCATCTGTAGTTTTTACCCATATTTCATAACACATTATACTGCTTCCTATAGAATCATTATGTGTCCATGCATGATCGTTATTAGGTCCTGCTATAGTGGTATAATCATTTGAACCATCAAAAGTCAGTATTCCGCCGTTGTCACTTGAGTAAACTGGTCCGTTAGTTAACGTTCCGTTGTAGTTGCTCTTTAAATCAGTCCAAGTAGTACCGTTACCTGGATAAGATCTAGGAGAGGCTGCATCTAAAGCTAATACTAATCCATCTCTAACAATATTCGGTCCTCTTAAAAATCCCATTTTTCTTATTATAAATAGATGTTGTTATATAAAATTTTTATGCTCTGCTGGTCTGTTGACTAATTCGTCTAGTTGACGGTTTACTAAGTCTAATCTGCAATGGGCTATACACTTATCAAGACTCAGTTCGTCTAAGATATTCTGTCTCCTTCTTCCGGCCCATATCTCTAGTAGATTCTTCTCTCTTAAGTCTCCTAGTTTCTTAGTTTCCACTCCTCTAAAATGACAGCATAAGTATACCGAATGAACGTTTATTACCCCGCTTAGGTTTTGAGCCAGACACTTAGGGTATTTCTTCTTATAGGTAGAATCGTATTTGTGTTTAGAGTAGTATATCTTGAACTTATCATCCTCTAGAGCTAAAGTTTCTTCTATATTATAAGGTATAGTAAAATCATTATGAAATGGGCGTATTTGAATATAGTTTATCCCTATATCCTTACATATTTTTGCATAAACAAGTAATGTAGGAGTTGTTAATTCGCTGGTTAAGAATCCTGAACCGACGGTTAGATTTGTACCTAGTTCATCTCTCCGTTTAATTAATTTGCCCATGTTCTCTAACGCTAAATGAAAATGACGTTCCGGTACTTTCCTTATTTCAGTATATGTATGAGGAGTTCCTCCGTCCATACTAATACGAACCCAGGTACAGTTTTTAACTACTATGTCGATTGACTCGTCTGTAAAGATAGTCCCGTTTGTAATCATACCGACGTCCATACCGAGAGACTTAATATATTCAATCAGACGCGGGGTTATTTTATTTACCATCGGATCACCTCCACCTGTTAGATTAATACCCTTACCCCCTAAATCATACACTTGATCTACGTAAGATTTAGCTTGTTCCCAAGTTAGTGAATCATCGTTAGTACGTCCTCCTGCTCCTGCTGCATAGCATCCTATACAGTTATGGTTACATCGATTGGTAGGATCCAACTCCCAGGTTACTGGAGTAGTGTTCCCTGTATTGAAGAATTCTAGTAGCTTATCTGGGTGATAGAATAATTTATTTTGTAAATCTACTGGTGTTTTTTCCATAACTCTGGGTATTTGTGTTTAAATCTATATTCTCTATACAGGTCTTCTTTCTCATTTCCTACGCTTGCAAATGCTAATACGTGTATACCAATCCCTTCTCTACCTTGATGTCGGTAGTCCTCATCCCCACACCTACACTTTATTGTATCTCCCAACTCACAGAAATATGTACTTAGTCCGTATATTATTCCTTCTAGGTTATCGACAGAAGGATCTATAATATGTGTAATCATCGTTTGATCAGAGCCCCATTCTATAGTAGGTTTCCAACTTCCTTCAAATAGAGTTTTCATGTGTTTTAGTTTTGCTAGGTATGGTTTCTGTTTACCTGCTATAAATCCACCGAAAATAAAGCCTTTTAGAAAATTTTGTTTTTCAATATACTTCTGCTCTTCTTCTTTCGGGCCTCTGAATCTACAGCTTCTACCTACTTCTTTACCTACTACTACTCCTTGGGTATTGTTACAATCCTCCCAGAGAGGGGCTATATCTCTTTGAAACCATATGTCGGCATCAAAATGTGCAATAAGGTAATCTGTGTACTGTTCTAGGTGAGGGATAACGTCTATGTTTCTTCTATTAGAGATTGTATAGTTATCCGTCTGTGGAAGTTTAATGATTTTAGGCGGTCCTAATTTAAACTTCAGTAGTTTATCTACTAATTCTTGAGGCATTCCGTAATCAAAAATTAATACCTCACCTGAGTATCTACCTAGGGTTCTTAAACTTATAAGCCACTCCCAGATCAACGATTCATATCTTGTATTTTTTACATAGAATGTTGTATATATTAGAGTTTTTTTCATAAACTTACTTTTCTAGAACATAAAACCTTTATTTTCAAAGGTGTTATATTGCTCTTATATATGTTTTTATAGTCCAGCCGGTAGTGGGTACACTCATTATAAGTTGTAAATTACCGCCGGTTTCAAATACGCCTAGAGTTACACCTGCAGTACTACCTAGATCTATAGTAGATGTTTCTGAGAATACTACATTACTGTTACCGTCGTGACAGGCCGTTACTGTACCTGCTCGTCGATTAGTTCCGTTTACGATTACGTAATCAAAGTGAACAGAATTAAAGCTATTAGCGTTTACGCTAGCTACAACTGATGAGGGAAAAGAGGCGGGTACATATGTATTACTTGTTAATACCACAGGTTCAGAGCCGTAGCTGAGTACTACCTCTCCATTCTGTGATATCTGTGTACTTTTAGAACCGGATACGAGTAGATCTCCTGTCTTAACTGTTAATGAACCTGTTATTTCAGCATCTCCGTTAAGACTTCCGTCCCATTCTGCTGTTATACCGGTTAGGTTAGTGCCATCTCCTTCAAAAGATCCAGAAAAAGATCCAGATACTCCTCCGGCCATTGTAATGTCTGCAGCTCCTGGATATCCGATTGCTATATTTGCGGATTGAGCTGATAGTGTGAGAGAATCGCCTACGCCTCCTGCACTTATTGTACCGGTTCCGTCGAAGGTCATATTCCCTAATATATTAAAAGTCTCTGTCTCAGAAGCTCCGTTAATACTTAAAGATCCATTTGGAATAGTAACATTACCTTGGTCATTTACTTTTAATAGGTCGTTACCGGAACTATCTTGTGCAAGTAGTGCTGTTGTTGCAGATGTTGTACCTGCTCCTTTAACTTGAAGTTCAGCAGTAGGCGTGCCATTAATAGTTGTACCTACAAATAAAGGTTGAGTAAATGTTACTTTATTGCTTCTAAATCTCGCTACCTCTGTGCTGGCGTCGACTACAGTTGTTGGACCGCCAACTGTAACATAAGAAGTACTATATCCTAAAAACGCTCCTGCTGCATTATTTAATCTAAGGTAAGGTGTTGTAGTGTCTCCATATATGTACCCGCCAGTTCCGAGCTCAATATTACCTTCTACAGATAAAGTTTGAGAGGGAGTTGTAGTTCCTATCCCTACGTTGCCACCTGTTCCTGGAAGTAAAGCAATATGAGGATCGCTGCCGCCTGTATTGGTTATGAGTTGTAATTGATTAAATCGATTACTTATTATAGCATTGTTGGTACCGGAATTACTTCCATCTATTTCTAAATAGTTACTTGATGCGTTATCAAATCTCGCTATACCTCCTTCTAAATGGAATTTTTTAGCAGGACTAGTAGTTCCAATGCCGACACGGTTATTACTTGAATCTACATAAAGGGTATTTGTATCTACTGTTAGATCTTGAGTGATGTCTAACGAGTTTAGTGCGGCGTCTGAGCCGCTTATAATGACTTTTTTCCAGTTAGGCATTGATAGCCTCCTTCCTCTGGTTAGGGGTTCTGTTTAGTATTTTCATAATTTAATTGCGGTTGGTTACAGTCTTACCTGCCCACTTCCTGTTAAGGCCTACAAATGCTTTATTATAAATATTACTTTTTAAGTATTTCCTTAAGTCCTGCCTCTTTCTTTTCTTCTTCTGCTTGAATTTTTTTAGCGATACTGTCTTGAGATCTTACCAGCTTATCTTGAAGGTTAGCTACAAGTCTTGCATGACTTCCTTTTATAGTAATTATTTCTAATCCAGAAAGCAGTACTTGAATTTCTACTGCATTTAATTTTTGAGATACTTCCATGTATATAATATACCTAAAAAACGTATGTCTGGCAACTTAAAAGTAAGTTACTTCTCGTTTTCTTTATACTGTTGTTGGAGTTTTAGTACAGTGTTGTACAGAGATACTACTTGATTACCTTTAAAGTTACATTCACGAAGAGTAACTAACACAAACTCTATTTCGGATTGTGTTAGTTTTGATTCTTCTGTATTTTCTGCTTTAGGTGTTTCGTTTTTACTTCTTACTTTGTCTATTATTCCCATAACTTGTTTGATCACTTATTAAGAGTAGATGTAGATATCTTCATTGTCTGCTACAAAGATATTTCCTTTCTTAGTATATTTTGATACTACTGCTGCTGGTGTGTCTACACCTGAACCACCTTCTACTACTGCTGACATAAATGCGTCTGGTGTGTAGGCATTACCGTTTGCAGTGAAACTGCCAGTTACTCCCCATCTACTTGTACCTGAATCATATCCGAAGAGTTCTCCGATATCTTGAGTATCTTGTTGTACTACAATACCACCATCTCCGGTTGATGTTGATCCGGAAGCGAATAATACGAATCTATCCGATACCTCTAAATTGGTAGTTGATTGGAATGATGCTGTACCCTGTACTACAAGGTCTTTATTGATTGTAATAGTATTTCCTGAGAATGTTCTATTACCTGAAATGGTATCTGCTAATCCTATAGTGTATGAAGGAGCTCCACCTAAGGCTTGAGATGTTGTACCTGTGATATCGATTTCACCAGCAGTTTGGTTTAATGTAATTGTAGTGTTACCTTCAACAGCATCTCCTGCTGAAGAACCGTAATCTACCGACATTACAGCACTTGCTGCTGATAGACCTGTACCTGCAAATAGAGTTGCTACATCATCAATTGATTCTTTTTTCGTTGGATCGCCTGCTGCACTTTCATCTGAGAATGCTATAAAATCTCCTGAAGCGATTGCTGCTGCTCCTAAGTTATTAATATCTACTGCTAATGTAACATCGGGACCTGTACCATCTGTTACTTCTATACCACCGTTAGTAACATTTGCAACTGATTCTATGTCTCCAGTTGTTGGAGCTGTCCATTCTACTATACCTCCAGCTGAAACTGTTAATACTTGACCGGCTGTTCCTATTCCTAATTTAGCTAATGTATTAGTTGCAGAGGCGTAAACAATATCTCCAGTAGTATATGAGGTTAAACCTGTACCGCCTCTTGTTGTAGCTAATGTACCTGTAGTACCTGCTCCAAGTGGGAGACTTGTTGCGTCTGATAAATCAAAAGCGGGTGTATCGTCTGAACCGCCTAGGGCTAGTTCAATACCACCGTATGAAACTGTAGAGTTTGTTAAAGCTGTGTTAGCGATATTTGCTAATGTACCGCCTAGAGTAAGATTGCCACTTGTTGTAACAGTTCCGGTTAAAGTTAGACCGTTAACAGTACCAGTACCACCGACAGATGTTACTGTACCTCCTGATCCCGCTGCTGAGATTTCAATTGCACCTGCTGTATTTGATATTGTAACACCTGTACCTGCAGTTAGTGTTGATACACTAGGAGCTCCAGTACCGTCTCCAATTAATAATTCACCGTTTCCTAATACTGCCGTTGCTGTTACGGCACCTGTACCATTACCTAGTAATATACCGCCAGCTGTAAGTGTTGATGCACCAGTACCACCTGAGGCTACTGCTAATGCTGTATCTAATGTTAAGTCTACTAGCTCCGCGGATGACCCGGAGACAATGACTTTTTTCCAATTTGCCATGTTTCTATTTTAAAATGTTTTTGTTATATGATTATAAATATTAACTTCCTAGATAAAACTCCCCGCTACCGGAAAAGAATATACCTCCTCTAATAGCTGTAGGTGTTATTGCTTTTTCTTGTAGTGTAACCACTCCTTGGTAATTTACTGAGAATATGTCTGTAGAAGCAGAGGTTATTGTGAAAATATCTCCTGTAAGTTCTACTGATGCGCTTACGCTGCCGGTGGCTATGAGGCTGAAGATACTACCATCCCCAGCATCTCCTTTAGGTCCTCTAGGTCCTTGAGGTCCGGTAGATACTACTTCGACGATGTCGGTTATCGGTTGGGTGATAGTAATACCGGTAGGACAGTCATTATCGACAATATTTATGTAATTGTTAGCCATTAATCGGTAGTCTGTTTAGATAGTAAAACTCTCCCTTCTATTAACCTTGTTCTGACAACTCCGTCGGTGAGTTCTAAATCATAGAAAGCTTCTCCTGTGAAGTCTAAAGCGTCAGTGAGTTCATATCCTATATAGACTCCAATACTGCCGCTTGCTGTCGGTTTATCTAAACTACTGCCTGAAAAGCTGAGGAATGCGTTATCTGTTAATTTTGTATAGACATCTCCGAAGCTTGAGGTCATTGTTACGTATGTTTCTCCGGACCCGGAATAAGTAGATCGGATTTCCATTTTACCGGTATACCCGCTAAGATCGATAGGGATAGATCCTGAGTCTTTATAACGTAATTCAAAGTCTACGGTGGTCCCTTGTTCTAGGGTAAAAGAGTATCTTCCTGCTGCCATATGGTATAAATATCGGCAATATTAGGAAGGCACTGTTTCTTTTTAGTCTCGAGGAATAAATTCTCCTTTTTCAAGATCTATAGACCCATCTCCGTACTTATCAGAGAGTTCTTTACCTACTTCCCGATCTTTCTCTTTTAGGTTTGTAAGTTCTAAGTACAGCTCTTCTTTTCTTGCTTTTACTTCTGCAAAGTAAGCTTCGATGTTGCCCAACTCTACAATAATACTGTCTCGGGTAGATTGAAGATCTTTTATTGTTTTAATCTCCTCTTCTGTTAATGTTTTGTTTTCCATTCTATAATTATGCTTTACGTTTATACAATATAAGTACTTTTACCCTAAAGGCAACTTACTTTGCTAATCTCTATAAGTAGTAAATACGTCTAATACTGGATCTACTATTTGGTGCCTGTGGTTCTGCTGTAGTCCGAATACCTTGACTCCGGATACTTGTATTTCTAGTTTTGCAAAGAAGTCAAATCCTGAGTCTTTTTTATTTCTTAGATCGCATTGAGACATATCTCCGCAAAATATCATTTTAGAGTTTCTTCCCAGTCTACCTATCATTAATTCTGTTTGTCTCATTGTAGCATTTTGTGCCTCATCAATTATAACACAGCAATTAGAGAAGGTATTACCTCGTAGAAATCCAAAGGGGGAGACAATGATTTTTCCTTCGCCGGTGAGTTTTTCTGTTTTAACTTTTCCTATCAGATCGTGCATAATATTATACATCGGAGCTGTTAGATAGGATAGTTTTTCATCTACTCCACCTGGTAGGAATCCTAAATCTTCTCCTGCTGTAACGTAGGGTCTTGCAATGATTAGTTTTTCTATTTGCTTATTGAATAGTAGGTCTAATCCTGTTTGTATGGCTAATAGAGTTTTTCCACTGCCAGCTTTACCTCTAATAGCAGTTATGGGATTCTCTAACATGTAGGATTTAGCTATCTTCTGTTCTTCATTTAAGGTTATTCCGAATTTAATCGGATTTTTTAATTTTCTTTTTTCTTTGAAGATTTCGTCAGTGTGGTGCTTACTGTTATTTGTCATAACGTCTTTTACTTTAATATAAATATGATCGGTACTAAAAGCTAGATCTTATAAAATAAAAAAAGAGCTTAGAAGTTAATCTAAGCTCTCTCTGTTAAGATTACTATTTCAGTAATAGATTAAATGCTGTTTAAGCCGTTAACCATTATCTTACCGAAGTATTCTGGTCTAACCATTTTCTTAGCATATCTAGTAAGTAAACCTTTTCTAGGTACGAAAGTATCTGGATCGTAAACCATTGGAGTCATGATTAATGGAATGTAAGGAGCAAATACAGCACCAGTTTCCAAGAATTGACTACCTTTGAAGCCCATCAATATAGTGTTCTCATTCATGTATGGGTTCTTGTAAACAGTATATCTGTTATTGATTTGACCCATTTTCTGTACACCGAATGCATAAGAAGACTTACTTACATCTCCGTCAGAAGAAGAAGCGAATCCTGGGATGCTTTCTAGTATAGTAGCTACTGTTGGAGAAACTACTACGAAGTTAGCACCACCTCTTAATGTTCTTTGGTGTATCTTGTTAGATAGTTTCTGCATCTTAGTACCAAGAGTTTGGAACCATTGGCCTTGAGTGTTGTAGTATCCGCCAGCGTCTGCGCCTTTCTCATCAAATGCTGATGCTCCAGCGTTGATGAAGTTGTTGTTTTTAGCAGACCAGAACTCAGTTCCAGCAGCAGCAGAACTAATCAACATATCAAGAATCTCAAGATCGATCTCTAATGAAATATACTCGGACATTACAGCTGTTAATTCAGCTTCAGCGTCTAGTGAGTGATATGCATTAAGATCTTGAGCGAATTCAGGAGTCCATTGTGCCTTTAACTTTTTAGTTTTAGCAATGATACCTTCTGATCTCATAGATACGTTAATTTGTGGTATAACGATTTCTGTAGCAGATTCTGCGTTAGGTACTGCAGCGGCAGCTCCTGCTTCAAAATCACCTCTTGCATCATCAGCAGTTTTCTTGTTGTAGAATACTGTGAAGGCATTTAAGGCGTCTAATTCTGCAGTTGAAGCGCTTACGTAAAATTCGATAGCAGTTCCGTTAACTTTAGTGAAGTCAGCAAGAACTCTTGCATCTGTTACTGATCCTGAGTTGATTAAGAAACCTCTTACAGCTTCTTCGTCAAAACTTGGTAGAGCAGTTGTAGCATTAGCAATGCTTAGCTTCTTGATCTCTTCAGCAGCTTGTGATGCAGAGAATGCACTGTTAAAGTTAACTTCTGCAAGAGAAGCAGTTGAAGCGGTAGCTGTTACAGAAGCAGAGAATTGGTTAGTTGAATAAGTAAACCTACCTGCTCCGTAAAGACCGCCTGTGTTAGTGTTACCAAAGTTAGCAGAAGCATCTCCGTAAGTAGAGTCTCCTGAGGTGAATGGGTTTTTAGAAGTTCCGTATTGGAAGTCTAAGAAGAATACTAGTCCAGAAGGTAAGTTCATTGGTTGAACAGAAACAAATTCTTTTGCTGCTATTTGACCAAATACTTTTCTTACCAATGGAAGAGCTACTCCAGCCCACTGCTCACCAGTTCCTGCAGTAAAAGAACCACCAGTTCCTGTTTGAGACTGCTCAACTACTAATTGCTTTGCTTGGTTTTCAAGAATCATAGACATGTTATTCTTGTCTATTTCGTTACTCATGCCTTCGAGAAGGCCTGTGTTTTCCCATTTTGATGCTAATCTAACTGCGTCAGATTGCAAATCGTGCCATGGGTTAGCACTTTCTAGTAAATTTTGTACTGTTGACATTTAATTTAAGTTTATTATTTTAATTTTAAAGTAAACCTGCAAGTTTTTTCATTCTTGTAATCATCGGATCCACTTCCATTACAGGTTTTTTAGTTGGGGAAGCTCCGGTGATAGTAGAGGAAGCAAAGTTTTTAGACTCTCTAACAAGCTTCTTGGCTGCTGCTTTCGCAGGAGTTTTACGAAGATTTTGTCTGAGGGTTTCAAATACTAGTTTAGCTTCTTTTACTGTTTCTGCTTTATCAAAAGCAGCAATAGCTTTTACTTTTTCAGATTCTTTTAGAGTTGCCTCTTTAAGTATCTTATTTAAGTAAAGTAATTTTGAGTTCAAAAGATTAATTTCGGCCATTTCCTCCTTAAGGGTATTGAGTTCTTCGAGTACTTCGGTTTCTTCTGCTACGTTTCTTGATCCTGCTGCTGCGCCACCGGCACCGCTTAGTTTCTGTGCAAAAGTTTTCCACTTCTCTCCGTACTTACCTGCTAAGGCGTTTTCTTGCCAAACTGCTGCTCCTACAGATCCTCCAATTAAGGCGGTCATACCTCCTATAATAGCAGGTAGTGCTGCAACAAGTTCTGTTGTTGTCATTTCAGTGATCTGTCCTTCCTCGAGTTGGAGGTCAGCAATTTCATCTTCAATTTCAACTTCTTCATCTCCCATCTCAGCATCGTCCTCTACCTCAACTTCTTCATCTTCTTCAGATGGTTCAGTTAATTCGAGTTCTTCTGCTTCGATCATTTCATCAACTACCTCTTCAATAAATGCTCTTAAATCTTCTTCTGTCATGTTGTCAAAGTCGATCTCTACGTCCATGTCATCCATTTTAGATTCTTCTTCTTCCTCTTCTTCAGATTCGTCGTCAGCTTCTTCAATGTTCTCTTCTTCAGTAATGTCCTCTTCGATAGTCTCTTCGTGTACGCCTTCTTCTGAATCATGCTTGGCTTCCATTTTGTGATCTTTGTGATCGGCTTCCATTTTGTGATCTTTGTCTTCGTCTTCGTGTTCAACTTCGTCGAGTTCAGCTAAAAGCTCTTCAAGATTAAATTCTTCCTCTAATTCGGAGTTTTCCTTTTTCATCTTGTGACCTTCTTCTTGCTTCTCATCTTCTTCTTCCATTTCAGTTAATTTTTTTTCGAACATAGATTTTAATCGAGGTGTAATAACTTCTTCTAAAGCCGCTTTAGCATTGGCGATAGAAACTTCTTTTACCGCTTTTGCATCAGCAATAGCTTCTTTAAATAAATCTCGGTTTTTTTCCATTTCCTTTAATACTTTTAGGGAATACACTTATTAGTGAAGTGCAATAAGGGTTTAAATTTGATTTTAGGTACTATATTAGAGGATAGTACATATATGTAAAGTATCTCTTAGGATACTTACTATTATATATAGTTGGGGTAATGGTAAAACTACCTATTAAGGTAACTTAAATTGGACAAGTTCCAAAATTACAGAGAATTTCTTGTATTATTCTGTTTGCTTGTGTGTAATCTTTATCGCTTACTTCTATTCCTTCTCTTATTACATTCATATAAGACCCGGGATTAGAAGGTGTTGATACGAAGTCCCAGCACAGTAGATCAAAATCGTCTTGAACTTCCATTACAGATCCTCCGGATTTTAAAGAGCCTGTACCTCTTGAAGATACTCCAACTGTAATATTAGATTCGATTAATGCTTTTAATATATTGCCGGACGGAGTAGGTAGTATCTCTATCTTACCCATTATGTGGTCTCCGTTCCACCAAATATCTGTTATGTTATGAGATACGTTTTTTAGATTTATTACTGTAGTTTCTGGATGGTCTAATTCTCCAAGTGCTCTATTCTCTTTAACAGAATCCATATACTTACTTATCTCTCTCTCCCATAATGCTTTAGGGTAATATCTACCATTGCCGTTCTTAACCTCGGCAGTAGCTAATATACCTTCTACTAAGGGAAGTCCCCTCTCGGAGGTTTTACCTTCTGAGATTAACCCTGCGGTAGGTTGAAATAAGTTGGTCTCTATTAATAGGTTACTCATCTTAAGCTCTTGCAATAGTATCGTAATGTACGTCTTGAACTTCTCCTCGATAATCTGCGTAGACATCGACTTCCCACTCTTGCCCGTTCTCGTCTTCACCTACCCAGTATTGATCTTGACCTTCATTGCTGTGATCGTCAATTATATCTCCATAGTCAAACTCTACTTTATGTATGGTTTCGCCATCTTTGAACTCAACATAAGGCCATTCAGTTGTAATAACTTTTACTTGGTTTTCGTTGATTGGTGCTTTTTTAATAGTCCCTTCTGTTATATCACCGTAGCCGCTTGCTTTATACTTACCCTTAGCTTCTTTCTGCTCTTCTTGAGTATAGCCTAGCCCTTTAATACCAAACTGTCCATCTTTAACGTAGTACAGTGAATCTTTAGCAAGATTTTTTGTAACAAGTTCTTTAACTTCCTCTATGGTTTTGTCTACATTTTTAGGATCTTTCATTTCAACATAGAAGCCTTTAAGCAATTCTGCTCCTATAACGTTATCCATGTTTTTGTCGTCCTTATAATCGAAATTTTTTTCTTCTAAGTCTGTTACTTCTTTAGAAGTTTTCTTTTCTGTTGCTTTTGCTTCGGTGAGATTACTATTAAATATCTTAAACCAATTCGGTTCAGTATTTTTAGAAGTTACATCCTTATTTATAGATTCAGTAATAATACCTCTCTCTTTTAAATTATTTACAGTTTGATCAAAAGTTAATACGTTACTAATATATTGAGGAAATTCTCTCTTAGCTTGTTTTAGAAAAAGTTCTTTACTTCCCTTCCCCTCTTTTATAAGTGTATAGTTGTTTTGTAAGCTTTTCATTGTTAATAAATAGGCATATATTTAATGTTATGTACTACTTCCACAGGTCTTTATAATCTATTCCTTTGGCTTTTCTTCTTAGTTGTTGTTTATTTACCAACTTATACCCCATGTCTAAGTAGTAATTACGAGCTGTTCCTTTTGCTCCTTTTTTAGGATTAAAAGCGTAGGGGGATGAATATGCTCCCGCTCCGGCGGAGGTGCTTAATTCTTTTAGGTGTCGTTTGAGCCACTCTCTCCGCTTTAGTTTCTTATCCATTATAAATTGTCAAGTAGTTCGGAGTATTGAAGTAGGTTAACGATATCGTCGTTACTTACTTTCTTAGAATTCTCGATAGGTTTTATATATTTAAGAGTTTCTTGAAGTTTTATCTTAAGTACCTCGTCTTTGATCTCAGAGAGTTTACTTACTAATTCTTCTGTTATTTTTTCTGCCCTGGAGTTGTAAAACTCTCGAAGTTTTTTAGTGTTATCTATTGAAGTTACTACTTCTTTTAATATCTCTTTTTGTTTTGTTGAGAAGCTATCGTATTTTTCGTTAAACTTCTCTAACATAATTCGATGTGTTAGTATTTTAATATCTTTAGGATACTCTTTATACTCTTCCATTAAAGTATCTTTCTTACTTTGAACCGGGCTTTTTACTAGGTGTTCTAAGAGTGTTACTTTATTATTAATAGTATCTTCCGGAGTTATTTCTTTACTGTCTTGATTCTCAATCAAGTTATTTAGTGCGGCATATATTTTATAATTCCCTACTTTTGCTTTAAAGAACTTTTCTACATTGTAAGATTTCTTTATTTCTTTAATAAGGTTATATCTTTGCTTTTTAATTTGAACTCTATCAAGTTTTTTAGAAGCTTCTAGGAGAGAGGAGATTACCATTTCGGATTTTACCTCTGTTAGGTTTTTAAAATTACTCAGCTGCTCGTATATCTTATACTCTTTGCCAAGTTCTGTGTTTACGAAGTACTTTTTTAAAGTCTTTATAGCAGGTGAGTTAATATTATCCATTGTATCAGTAGTAATTTGCCTTACTAGTAATTCAAATAATAGCCCTGTATTTTTATACTTCGAATGCTTAACTATTGCCATCTCTAATGTATCTTTGTTATAAATAGTAGGTTATTTGTCTTCTCTTATTTGAGCCTCATCTAGGAGCCCGCCTTTCTTATTATTTTCTTCAAATAGGTTAACTTTTTTATCGGTTAGACCTTCTAAAGTCTTATAATGTTTAGAGAATTCTCTCTTTGTTGATTCAAAGGCGAAAGGTTTTGTCTTGTCTCTACCATATCCTTCTTGATCGTCGTTCTTCATTGTAGATTTTCCTAATCTATCCTTACCTAATGGATCTCCTTGAGTACCTATATGACTTGCTTTCTCTTTTGGTCTACCTATTTCTGGTTCATCTTCATTATATCCAGTCGGTACGTTTCCGGGACGTTCATAAACTCTTCCTTTCCCGTAAGCAGTTGCAATATCGTGAGGAGTTCCGAAAGATTTACCGGAAGTATCAGGATCGTTTCCTTCGTTCTCTACCTGGCTTAGTCGGAAGTTTCTCTTAGCATCTTCTACTGTTAGATCTCTAATCTCTTCATACTCTTCAACTGATAGGTGGAATATGTTCTCGTATATCCAGTCAGAGGAGAATAATTTCGAGTCTGTCATTGCTTGCATTAGATCTACCTTCTCTTTTAACAATGCAACTCTTTCTTGATCGTATATGATTGAAGGTGTTGTTAGAGATAATTCGAAGTTTACTAGTTGCTCTTGAGTGTATCCTTGGGAGTAAAGATGTATAAAGGCAATTTTATAGAGTTCTGATACCATTATTCTCTGTATCTTCTCTACTGTTCTTGCGAATCTTATATCCTCTGCTGCTAATACTGCTTTGCCGCTTAAGTTTTCATCGTATCCTAAAAATGCTTTAGGTACTCTTAGGGCTGCAAATAACTTATCTCTTAGGTATTCTACATCGTTTATTCCGTCATATTGAAGTCCTCCTAAAGTATCTATTTTAGTAGTAGTATCTCCGTTTCTCATCGGTATGTAGAAATCTTCCATTAGATTCTGCATATTGTACTTAAGGTTATACTGTCCGGTTTTTGGATCTACGTAAGGAGTCTTTTTAATCTTACCAATTGCTTTTTGTATAAAATTCTCAACTTCAGCAGGTGCTATTCCTCCTACATTCATATAGAATATTCTCTTTTCAGGAGCTCTAACGATTCTATGTACGAGCATAGCATCTTCCATTAGAGTGTATTGTTTAAATAATTTTCTTGCTGGTTCTAGATAAGATCTTCCGTAAGGTAGGTAATTAATATCTGATAAAAGTCTGAAATGAGCCATTTCGTAGTTATCGAAATAGAGTGCATTCGGATCATCAGTTCCGGGTGTTGGATAGTAGCCGCTTGTACCGCCGGCAAGTCCGTCAGGGTTATACTTAAACCTAGTGGACATTGGATGATCTTCATCGTAGCCGTCTTGTCTTTCTATACTAAATGCTGTGAATGGTATAGCGTTATAAACTCCGTACTTTTCAGAGATCTCTAATTTTAAGAAAAAGTCTCCGTACTTACATGCATTCCTTATCCACCAGGATAAATTAAATTCTATATTTAAAACATCGTAAAAGAGGTTGTAGAGTATTTTCTGTATATTCTCGTCTGCTGATTTAATATGGAGTACTTCTCCCATATCATTCTTGAGCGTTGATTCTTCAGAAAGTATATCTAGAGTAGATGCTATAATCGCATCTGTATCCATTACGTCGTATTCTGAGTACAGCTGTGGTCTTAGCTGTTGGTAGTTGTAGGTTGCTTGCTGTCCGTAGAGAGAGGTTGGGCTAGTTGAGTGTATGCTGCTGTATCTACTTTGGAAGGAGTTATTTTCTAATTCCCCTGCTACTTGTATTTGATTTACATCTGCTACCTTAAGCTGATTACCTCCTACGTTTCTGATTATAACATCTGTAGAGAATAATCTCTGTAGTCTGCTAAGTATGCTCTTATCTGCCATGCTTTATGATTGTAATATAGGTATAAATATTAGGGAAAGCCACTTCCCTTATTTGTAGATCCATGAAATATCCTCTTGGCCGCCAATACCGTTGTCTATTTCGTTGGGATTATTTGTATTTTGAGGGATATAGAACATATCAGGAGCAGAAGTCTTAGTTACGTTATCCCAAACGCTTCTTGCTAATTCACTATTACCTTTTTGTATTCTAAATGCTGTTTCTCGTACATACATCGCTATAGCCCAGGCCATTACCAGGTCGTCATTATAACCTGTTTGCGCTTCTGCTCTATTATTTCTCCAGATAAATACTTTTAATTCATCTAATAACCTCTTAGAATGTATGGTAGCTGATTTATCGTTTATAGATTCCTGTAGTTTAGCTATTGCTAAGGGTCTAGTTTTACTTGTGTTTGAGAATCCCGGTACCATGTTTGAGTTTAATCCATGAGGATCAAAGTAACTATCTGCTGTCACATTACCGGACTTAGGTGAATGGTATAGGTTTGCATAGCCTCTCTCTTGTATAGTTTCGATAGTGGACCATCCTATATTAGCGTTTTCCACTACAAGTAGAGCGTTATTATATTCAGTTGCTATTCCTACTAATAGGTGTGCAAATTCTTTAGGGGGGAGCTGACCTTTATACTCTCCTGCTTGTTTACAGTTTTCAATATCTATAATATGAAAAGTAGAGAAATCTTTTCCATCTCCTCTTGCAACGTCGGCTACTATCATATAGTTTCTAGAGTAGTCTACGTGTTCCCATATCCAGAGGCTCTTATCTACTCCTCTCCTTTCTAAAGGATCTGCTCTAAAGCTCTGTTCGTAAAATTCTAGAAGCTCTCCGTATATTACTGTATCTCCTGATGTAGCGAAGTCGCAGTCACATTCCTGTGCTGCTAATCTTGGATCCCCTAGCTGTGCATCTTGTGCTTCTCTCCAGGCTTGATCTCTTTCAGGATGTACATACCAAGGTAATTTAATGGGTAGGAAATCGTTTTCTCCAGTCTCCGCTGCTATCCAGGTCTTATGAAACCAGTTACCAGTTCCGTAAGGTGTTGATAGTACTATAGCTCCTCCACCGGTTGCTAAAGTCTGTTGAGCGGCAGCCCAGGTTTCAGCGATATTATCTATAAAGGCTGCTTCATCAATTAATAGTAAAGATACTGCTTCAGATCGAGCGGCATCGGCATTAGAGGATTTTGCAGTTATTTTAGATCCGTTTGATAATCTAAGGCTTAGTTTATTCTTCTCTTGGTATCCTACTTTCATCCATGATGGTAGGTTTTCATACATAAACTGTACTTTGGATACTAAGTTTCTTGCTGTTGCTTGAGTTGTTGCTAAAGTTAATACGTTCTTATCTTTATGAAATAACATCAACCATAGTGAATACCCTGCTGCGAGGGTTGATATTCCTAACTGTCTAGATTTTAATATTATAGAGTAATCGTTCTCTTGAAAGTGCTTCAGGGATGTTTCTTGAAAAGGGTATAAGTGGAATAGTATTCTACCCCTTTGAGGGTGTTGTATATAGCAGTACTTCTTCATAAAGTGTACTGGGTCTTTTACGCATTTTACGTATTCCTGTCTTATGATCTGTTTTAATTCTTTACTCATTAAAATAACTTTAGATTTACTTTAGGTTTTTTTACCTTTATCTCCCAGTACAAGCTTCCGTTTATTACAGGTTGTAGGTCTCTATTAAAGCCTATACCTACTCCGTACATCTTTGATTTTTTAGTCTTTAACATTAGACTAACTCCTGCTTGATTTAGTGATTGTTTGTTAGCAGATATATTAATCCCTGTATATAGTCTAGTTTTATTAGTAGTTGTATTCGAATGTATTGTGGTTGTCGGTATAAATACGTTGGGTTTAATTCTTCTTGATACTATTTTATTTCTACTTAAGGTATCGTTTATAACAATATTACCTAACGTATCTAAGTCCAATGTATCTGTATAGAAGTATTTTGCGTAATAATCTTTTAGAATACTTAAGGTGTCTATATTACTAAGGATTGTATCGTGTATAGTTTCTGTTCTAGTTTTCCACTTAGGAACATATAATACCTTATCGACTTTTAACGTATCCCATTTAGTCTCAACTTTAGTGATTACAGTAGGGGTTACTGGGGAAGGCGGTGATTGACACTCTCTTTGTAATATCAGGAGAGCTATCAGCGCTAGTATAAGAAGAGTACTGAGGTTTATTTTAAAATTACCTATCATTACTCTTATAAATATATATCTATACTAATTCAGGTAGTTTTTTTAGAATTTCACTTTTCTTATATATATTTCCATATCCTGTATAGTCATCTATTGCTAATACAAGTTCTTTCCCTATATCGTAAAATTCATAATTTTCTGTTCCCATCTCTTGATTAGTAGATACTGAACCTAATTTTACTGCGTTTGGATATTGTCTTAATAGTTCATAACCTGCATTTTCATCCTGCTCTTCATCACCTATAAGATTGAACCATAAATCTTCTGGCCAATCGAAATCTGCTGTGATCATTTCTTTTAATGTGTGGAAGTTAGCAGTTCTTTTATTTTCTACTAAATATTTTCGTAAATCAAAGTTATCCATGTCGTATGTGTTTAGTAATAAATAGGCTTTTTCTTATTAACCTTCCGTAATATCCTTTTTGGAAAGTTCAAGGCCTTTTGCTTTTGGTCCGAATTTAGCCATGTTAGCAGGGTAGATTCTATAATCTAGTCCGATTGGTTTTCCTTGATGCTGGGCAATAGTAAATACAGGTGCAATGCTTCCGTCTTTAACATCATCTAATGATTTATAGATATGGGAAGTATTTACTGTGATAGTATCTCCTTCTAATTTGAAGTCTTCGTCTTTCCAAGTTCTACTGGCTACGATTACTTTTGGTTTTTCAGGTCCAAAGATGAAGGTTTCCATTTCGGAATCATTATCGATAAAGTCGGGAATGATTACTTTTGTTATCCGTTCTCCAGTATCGGGATTGTACATTAAGTACTTTCCTTTAACTTCAGGGTTAGGAGTTAATCCAAATCCATTGATTTCTCCTTTGAGTGCTTTTTCTTGAAAAGTCTTAATAAAGTCTGGATATATTGAAGCTACTGAAGCCCATCTAAACCCTCCGTCTTGTTTAAGGGAAATATTACCTACTATTTCGTTTCCTGAAATGAATTGAGCATCTGATTTATCTCCTTTTCCAGCACCTGTTTTCGAGGAGTCTACAACACTTGTTACGTTAGTAAATGTTTCTGTATATTCAGGAGAAACTAACTTTACGGTGGCTGATTCACCGGCTTGGGCTATTAAGTTGTTTAGGTTTTCTATAAATTTAGCTTCATTAGTTTTTCCTGCTCCTCCAGGAGCGCTGTAGCTACCTATGATGTTAACTTCTCCGAAGTCCGGAGCTGTAAATTGAAATAAGGTAAACTTGCCGCTTGGATTAGGTCCTTGTCGAGGTTTGTAGGTTTTAATGTCTATATCTTCTCCGAAAGTTTCTTGAAAGAATTTTACAAATTCATCAGGATTTTTTACTCTGGGTGCAGATAATCTATTAGGTTTTGATTTTACAGGTAGTAGGTTATATTTACTTCCTACGGTATCTATGATCTTTTTAACAGCTTTGATAGTGTTTGATCTATTTGGTACTTCCTCGTAGAGATCTATTTTATGTCCTAATGTCTCTGTGATAGTTTTTAGGATTAGTAGGTCATTTTTGTTGTTTAAGTCTGGGTATCCTTTTTCACATCGATAGGCCCACTCTAAAAGAATCTTATCTATTAAATCCATATGTTTTATGATGATGGTGTTAGTTCGTCAGGTAGTTCATCTCCTGTTGGTATGTCTTCTACTTCTTCTTCAGGTTCGATTCCATCTATTGGAGCTTCTTCTTCGTCAGTTATAGCTTCATCTTCTTCTCCCTGTACTGTTATTTTTAGTAATTTAGAGATAGCTTTAGTTGCCATTTCTTCTTCTCCTAAATTTAATAGGTAATGCTTCTTACCTACTACTTGAGCTACCCAAGATCTTTCTAAATCATATAAGTAGAAAAACTGTCCGTTGCCAAGTATAACTTTATAGGTTGCTGGTTTAGGGGAGATCCATTCTATGTCTTTTACGAAGATTGGAAAATCCGCTGTCATTAAGTCTGTAAGTATTGGTATAAGGTGTGGGTGGTTTTTTAGGAGTTTGTATTCCTGGTACTTACCGCCCTCAATAGGGTTCAGTTTTCGTGCTGCTACATCTCTTATTAAGGTTCGGAGTATGTTTTGATTCATATTAATAAATATGTTACTTCTTCTTTAAGTTCTCTAAATATTTAATAGCCTCTTCTTTCTGTTTAACTATATTTGAACTATTCCCTTTAGACCAACTCTCTAATTCACCGGTTTCTGATACGAATCCATCGTTTGAACTATTGATTAAGTCATCAACCCATATTTCGTAATTTTGAATTGTGTTATCTATTTCAGAATTGTGTATCCTTTTCTGATACTCTTCCCATTCTCCTGATGCTTTTAAAGATGTTTCGAACTTCACCTGACACTTAAAGCATCTTTTATTAATAGTGTAGAATTCTTTATCATACCGGTGATTCATAAGTTCGCTGCAGTCTGGGCAGAATAAAGGCATCTTACTTATTTCTCTAGCTTTTTGAAGTTTTGATATATTCTGCTTGATTCCGTTTTTTATAGTCCAAGTTCTATCATCTTCCTCCCAAATATCACCTTCTTTCCTCTCTATTTCATCCTTCTTATAGCCTGCCGCAATAGTTGTACTAGCTCCATTTTTACCTTTAACGAGGTTTCGAAGTCTCTGTACATCTTTTTGTGCAAACTCTTTCTTTAGTTTAGATTCAGACATTATTTAATACGTATTTACTTGTTTTAGTAGTCTTAGGTTTAAGAGTATCTTTATTGTAAGATTTTAAAGTTCCTAGTTTTCTCATCTGGTTGTTGATTCTATTTTTAATAGCGAATTCTCCTTCACCGTTTATCTCTACTTTCATTTCTGTAGGATTAAGTAGCGGTATAAACTTTACCTTTGCTTGTTTACCGGTTCCGTACTCTTCTACTTCTATAACATTTACTGCCCTCTCCTCTATTTGTTTTGTTTCAGAGTTAAAGAACTTTCTCGCTTCTTCTGTGAAGTTAACTTTAAAGTCGTGAGTACTACTAAACCACAACTCTATATTATTTAAGACTTGAGTTAAGTTTTTTTCGTTCGGTGTTACAATCTTATATGCCATATCTTATATTACCTAAAGATACGAACTTTCTATATAAGAAGCAACTACTTTTTGAGTTGATCCATTAATTTGGATACAACTGCGTCTTTTATGTCTTTGGTATAAAATGAATCTTCTTCTAAACCGCCCTCTCTATCTAAAGTTTCTTTATCATGCTCTATTTCATCTTTAGTCATTTGAGCTAAGAATGCTGCTTTAGGATCTTCCGGTAGTTTATCTATTTCACCTCTTTTTACTTTTTGCATAAAGTATACTTTTGCTTCATCGTCTAAACTGTCTTCAGTTACCATAGCGTCTATAGCAGGTTCTTTGAGTTCGAATTCGAGGTAGTGCTTTGCTCCGTCAATCATGTTTTTAGCGGTATTGATTTTAGATTGCCACCAATGTGGGAGATCAACTTCGCCGTCTATATCTTCTAAATCGTCCATCATTTGATATAACTCCATAGCGTAGTTCCCGATCTTGTATAGATCAGCTTTTAACATTCCTGGTTCATTGTCTTGATGACCTAAATCTAAATCTTCATTTACGCTATCGTATTCTCTTTGCTTTAGAGCTGCTTGGATAGCGAATACAGCGTCTCGTTCTGAGTAATCATATTTTTTAGCTAATCCTTTGATGAGCCTATTTACTGCTTTAGTTACTTCGGGATTGAGAGCTTCTTCTAAAGGTCTCCCTTCGTCATCCATTGGCATGAATATTTCATCCTCGTCGTCTAATTGTTCTTGATCTGGATCGTAGTCTCCTTCTTCAATAGATTCTTTAAATGATCTTACAGTCTTTTCAACTTCGTCTTTGAATAGTTTAAGACTATCTTCGAACTCTTCATGCTTTCCTGCTTCTAACATATCGATAGCATCTTCTAAATAAGCTACTTCTCTATGGTAGTTAACGTCAGTGAAGTCGTGTGCTACTTTCTTAAGGTCCTCTATTGATGTTCCTGCATGTAGTTTTAATGCATGGTCTAACATTGCATCAAAGTCATGATCTTTTTCCATTCCTTTACCTACAGTGTATTGTTCATTCATAGGTGTAAATAATGCTTTCATTCCTTTGTAATATTCTGGGAATTTAGCTTTAAGGTATCTTTGAGCTGCATGCATATAAAGGCCTTGGCGGTCTGTTTCATACTCTTCCCAATCGTCCCAGTAGTGGTCTACATTCTCTCCAGCTACATCTAGTACTTTCATTATATCAGGGGCATCTGTAGGGTTACCTAAGTCTTTATGCATTGAGTTAAAGAAATAATGCCAATCAGAACTACCCCATTCTTTTAAGTTAGCTTCTTTATCTTTAAGAGCTTTTTCCATTGACTCTTCTGTATCACCGTCTTTATCTACATCTGGATAGTCTGGTCTTTTTTCTTCTGCTACAGTTTCTTCTTTGATTCTTAAATCAATACCGCCTTGAACAGGAGCGTACTTATTGTATAATGCTATAGCTTCTGGGCTGTTATTTAGCATCTTTAAGAGTCTTTTTATTTCTTGCTGTTGAAGTTCTCCCTTACCGTAAGATCTACTATCATCTGCCATGTAGTAGAACCAATCATGTCTTTTTAACTCTCCTTCGAGGTCTTGCATTAGATGATCCATGTCTCCTTCGCTTACTCTTAACCTACCTTCAGCGAGGTATTTTCTTAAATCAAAGTTATTCATTTTAGTTGTTTGTTTTTAGTATGTTTTTAACTGCTTCCATCATTTCTGATTTTTTCATCTTAGGATTACTCTTTATGTATTCTTCTACTGCTTCAGTATATTGAGTAACTTTTGGTATCTTAGATCTCATTTTATCTTTCGGATCACTTTTTCTAGCTCCTCTTTCTTCTGCATCCTTAGTCATTCTACCTTTTACTAGGTTTCCTGATTTAGTAAAGTAGTGTCCTTTCGGGGCAGATTTTGTTTCTTTAACTTTTTTATACATTTCCTGTAAATCTTGTACTTCTTTTACTGCACAGCTCTTCTTTCCTTTTAGGTAAGGTCTCTTGCATGGAGTACCTTTAACGTGTACTCTTCCGCATCTATGACAGCAGGTTGCTTTAGCTTCATCTAATTGGCTTCTTAATAATGATTTCCAACTAACCATTATTTCACCTACTCCTTTTATAAATTCAGGATTTTTTAAATCACCTTTAAATTTACCAAATAATGCTCTTAAATCTTCTTTAAATTCAGCTACTGATCCTGTTGGGTTAAATGGTTCTGAATCTGGATCTTCTGGGTTTCTTAGAAAACCACTATAAGCTTCTTCTAATATTTTTAATGCAACATTAGATGGTTCATAGGACCAATTTTTCTTATCTTTACTCTGTGTTAAAACTATATCTTCACCATCTGGTGTTGAAATGGTATATTTTCCAATTCCAGTATTTTTACCGACGTAGCCTTTAGGCATCTTTGGAATTAACCTTGTTAACTTATCGTCAGATATTTTATTAGTTGCTTTTGCTTCAATGATGTATGCGCCTCTAATTGAATCAATAGCAGCTAAAGCTAATTCTACACCTCTAATATCCCCACTCATTTCTGCTTTATCTAAGGCATCAAAAGCAATTTTTAATTGTTCTTCTTTTGATGCTTCATTTAGTTTAGGCATGTTATCTATTTCATCATGAACCCATTGTTGTTCGTTCGAGCCTAATTGATCATAATCCATTCCAAATTCTTCATTTGCAATTTCATCATATATGTCCATCTGTTCATTTATACCTCTCATATCGAAACCTGACATTTCTCCATGTTTTTTAAATTTAGATTTTTTTTCCTTAACGTATAAACCTTCATCTGGGTTCCATTCATAGTCTTCTTTATTAAAACCTTTCAGCTTCTTGGCTTTTTGATATTCAGCAGATGATAATTTAGCTTGTTTAAGTATTTTATTTTCAGCTATTGCTTGATCATAGGTCATTTCTTTTCTACCTGATAGTTTAGCTATTGCTTTATCAATACGATTTAATTTACTACCATATTCATCAGCAATTGGCCCACCTTCTGGTTCAGCTTCTTGCTCCATATCACGCATTAATTGCTCTCTTTCTTTTTTGAGGAAAGTTATTTTTTTAGCATTCTTAACTGCTGTGTAGTCTGGATTGATAGTTGGTTTAGCGGCTTTCTTTTCTTTAGCTACTTGAGTTGCTCTCATTCTTACCATTATTGGATCGTTTAGATCTTCATACATACCTTTCTCTAAGGTAATAGTAATACCTCCTGCTTGGTTAGGTTGAGCAAAGTAACCGTGCTTTTTAGCCTTACCTATTAGACGTTCTTTTGTAGCATCATCTAAAGGTTCAGAAATAATAACCTTGTTACCGTGTCGTCTATAGGGAATACCTCCTGCTACTTTATCTACATTCTCTTTAACTCCTTCGTCAATTGAGAAAGTTAATTCTTTACTTAGTTCGTTACTATATTCTTTCTTTAGGGCGGAGATGTAGTTTCTAAATAAAGTAAAGTTTTGGTTTATAGTAGCTCTCATATCAATTTCTTGACTGCCTTCAGCATTAAGTCCTTTTGCTGCTTTCATAAGATCTACAAATCTATTATCTAAATCATCTAAATAAGCTCCAAACGTCATTTCCTTAACTTCGTTGATTGTAGATTCTCCGAGGTTAGTTGACTGTGTTGCTCCTTGAGGTTTAATTAGATCATCTGCTGAGGATTGTAATTGTGATGGTGTACCGTATACTCTATCGCCTATCTCTTCTTTACCAGTTTCAACATCAATTACTTTATATTTAGCCCTATCAGACATTACTTTATCTAATACAAACTTATATTCACCGTATCTTGAAGATACTTCTTTAGGCCATTGTTTCATATAATAATAAATAGCATCTTTTAGAAAGAAGGTAGATTTAATTCTTGAGCAGCGACTCTCCAGCGGCGTATAATGTCTGCTTTATCAGAAGCAGAGATCGTTCTGTTGTCCACAAAAATATCTAAATAGTCGTTAAGTACGTCTTTGAACGGCTTTTTCATCTTTTTTGCTTTATAGTACATACCTTGAAGCATTGCTGGTATTTCCTTATCTAGAAGGTAATAGTTGCTTGTTGGCATAATGCCGAGGTTTTGTATATAACTTCGTAGCATCCTATCGTCAGGTAGTTCTTTAGCGGGTACTACGTTATATCCGGCTTGAGATAAATGTTCTATTTCGTGTCTAATGATGTCTTTTAGGTCCATTGATATAGTTGACCATAACTTCGGTAAGGTGCGGGGATCTACTTGAAAATACAGTGAGATAACGGCATCCATACCTACATCTTCTATATTTCCTTCGTCGTCATATGTTTCTGCTTCACCCTCATCAGCATCTCCGTCTGGACTATATGCGCTATCTTCTGTTTCTATAAATTTTAGATCTGCATCTAAATCAAATACGACTGGCCTTCCTTTACTGTCTAGAAAACTATAACTTTTTTCGAAAGATGATACTTTTCTTGAACTATCCTCATCAAACTGCTCTTTCCATGCTTTAAATATCTCTGATGATACTCTGTTTGTTATTGTATCGTATGCTCCTTCTGCCATTATTGTTTCTTCTAATCCTGATGCTAGTTCACGTGCGTATTGATTTAATCCGAGCGGATCTTTTATTTTCTTTTCTTCTACTGGGTTATTGTCGTGTCCACATTTATGACAGGTGTACGGGGCTTCTCCGCCATCTTCTATCTCCCAGCTCCAGCCGCAACTGGTGCATTTAACCTTGTCGTTCGTTGCTGTTTGATCTATACTATCAGTCCAATTTCTGAAGGTCATTGTACCGTTTAGGTTGGCTTCTTTTTCGATATCGTTTAAATGATCTGATTCTTGAGTATTTGTCGTATCTATATCATCTAGTCTCCCTTCTAGGTTTTGAATATGGTGAATCATTTCATGTGCAAATGATCTTACAATATCTTTAGGGTGTCTTCCTTCTGTATATAATACTATTCTATTTGCTGCTGGGTCATAGTATGCTGTTTTTCCGAAAAAGTCTTTGGCGTTTTCGGAATCTCCGTTTATGAATTCGACTGTAGGTAGAGGTTCTATATTCATACCTTTATCTAGCATATGAGTTGTTAGTTCTGCTATCTTATACTGAACTTTATTGTCTTTGTTATAAGATGCATTTTCAACTAGCATAGATTTTATGGAGATCTCCGGGTATTTGTCTTCTAGGCTTGCTACTGCATCTACATTCTTCTTAGAGTCGTCTCTAAATTCAATATCATTATAGCCTTTCTTAATTTGATTTTCAATCCAGCGAGCTTTATCTTGAGGGTCGCTAGATCCTAACCCTACTACGTAAGGTTCGATACCGAATTCATCTTTTAGGTACTTTTTAACCGGGTATCCTAGTAATCTTGCTGTTAAGATTGTAGTTTTCTCTGCCGGGTCGTTGTAGGATTTTATTAAGTCTTGTATATTATCCTCTAACGGTTTAGCTTTCTTTATTACAGAGCTAAATTCAGAAAAGTTAAACGTATCTCCTTCTTTAGGAACATATACTGCGTATTCGGCAGGTGTTAGTCCTGATTTGGTTCCGTCTTTATGAGTTATGTGTATTGTAGCGTCAACATGTACTAATGTATCATCAAAATCAAAGACTCTTAATTTCTTCTCTCCCTTATTCTCTTCTAATCCTTTTGTTTTCTCTAAAGCATCCCCTGCTTTTTTAGCGTCTTTATAAGCGTTTGAGTTCTTATGAGATGCTTTCTTACCGGCTTTCTTCTTAGCGTTTATGTTAGCCCACAATCCCTCGTCTACTAGGGTATAACCAGATCCATATGGAGCTGCTTTTTCTTGGTTCTGTGGAATAACGTTCTCTGTTTGAGTTTTCTTTCTCCTGTAGTATAGTACTAATGCTCTTCGAGATGGCTTAGATAGGCCTTTCCATAATCCTTTCAATAAGTCTGGTTGGTTTTTCATTCTATCCAACATCGCTGCGTGCGGTTCCCATAGATCTGCTGCTGCATCAGTGTCTTCTACAATAACTTCCTCTTTTATCTCTTCTGCTAATCCTAGAGCGTTAATATACTCATCTGCAGTAATACCGGCTGGTATGTATTTTTCAACTTCTGATTTATCTCTATTTAGTAGTGCTACTCTTAAGTCTGTTGCTGAGGTGTTTCCTATACCAGCTGATTCAAAGCTATTTACTTCTACGTTTGGTAATTTTTCATCTATGTTTTTAAATCTTGCTTTATCATCTTTACCGAAGACTGCTATATAGGGTTGGTCTTTATTTGCTTCAAACTCTTTATAAGCTGCTAGTACCGGGGATTTTTCTGGAGATATTATTATATTAACGTTACTGGGTATAATGTTCTTATCTTTAAGTATGTTAAATATTCTTAAGGACTGTTCCGCACTTATTGCTTCTTGTCCGTCTTTAGCCCTCGTGGAAGGGCTTATGAATACAAGGACCTTACCTTCGTTCCCTACTTTTTCAGAAGCAGCGATAATTCTATTAACATGATCTTTATGAGGAGGTTTAAATGCTCCAGGAAAGATAGCTATTTTTGTTTTCTCTTCTTCCTCTAAATATTCTACTCTTAAACTATTACGTGTATTTGCTCTATAAGATTCCTCTAGTTGAGCTACAGTATCTAGTGCTTTCTGTTTAGTATCTCCTTTGGATGTACCTTTCTCTGCCGCTCCAACTTTAATAGATTTCTTAAAATAACCTTTTACTCTATTTTTAGAACGTTCGTTTTTTAGAGATTTTACTTTGAGTATTATGTCTTCAAACGTTCCGTTAAGGTCGTAATCCTTGAGTAGTTTTCTAACGTCTTCGAAATTTTTAGATTGCCATACTATATTACTATTTAATATCTTATAATTGTCTCCGTAAGTAACAAGTCTCAAGGTTAGTCCAGAAGTATCTATATGAAATTCATATTCTTGTCCTTCTCCGGCTTGCGGTATGTCGGTAATACTTAATCTCTTAAATACGTCTTCTGGTTTCTCTTCTAGTAATGGTGTCTTTATTAACCCTAATACCAGTCCTTGAATCTCTGCTGGGTAATCTAGGATAGTCTTCTTAAACTCTCCTTCTTCTTTAGAGAGGGAAATTATGTTATCTACTTGGACGAACTCTCCTGGAATACCGGAAATGGGGTATAGATTAGAGACCATCTCTCCGTGGTTAATATATTTCCTTCCTTTATATTTAGGATTTTGTAGAGGGGGGAGTTCATTATCGGGCAGGGATTGAAATAGATCTGCTATTGCTTTCTTAACTTCCTTTTTAGTTTTATCAGTCTCAATCGTTACTATAATGTCGATATCTCCAAAGTCTTCTTTTTCCGGTCTATTGAAAGAGCCGGATAATTTTGCATCTTTAAAGCCCTCTATTTTAGAGAGTATATTTTCCGTATAGTCCTCTACTGTCTGCTGTACTGCGGATCGTGGTATTCTAGTTCCTCCTGCTGCTCCTGACATTATATTGCGTATTTCTTTAGTGGTGAATCGTCTGGTAGTCTTTTACCTGTTAGTCCTAATCTATCTTGATTCTCTATCCAATACTTTTCAAGATTCTCTGGTATGTGTGCGAATGGACCAGTTCTGTCTAGTATTTTTAAATAAATGTCCATAACCTTACCGTAATCTTCTTTAGAAAGCCCTGTCTCTAATACATCGGAGAGTTCGAAGTAATCATTTAGTTGATCCCTTGTTATACTAAGTCCGTATAACTTGTTTAATAACTCTACTGCTTCACTTGGGGTTGAAGCTTCTACCTCTCTAGTTTCTTTATCTAATACTCCTTGTTCATGTTTAAACATCTTACCTTTAGCAGTAAAGAGTGCTAGCATTAACTGGGTTCTATGTAATCCTTTTACTACTCCTTTATAAACGTTTGAATAGTAACTAAATTTTAACCAGTCTGGATCTCCTACATTTATATCTACCTGTATTAGTTCAGGTTGTTTTTTACCATCTACTCCGTATTGAGGAAACGCTAGAAATAAAGAATTAGATCCTGCAGATTTTGGATCTGCTTGAAGTTCGGTGCCACTTTCGTTAATTTTATTAGCAATCAACGTAAGCATGGCTCTTAGTTGAGATTGAGATTCAGTAGCAGTTCTTGCTCTCTTACGTATTTTTTCAAAGTATTGATTAAACTCCTCCTTATTTAACCCCCAGCCTTCTAAGTCCGGTTTTCCGTCTTTAGTTAAATGTGCTACGGGATATGCAACATCTATGTCTCCGGACATATCTTTCTTACCGGCAGACCCTAGCTTTTCAAATGAGTTAAATGTGCTAGCTTTCTTAGGGAATACTTTACTTAACTGGTCGGTAAATTTCTCTAAGGTAGGTTCAATTTTCTCTTTTGCTATAGGTGCTGTTGTTCCAAATACGTTTCCTCCTTCGTTTAAAAGCTGTAGTATTAGGTTTTGAAATTTGATCATATTGTATAAATATCACACTTTTAGCTTAATACTTGTTGGAAGAACTTCTGTTATAGGTTTTAGGTTAGGTTGTTTAATTAAATAGATTTCATAAAGGTGTTTAAAGATTCTCTTACACTCTTCAAAAGGGGTAGTTGTTTCTTTTAGCTGCCATCCTTTTCCTTGTATAACGTCTTCTTTCTTACTCTCTCCTCTAGTCGAGGCTTTTAGCCACAGTATACCCATTCTATCGATAGGTCTTTCAAAACTTTCATTCCAAGATTGAGTATAGCATGCAAGCTGGAGGTCGTATGTATCGTGTAGGTAGTTGGAGGTTTTAATGTCTACCATCCATAATTCTCCTTTTATTTCAAGTATTAAATCCGCTGTTCCTGCTATCTTTAACTCATCAGAAAATACATGTACTTCAGATTCTACAAGTGTAGGATTATGTGTCTCCCAAAATTCTACAAATTTTAATATCATCTTCCAAACCTTAAGGCTATACTTAGTCTTACCCCATTGGTCTAGCCAGTGAATCTCTTCTCCTTTTAGATAGGCTTCGATAGCTTCATGTACTTGTGTTCCTTCATTACCAGCTCTTCGCATTATAATATCTGCGTTTGCTCCTACGTCTTTTAACCAGGTCTCAAAGAACTTACCTTTAGGGAAGTAGGAGAGCACTGTTGTGACAGAAGGGTAATACTTTTCTTGGTTTCTTTGGTAGAACCTACTGTCGGTTAATGTTATTTGACGGGCAGTAGAGTCTGGATGTATAAGTCTTTTAACGAATGCATCTTTTTTAATGTCTTTGTTCTTTTCAATCATAGTTGAAATTTCTTTTCTATTAGGGTTCTAAATGTCAAGGGCTTACTTTTATGTAAGAGTTTAGTAAATTCTTCAAATCCAAGTTCAGAGGGATCTTTACCTCCTAACTCTATTAAAAATACCTCTTTTCCGTGGTTTAGAAAGGTCTCACAGTACTCAAATGCTTGCTTTAGAGCGTCATTATCTAATGCGATGAATATTTGTTTAACACTAGATTCTACAATCTTATGCATTAATTTTTTAGGTATAGTTTTACCGAGTAGAGGTATTGCGTTTCTTTTAATTGCGATAGCGTCAAACATTCCTTCGCATATTATCAAAGGAGATTTCCAATTTACATGGAGACCTAGAGGTAGGATATCTTTAGAGACTTTTGGATTCTTATACTTGTAGTCTGAAGGTCCAAAGTTTCGACCTACAAAGTAGTTTAGCATTCCCTCCTCTGTATAGGAAGGTAGTATTATCATATCCCTATACTTACCAGAAGCACAGAACCCTATTTCATATCTTTTAATTTCTAAAGGTCCTATGTTTCTACTCTTTAGGTAGCGTAATGCTTGTCTGGTTGATATATCGTTTATGTCTGGGTTATTTAAAGATCTATACTCCTTAGGAAGTTCTATTACCTCTACGGAAGTACCTCTTTCTGAGTGGAAGGATATCTTAACGTATTTCTTTAACTCCTCTAATTTATTGGAAGGAGCGGATGCTTTTCTAAAGAGGGAAGATATACTCTTACCTCGGGAATTGCAAACCCAGCAATGCCAATGGTTTACACCTTCTTCATTCTCCTTGAAGTTTACTTCTAATTTAGTTTTACGGTGATTGCAAAACGGGCAATGATATGAGTAGTTAGCTCCGGAGGTAGGTTTTCCTTTTCCTAAAACACTATCGACGAGGTTCACTAACAGGTGATTTACCATAATAATTATAATAATATACGAACTTTTTTGCAGACAAACAAGCTCTTATTTACTTTATTACTCTTCTACAAGGTCCTTGGGGTAAAACTTCCCAAGTATATTAGAGTTATATGAATCTTTCATTAATACTTCAAATAAGCATTGATAATGTAATTCATAATAAGTTAATTGTTTTTTTGAGAAAGCCAACTTTATAATTTCTCTTTTAAATCTACCTACACCTAACTCTTTTATATCCTCCAGAAGGGGTTTATTTGATCCCCAGTAGGAAAGCCAGTTAGATTCTTTAGTCACTTTCTTTTTCGTAGGTTTACGACCTGGTCCGGTCTGTTCAGAAAGTTCTTTTTTAGTAAGTTTTTTATTAAGAGTATTTAATAATATTTTTCTACCTATATAGATTTTATTATTCTCTAGATTCGTTATTATGTATACAAAACCGTGACAATTTTCAGGGAATTGTTCTCTTGAGTTTATTTCCTCATCTTGATATAACCATTTTGACATAAAGTGTTTTGTTTTTATCTATCTAGATTAATAAGTATTGTTGTATCTGATGTCGTACTTGTAGGTAAAGGTTGTGCTAGTTTTGCAATTCCTAATAGTTCTTGATTATCATTATATAAACCTACTCCTGTTACATAGGGGTTGAAGATAGATCCTGTTGCAAAATCTACTAAACTATCTCCTTGAGGTTGGTAGTAACTACTAGAGTTGAGGGTAAAGGCGCTAGAACCGGACAGTAGAGTTTCATTGAGTGAGAAATTATACTCCGGTGGATTTATTGTGCATTTATATTGAGTTTCATATATAGTATATGAAGAAGAGAATTCACATCGGAATAGGGAGCCTGTAGTAAATGAATTTACTATCCCGGAAATATTATTTGTTACTACTGCAACACCATGTTGGTATATAATATTACCTACAATTTTATTAGGTGTAGAATTTAGTATTAGATTCCCTTCTCCGTCATCAGAGATTACTCCTACAGAAAAATCTGTCATTGAGAAAGAGTTCGGTAATATTTTATCTCCATATAAGTGTTTAGGTATGGAAAATACCCCAATTATAGCGTCAGATGCTGTTGGGAAAAATCTTTCAAACGTTAAATCTGTTTGTAAGTAGTTATCGAATCTTCCTGCAGATGATGCAGGGCCGCTATCAAATTCATTAGGTATGAACTCTGGTACTGATACAGGGTCTCCATAGCTTGAGCTTTGGTAATTTGAATAATATAACTCTTTAGCGCTATTGTATACAAGTCTCTGGTATTCAGTGGAAATGTCTCCGGTTGTTGCTTCGTTAGTTGAGAACAGTCCGGTTATATTTTTACCTAAGAATCTATCTATCCCCGAACCGGTTACTTCTGGTAGAGTATTAAAATAGAAGGCTTTACTTACTTCTAAGGGAGTAACTAGTATGTCTGATGCTAATAGCTGTTTGTAAACACTCATTCATTTTAGAAGTCTAGTTTAACTCGTAATAAAGTTTCTTTTGTAAAATCTTTAACTAATGGTTTTGATAATTTCGCTACTGCTAAAAGTTCGTTAGTATCATTATAAAGTCCTACAGTTGTTAGGAAGCTTTGTGGTGAGTTTATTAAAGCGGGGAATAGAACGTCTCCTGTAGAACCGGAAATGAAAGATGGATTTTCGGAATAGTTGAATTCAGAATTTCTTGCTCTTACGAATACGAAGTCAGAGGATAATGTCTCTTCGCTGTTTACTTTAAAGCTTGCAGCTCCACTTATTGCAGTAAATATTGTTGAAATATTTTCTCCCGGGGCATCAAAAGATCTACTTACTTCAACTCCGATTGAAGAGCTGATTGCTAAAGGATTTAGAACTATAGTAGAAATATCGGGTAGAAATAGTCCATAAGACCCTTGATCTGCAGAGTTTCCTGTACCTCCGTCGTAAGAAGCTCCGTCAGAGCCTGATATTAACTGATAAACTCTTCCGCAATCTAAGAAAGTGTCTGTCGATACTAATGTAGAGTTGTCTGTAAGTTCTAAATCGTAAGATCCTGAAATTACTAAGTTTATGCTGCCTGGTAGTAGTTTTTCTTTATATCTTGCTCTTTCTACAGAGATAGCCCAGAATGTTTCAGATGTTGTACCCGCGAAGTTGAAGTCGCTGTTTTCATCTCCGTATATCAAGTTTCTAAACTGTCCGTATACAGTTCTGGTTGGGGTTTTCTTAGCAACTAGGTCATTATATTGAGCACTCCCTGATCCGAGTTTATCTCCGTAAGCTAATGCAAATTGTATGTCTGATCGTGCGGAGGTTTTATATACGTTCTTATAGTAATCATCGTTTGTACTTGTTGTAGAGGATGTAAAGAAGGTTGTTAGTGTTACGGTTTCGTCAGACCATACAGTAGAGGTAACGCTGTCGCTACTTACTAGAAAGTCTTCTGGATCTAATCTTTTAAATGACATATCTTATTAATATTATTATACTTTAGTTACTGTTACGGGTATGGATATTCTAGCTCCAGAATCCCGGCCTACTATCACTAGGGTAGCGGTTAGGGAGGTATTGGTTCCAAATAGGGTGTTGATTGTTGTTGCAGTCATACTTAGGCTTGTACCTACTACTGTTTTAGATACTGAGGTTCCTATAGTACTAGTAGAGTTTAAAGCTTGTACTTCAGGTGTATCTATACCTACTCCGTTGAAGCTGTTTAATAGCCTAACATCAGATATAGTAAATGTATATCCGGATGTTTCGTTTACTGTACCTTGGGATAGATAATTTAACGTATTAGGTCTTATAGTGAATGGAGTTCCTTGTTTAAATCTTACATTGGAAATTGCTATATCTATTACAGGCATTCTTGCTGTTCCTCTAGGTAGAGTAACTAACTTATACTTCATTATCTGAGTCTCGTCAGGAAATGCTTCTAGTAATGGCATATTCTCTATAGCTTCTCCGTAGAATCCGGACCCTGATGGGTGAGTAGGGTTGTATAAAGTGTAATCTACCTCGTCATCAGATAATGCGAACTGTGTAATTCTAAAGGAGCCGTCTCCTCTTGCTAGTAATTCTCTTCCCTTTTTCGTTAATATAGCGTCTAAGGTTACTGTTGTATTGTTTAAAAAGCCCATGTTTTACTTTTATTTATTATAAATATGTATTTTCTTTAAAGTTAATCATTTAGTTTGTACGTGAGATAGCTCCTACTCTTATAGCAACTTCTTTTGCATCATATTTAGGATCAAAATTCTCCGGGAGAAGCAGACCTTCTCCTGTATATGCTCCCGGTTTATTTTTTGCTAGTATGTAAAATTCAGTAGGAATTCTTCGGATTATTCTAAAGCTTTGACTACTGTAATCTGCAGGATCGGATAACCCTTCTGTCTCTGGTAATGGTTCTAGTAAGCTGGCGCTATAGAGAAAGGGGTAGGGGGTAGCCCTGGCTCGTTTAAAGGTGTCAGTAAACTCGGGATTAGGAGCAAATGATATTGTTCTCATACTGCTTATAGGTGATATCTGTTTATTATCTACTCTTATAGTAGTATCGAAACTTGCGGTGCTTGATACTCTTATGAAATCACCTTGCTGGATTGGAAGGTATGTTTCTTCTATCGGGTTTACTACGTCTTGAGTGTACTCGTTAGTTTTTGAACTGTATATATAGATGTTTCCGAGCCCTTGTATAGCGCTAGGCAGGTTAAAGCGATTTGCTCCGTCGTTTATAATATCTAACCAGTTTCCTTCGAATTGTGAGGAGGTATATGGAATCCACATGGGTTGATTGAAGCTTGGGGAGAGGGCGACTAAAGATTGTGTTACTGCTATACCCTTACTAAATACAAAATTATTTCCGCTGGTAGTGGAAGAGTAGCTAGGGGATAGTGCTCCGTTTGGATAGGCACTACCTTTGTATCCGGACCCTGCACTTCCTGATTTCATCAGTATAGTCTGGTATAACTGTCCTACGGCTTCTAATTCTACTACTCCTTCAAGTATCTCGTCTAGTGCGACTGGTGCTATTGAAGGTCTGTCCCCTTGCTTAAATAACTGTCCTATGAAATCTAGATTTGTATTTTCAGAAGTTAGCGTTATAGTATCTTCCGTTTCAGCATTAATTAGCTGTGTTATATTAATATTCCCTCCTATGCCTATACCGAGTTCTGCAGAATTATATATTCCGTTAAAGTGAGCAAACCATGGAGTAAACCTATCGACCGGGTATCCGGTTTGAATAGACCTGTCGGCAAAAGATTGACTAATGTTTAATTCCCCGCTATTTTTACTGCCTAGGTATCTTGGTGTTATACTCTTTAGACTAGTATAGTTTGAATCTGGTACGATTGCTGCAGATGCAGAACCGGAGAGTATTAAATCTATATTAACAGGGGTTCTTGCATCTGATGAATAGTCTACGTCCTGAAATAATGTAGATGGTCTATTGTTCTCTACGTTGTTTAGTATAGGGTTTGGGTTAATTGAATGGGATATCTGTGCAGTTGTAGAGGATCCTGAATATTCCCCGTTGTAAAATTCATACTGTGATGATTCTATTTGAGTAACTAATCCTGCAGGGGTAGAGTAAGATGCAGTCCATGCTTGATCTGAACCTGTTAGGCTGTTAACTGATCCTCCAGGTCCGCCACTAAATACTTCTACAGTACCGGGCTGGTATCCTCTTGATTGAGGTTTAATAGAACCGCTTAGAGTTTCATCAGTAAGAGATACTTGCGCAGGTCTTACTCTATTTCTCTCTAGAAGATGTTGTTTTATTGTAACTCCGGTAGCTAGTCCTGCCCTTACTGGTGTAAAGTCTTTTATCATCTGAAATACTGCATTATCGTAGTATTTTGATAACCTTATATAATCTTTATAGTCGTAATTTTTACTATATTTGTTAAAGTAACTATTTTTTAAGCTTACTAAATCAGGATAGTCTTTAAGAGAGGAAGTAATTTGTCTAGGGTCTCCGATATAGTTTCCTATGTTAATATATCCGTAGGTCGCATTTATATCGTCGTTTATTTCATTCTGAGGGGATAGAGTAACTTCCGCGTAGTTGACGTCTCTGGTTGAACTCTGACTTATTTGTAGGTTCTGTTGTATCTGTAGCTGTGATGAAAGTACTTTATTGCTCGGTATGTTACTGAATATAGAGGAACTTAGTGGTAATACTAGGTTGGGTCTTTTTATTTTATCAGCTATTCTATTTCTAACTCCTCCTTCTACTTGATCTATTAAGATAGTTTCATAATTAGGGGTAAACGAACCGCTTACCAATGTAAAGGTGTTACCGGTTGAGAATGAAGTACTCTGTACTGCACCTCCTACTCCAGGGTGAATTGAGCTTGAATTCTTAAATAATTCCCCTCCTAGACTTGCTCGGAAGGTTAAGTCGCTACTTCCTTCTATTGAGTTAGGATTTTGAGTATAGGCGTCGAACTGCTGTTCTGTTATTGTTTCTGTAAAATATCTTAATTCTTGTAAGTTTCCATCAAATGGTATATAAGTCTTAGATAAGGTAGTGATTGACCCTGATCCTGGGAAGTATACTGTTCCAGTACTGTTCCAATCTAAACTCCCGGTAAATGCTGCAGAACCTTTAAACCCTACCGTATTACCGTCTACTCCGTCATAGAGTTTATTTGCTGCATATAAAGTATAGGTGTAGTTGCTTTCTTGAGTTACCATTACAGACCACCATCCTCCATCTAGGAAGGGTAGGTATATACTTGAAGATGTTCCCAGGTCCTCATATATGAATTTTAATGTACCGTACTTACTATAGGGGTCTGGTATAGATCCGGAGTAGGATCCGCTTGCAAGAGATGAGGTGTGTTCTAATACGACTGAGAATTGAGGTTCTTCGCTATTGTCTATATTTACAAAAAGAGACTGTGATGGGGGAGTGTTTGCAGTAACTGTTGGTGATTTAAACCTAAACTGTATGGTTTTTAAAATAGACATATGTTATAAATATTTAGGTTTTAAATTCCTCCAAGGTCGTTAATAGTCCAGCTAGCAGATACTATTAGTATATCTCTTGCAAGTTCTGCTGATGATCCTGTAGTAAAGTGTTGATCTACGTCTAGAGGTACGTTTGGTTGAAGACTAGGGTATTGGTTAGCCCATCCTAGCAGTAGGTTATCGTAGTTGGTTTGGGAGAGAGAGTGAGTAGGGTATACTAGAGGGTCTGCAGAAAACATTCCGTCGGCTTGTTGTAATGATGATACATCCCAGTTACTTAAATCTTGATTAAAATTATCTGCTCCATAAAACATTACACTCATATCGGTTACATTACTCACATCCCAATTGCCTATGTCTTGATTAAAAGCAGTTGACCCGGAGAACATACCTCTCATACTTCCAACAGCACTTGTACTCCATAGGCTTATAGGGGCATTAAATACCTGTGCTCCGGCGAACATTTCAGACATATCAGTTACGTTCTGTGTAAACCAGGTGTCCATCCCGTCTCCTGGGGTACCGTAAGAACCGCTAAAGGCTATAGCGTTCTTAAACATCTTAGACATATTCTGTACGTTCCCAGTATTCCATTGAGTACCGTTGTTTCTAAGGAGGGAATTAAAAAAATCTGTATCTTCAAACATACTCTCCATCGTGAATACATTTACAGTAGACCATTCTTCTATACCGCCTGGTTGTCCAGGGGTACGTCCGAAACCGTACGCTCTTGCTCCTTTAAACATAAAAGATGTATCGGTTACATTACTGAATTGGCTTCCAAGGAAAGTGAAGTCTTCGTTAAAGTTAAATGCCCCTTCAAACATACTTTTCATAGTTTGTACAGATGATATGTCTGAAAAGTTAATAAGTTGGTTGAAAGAACTAGCATCTTTAAACATACCTTCTAAGGTGATTGCGTTAGGAGTATCTACTGTTAGGGAGGAATCAAAAGATGATGCACTTTCAAACATGTGGGCAAAAGTAGTTACGTTATCTGTATCCCATGATATTGCTTTATTATAGGATGTTGCTTGAGCGAAAGTACCGCTTAGATCTGTAACTAATCCTGTATCCCATGATAGTGTTTGATTAAAGTCTCTTGCATTCTTAAACGTATGTTTTAAAGTTGTTACGTTAGAAGTATTCCAGGGTAGAGGGGTATTAAATAGTGTCGCATCTTGGAATGCTCTCTCCATACTGAGTACAGTTTTTGTATTCCATCTATCTATAGATCCGCTTAAGTTGTTAGCACCTCTAAAGAAATCTTTCATACTAGTAGTTGATATTTTAGGTGTATCTGTAGCGGTAAGTTTGTACTGTAGATGTGTAGGTCTTGCACTCGGTCCTAATTCATCTGCTCCATAGAAGGAGGCAGAAGTACTTAATTCTAGGGGTCCGAAATTTCTTATATCTGTTAGGCTGCTTGTATACCCTGTATTATTAAATGCAAACCCTTTTATAGTACCTTTTATAGTTACGTACTTGGTTCCAGAGGTACTATAGTTATGTGTTTTCGCTGCATCATCCCAGGCAGAAATTGTATCAGTGGTACCATCACCCCAGTCTACGGTCATATTATATGTTCCGGTTGATACTAGAGGAAGTGAGATTGGACTTGCGGCAATCCATTCGCTAATAAAGCCTGCTCCTTCCCATGGAGTGGATACGTAGCCGGATCCGGAGGTATCAAAACTATAGTTATATTGGTTATACCAGTTATCCCAAGTATTTATGTTTTTATCTTTTCCTCCAAATTCAGAAATCCTTAATATTGTATCAGGTATACCGTAGCAGTTAAGAAGTACTCTTAGTCCTGCGGTTGTTCCTTTCTTTTTCAAAAGATAGGGTAGGTTGTGGTATAATCTCTTATAGATTAATTTTTGTGCATCATTAGAGGGTATAGTCTCTGCAGAAGCAGTAACGTAGTTTGTAATAACTTCACTACCTGTTGGAGGAAGTGTTCCTCCTGCTTCTGTTATTCCTAATAAACTAGTGAATAAATCACTGTTTGTAAAACTACTCTCGTATATATCTAAACCGTAAGATCTTAAAGCATCTGCAACTAGATCAATAGAGATACCTCCTTCTAAACTATTATCACCGTCTTGTCTATTTTCTAGAGCTTTCGTATATATCCAGATCTCATCAAACATCTGAGCGGTTAGTTCAGAGAATAGTTCAAATTGTGAATTATCTTCATCATCCTTTATATAGGATGGAAAGATTTCGTAAAGATTATTTCTATTTTCTCTATCATATGCGGAAGCGGAAGCTGCTTGATCGGTTAACCAGTTGGTAGCTTCAGAAGAGGTGTAGGAGTATAGTACGTAGGGTTTAGTGGAGTTTTGTTTTGGCCAGGCATAGGAACTACTTTCATAGTAGAGGTAGTAGTCAAATCCATCGAAGTTCTTAATTATTCTCTTTATCTCTCCTTGGTAAAATGCCTTGCTTGCAGATAGTTCTGTTGCCGGTGTACCGGTTAATCCGTCTAATGTTGCTATTTGAGCAGTATTAGTCTCTATTTGAGTTACTTTATAGTTAAAGTTTGTTAATCTGGTGTTGACTGAACTAAAGAATGCAAAGTTACTGTAGTTTGTATAGTCTGTGTTAAGTTCTGCACGATTTTCTGCTAGTACGCTTTGGAGTTGGTTTGTTATTCCTGTTGTAGATGCAGAGGTTAGAGTATTGATAGATTTATACTCCGTAGTATTATTAGTTTGAGTTCCTGTTTTTAAATAAAGGTTAGGTCCTCTTAAGTACCTCTTAGTATCTAACTGTATTTCTTCTTCAGGGTATTCTACTTGATATGCTTGGGAATCTGCTTTTTTAGCTAGGAAGTTGAAATTTGAACTTTCTCCGAAGTTGTTGTCTAAAGGTTCGTAGAGTTTAATTAATATAGTATCAGAATCATAACCAACATTAACTACAAACTGTAATTGATTAGATCCAAAGTCTAAATAAAAGCCTTCAAATGTTCTAGTATCGTTTAGATCTGCAAGAAGTGTTTGATATACTCCTCTCAATTGGGGAGATAGTAGGGTAGAACTGTTTACTCTTAGTTCTGTCCTATCTAAAGATACTTCCGATACAAAGAAGTTGGGATTATTATCTACAAGGGGAGATACGAAATTATACAGTACTTGATACTCTCCTTGAGTATATCCATTAGACTGTAAGTCTTTTCCTGGTGATATTGATAGTGCTGCAGCCTCTTCCCCTACTGGTAATCCGTTAATTTCGTATCCGGTAGTTATTCTATCGATGAAGGTACCTTCTATATCGTATAGGTATGCCTGTATAATATCTGTCGATACATTGAAGGTAGAATTTAGAATTATACTGTTTATGTTAGCTCCATCTTCTGCTGATATTGTAGGTAATGTAGTTCCTTCTATAGTACCTGTTCCTAAGGATATTACTGTTGGTTCTGCCATTATAATCCTGTATCTATATTATTTGCTAGGTCTATTGCGTCTGCTGCTGTTTTAGTTGCTAGCTGTACGATCTGCTGTTGTAGAGCTATATTTTCTTCTCGTAAGTCTGTCACCTCTGCAGTTAAAGCTTGTATTTCTGCATTTATATCTTCTCCTCCTGCATATTCCCCGCTTCTATTGGCTAGGTATTGATGTGATTGGGTTTCACCTTGTTTTGGTATTTCTAAAAATAAAATATCATAAGCTTCAAAAAAGGTATTTATATCTACTTGAGATGCAATACTCTCCTCAGGTTCTCCGGTAACTCCGAATTCAGTAAAAGAAGTATTTACTGCTTTAGTGAATTGAGCACGATTATAGGTTGTCAGGTTTATATCTACGTTTTCACTCATTACTTATCTTAAACTCTTCTGTATCTTTAATAAGGACTGTATCTCCGATGGTAGTTTTTATTTCAATCTTATAATATCTTTCTGGTTGTAATCCGTTTAGGTATAGGTCGAAGTAACTTCCGGTTGGATCACAGCTTATCTTAGTATAAGAAGAATCATATTCAATAGCAACTTCATTCGTATAAACGTCTTTAACTCTATAGAAGGATTCTGTTGGGAGAGCATAGTTTGTGGTATAGGAGGATCCTGTTCGGTATACCTTAGGAGGGTATGTAGGTCTTGCATTTACTCTAAATCTATTAACGCTTCCGCTATAAAATATTCCGGGGTTATTTGAGAGTGTAAGTGTTGCAGGGAGTGTATTTAATACTGTAAGACTGCCGGTGTCATATGTGAAGTCCTCCCATTTAAATTCTAACTCTGGAGGGAATATGGTATGTGTATCTCTTGAAAAGTATTTTAAAGTTGTTTGTTCGTGTATATTATCTATAAACTCTTGAGATGCTGATTGTCTTACTATTATTCCGTAGTTGTTGAAATCAGAAGATGACCAGTTAGTTACTATACCGGTTATATTAGCTCCTATATCAGGGTCTGTGTAATATGAAAAAGAGTAAGATGCTTCAGATCCGGTATACCATACACCTCCTCCTGCAGAAGTTGAGTTGGTATTTAAGTTAAATGATCCTGTTGTTCCAGATGTAAAAGAGGATGTAGTCCATTGAGTACCTCCTTCATAAGTCCTATTCTTCCAAGAAACTCCATTTTGTGTTTCTGGAAGGTCTAAGTACCTACCGGTACCCATATTCCAATCCTCTGCTAGAGCATTAATATTGATAGTATTTGTTGATGTTAATCCAGTTACATTTGCTGTATAGGATTTAAAGTCCGCTCTCCATGTAGAGTCTAATATCTTAGTGGCAAATATACTCTCTATTTCTGCTTGACTAAATTTTAAGAGGAATCTCGATACTTGAGGATTCGCTCCTTCTATTTGAGGATTACCAGTCTTAAAATCTGTACTTGCTTCTAGTATTTCATCTAACCCCGTATTGGCATCTACATACCCAGAGTATAGTGTTGCGTCTGCTGTTGGAAATAGTTTGTAAATGGCCATTTAATATAAATATGAGGAGTTATTAATCTTAGTTACTTATTATAAGGATACCACCCTCCCTCTAATATCTGTATCCGGGTATTTGACTTCGAATACGCAAGGATCTAATGAAGGATATACTACGTTGTTTTGAGTTGCTCCTTCTATGTCGTAAGCGTATTCAGAATATCCTTGAGAAACACCTGCTTTATTAGTAATGTAAATATCTTTAACTGTTTGTACTCCATTTATCTTATCTAGATTTATAAAGAGTTCTTTAAGTAAGATAGGCTGGTTGAAAGTCCAGTTATCTATTGCAAAATAATCCTGTAACTCCTGTATACATCTACTTAGCACTTCGTTATTATTAAAGTTAGGGAGTGTTATTATTTCAAAATCAACTGCTATATTAATTACGAATCCATCTTTTATCTTTACAGTATCTCCTATAATTCTATATTCAGATAAATAAGTACTTAAGTTCTGTTTAACTGTATTAGAGGATGTTATTAGGTGTTTAGCAGAGTCGAATCCCAGTACGTATAAACTTAACGTAGAAGGTATTTCTCCGGGTAAGGTGTTGTCGTTAGCTTTAGTAGCTTCTACATAACTCTTTGCGATTGCCCCGTAATCAGAAGGCATAGAGAGGGCTCGTATCGCATAATCCTTAGTTGTTACGTTTCTTAATTGAGATTGAAAGCCTACTAATGTATTCTGTCTTATCTCCTCTAGAGTATCTCCATCTCCCCCTCCGGAAGCTGCTAATTCATTATTTACTGTAACGCTTGAGAATATATAGTTTGAAGTAGTACTGTTTAGATTACTATTCTGAAAAGCGATATTTCCTGTACTAGTTACTGTTGTTACAGTATCTGCTTCAACATTAGAGGAGACTCCTCCTCCTGTTAGATATCGAACAGTTAATGTTGTATTTGCAGGAGCGATTCCATATGTATCGGTTTGCAGGAAGTTTGAGGGATCGAATGCAGTAGTTAATTTTATTTGTTCAAACGGTAATCCTATTCCTACATTATCTCCGTTAGGTAGTATGTCTTCATCGACGTCAGAGGTTGTCCCGGACCCGAATTGTATTTCTAAGGAGTTATCGGCTCTAAAGCGGGTAGTAAATCTTCTAGCGATCTTCTCAAGTTTTAATAAGTACTGGGCGTCTGTATCTGTATAACTATTAGGGTCGTTAGTATTTGTATTTTTTGTGGACTTATAAATTAATTCTTGACCTAAGTAAGGTACTTCATACCATATATTACCGTCGGAATCTACTACGTCTAATACTTTAATAATATTAGTATTTTCGATAGTTATCGTAGAGAAAGCGGAAGGTGTTGTAAATGTTGCAGTCTGTGTTTCAATAGTTGAGGATAAAGCTTTTCGCTTCTTCTTTAGTAGGTAGTATTGTGGATTGCCTCCGCTAGTTTGGTAGATTGTAACTTCTGTTGGATCTAGAGAGCTTGATACAGTAAAATCTACTGTGTCTTGTATTAGAAAATTAATCCCTCCAGGGTCAGATTGTACTACTGTATTTTCTTGAAAGAAGAGAGCGTAGTCGTAATCTGGAATGTATGTTCCTCCGGATAGTTTTGCAGGGAGTTGTTGGTATAGGTCTACTTCTACTGTAGAGGTTTTTGTTACTTTAGGTCTATACCCTAACATATATGCAAGATTAAAAATACTTTCAGTCTGCCTTGCGTATTGTACGAATGTCTCTTGTATTTGGTTATCTAAGTAGAAAGATAATACGTCTCCAACGTAAGCAGACATCTCTAGAACCATCATTCCGGGTGAAGATGGGGAGAAGTCGTTATAGGTGTTAGGGTAGTAGGTTTTAGTAAAGTCTACTAGTAGGTCTTTTAATCCTACGAAGTCTCTATTGAAGTATTTGATGTCTTTAGTATTAGGCATTGCTTAGGTTTAATTGTATGGTGTCGGTGACTCCTGTGTTCGTTATAGTGTAATTTATTACAGTAAAGAGTGTATTTCTATCCTCGTCTGCTCGTAACTCAACTGTAGCTTGTATACTAGGAAAGAACTCTGCTATAGATACTTCTATATATTCTTGTATCTCCTCTACATTACCTTGACTCAGCTGCTCAAATATAAATGTCTGCAACCCTGCTCCAAACCCTGGTTTAAATGGTCTCTCCTCTGGGCCAGTTAGTAATAGGTTTATAAGGTTAGCTTTTATAGCGTCTTTAGTAGTATAGGTTGTTCGGAATACTGCAGGACCGTTGAAAGGTATTGCGATCCCTACACCTTTACTAGGTATATTATCTATTGGAGCTATTTTGGTTGCATTTATTGCCATTTTTATTTCTTATTGATAAGTCCCATAATCTGATCCATGTTTACTTCCCCGGGAGGTAGTGCAGAACCTTGTCCTGTAGTATTAGAGGATGGGGGCGGTGTGTATCCTGGTACTTGTCCAAATCCCTGAGCATGAGAGGAATTCATTGAGATGTTGGTTTGACCTGGTCCCATTCCGTTTAGTAGGTTGGCGTATTTTTCTTTAGCCATAGGGGTAGGTGTTGCAGTAATAGGTTTCAGGTTCTCAGTAACTGGTTGAGGTGTAGATTTAGGAGCTTTGACTGCTTCGAGGAGTATTTCTCTTAGCTCTTCTCCGATAGCTTCCTTTACAGCTTCTTTGATCATTGCTTTTAATTCTGTAGATTTCATTCTTTTATAAATATTTGTTAAAATGCTTTTAGGTTATCTCTCTCTATGATGAGTTTTAATTCCTCAATCAATACTTTAGGGTTTTGTGTAAAAGAGGGTTCTGTTTGAAGAGCTATTATGCCTTCGGTATTTAATGCTTGGGCTATTCGACGTGTTACTGTTGGATCGTTGGGTAGTCTGACTTCTACTATCTCAAACGTAAAACCTCTAAAGGATTGTTTAGTATTTGATTGATTTGTAGTTTCTGCTTCTTGTATAAATTTATTTGTTTCTGGTCCCGGTTCGTTAGCTTCTAGTCCGCATGTTTGTAGTAGGGGTTTTAAGAGTCTTAAAATTAAGAGTATTATATTTACTACAGCGGCAGCAAGGGAGAGGTAAAATGCTCCGGTCCCTAATTTTGTTCTTTCTTCTTTAAGTATAGGGGTTCCGTCTGCTTTAAATGTTATAAGGCTGACAGCATCTTCAACATCTGTAAGTATGGAGGTTATAGCGGTAGGGGTTGGAAGAGTTACGAGGGGTGGAATTTTTAAGGCTTGGTTTACTGCAATTTTTGCGATATTTAAAGCGCTTTTTGCAGTTAGACTACCATCAACTACTTGTGTTATTATATTAAGAGTTGCAGAGGTTCCATTCAAAATAAGGGAGATGGTTTCTACTACGTCTAATAAATTGTTGTATTTGTCTAGTATTCTTTTACCTTCTTCCGGTGTCGGACAGTAGGGAGGTTTTGTATTAATTAGACTGAGGGCAAGTTCTTGTGCTTTAGGTTTAATAATTTCTAGTACTTCTTCCTTTGCAGGAGCTTCTAGGGAATCAAAGTTTAAAGGTAGTAGTTGATCTGTAAATTGGTCTCCTATTAAAGTACCTAGAGTGCTTATTTCAGATACCTTAACTTCCACAGGGGAGATAGTTAATTTTTTTACAGGGGATTGTATATCAGCTGGTATATCAGGGAGGTTTAAGTCTTCAATATTTGTAGTAGGGGGAGGTATAGTGATGGAGGGTTCTCCAGACTCTACACCGGATACTCCGAACTTAGTAGCTATCTCATTTAACTGGTCTGTAGCGAGTGTTTGAAGCCCTGCTACTTTTTCAAGTACTGTTTGGTTAACTTTATCAAGTCCTTTTAGCTGCCCGGGAGGGTCGACAGAGGAGATTCCGCTTGTTAGTAAGTCCTGGATACTCTTCTTAACTTGCTTTTTACCTGCTACACTCGCTCTTGTAGAGCGTCCGTTAACTAATTGCTTTATCCGTTCGTTCATAATCTACTCAATATATACGGTTTCGGATTTAAGATTCTTTGCTAAGTCTTTTAACTTTACAATCTGGGGCTTAAGTAGGGTGAGTGCTTGCAGGCTTGCAATAGGCACTCCGGCGGCAGTGGCAGTGCTACTACTATTTATAATTTGTTCCAATAGTGCGATGATAGAGAGTAGTACGTCTTCAGTCAATTCTCCATACAGTACGGGCTCTTTAGCGTCTTTACTTCCTAGAAGTATTTTTTCTGCTTGTATGCTTACTTCTTCTGTATCAACATTTAAGGTCTTCTGGCTGTTTAGGTTTATGGATTGCGGAGAGCTTAGGAAGATACTATCTGTTTTACTATTAAGAAATAATCTACCAGAGTTTAATAGTATTTGATCTCCCCTATAGTCTTTAGCGGGAGTAGGTAGTTTTTTATAGCTATAGTAATCCCTTACACTGCTAGGTTCTAATGGTATTTGTTGTCCGTTAGTTAAGTATATACTGGAGTTATCGTTATTTATGTTCTCTTCGGTTGGAAGGAATCCAACCTGTCCTTGTAAACCTTGGCCGTTTCGTAATATTGTAATAGGTTGTCCATTAAAGCTACCAGTAGACCAGTTACTTAAAGGTCTACCGCCCCTTTGTACTGTTGTCCCAAATCTTAAAGAACTTCCTACTCTACTCTCTACTATAACATCTCCTTCAAACTTTTTTAAAGGTTTTATATTAGACCGCTCTATAAAGTACTCTCCTAGATCTAACGGGGCAGGTGTATTGGAGATAGTCTTATTTGCACCGGCTTGTGTTTGAAGATAGTCTCGTTGTTCTGATTCTGGTGGTTTATTTTCTATTATATTCGGAATAGCGTTGTGATGTTGGCTGCTCCATATATTTAAAGGGCTTATATAGTAGTATGTTTCTCTTTCGTTATTTTCTTGAATATCAGAGGTGGGTAGTGAGAAGATGTAAACTAATTCGTTACGTAAAGGGTAGTTACAGAAGTTAGGGAAATAGGGTTTTGCTAAGCCTCCTGATCTGTAAACTCCACCTCTTACTTTCTTAAAAGATACAGTTCCTATCCCGCTCCAGCCTCCAGCGTCAGTAAAGCGGTTACTGCTCGTATCGAGTACTATATCGGTAACTACTGCAGTTTCAAACTTCATTTACTATTATTATCTTCTAACTTATTAACTTCTTCCATTAACTGCTCTATCTCTTCTTCTGAGATTAATAGTGTATCTTCTGCAGAACCTTGAGAGTTCACTATTCTCTGTATGATTGTAGCCATTTTTATTAAATGGTCGTCGTTTTTTATTCCTGCATCTAGATATTCCCGTATTAGGGGCACAATTATTGTAGCATCCCCTGTATCTTGAATAAGGGGTTGAAGCTCTCTAATCATAGCGGTTATTTGCTTACTCTTCTTCTTCTGATTAGTGTATATCTCTTCGAGTATGTCTGAGAATTTCTTATCTTTGAAGATTAATTTATCTAAACTCATATAATATAAATATGAAGTGAACGAATTTAGAAGCCTGTATACCCGTTCTCTAGATAGAATATATAATGCTTCTTATAAAGAGCTGCTAATATCTTAGCTACTTTAGTAATTTTAGCAGTTTTTACGTCAGTCATCTCCCGTATGTAGATATAGAGTGCTTTTTTATTAAAGAGTGCAATATTATCTCGTTTTCTAAAAAGTTCTAGGATTGCATCTGCTATCTTAGCATGCTCTTTTTTAGGAAAGAGTTCGTAAATATTGGTAGAGCAATAGGAGATATACTCGTTCATAAAGTATGTAAGGTCACTTTCTTGACGTAGTAGTATATTTTCCGGTGTATTTTCTTCGACATCTAAAGGTTCACCGGATGTATAATGACTATCTTCTTGTTCTAGGTGTATATTATCTAGAGAAATAACTTCTAATCTCTTCTTATAATTCTTTTGATTAGATGCAATAAGGTACCTTTTAGCGACTGTACCGAAGTATGAATAAGCCTTTGCTCCGTTTGTAGGATCAAATTTATGTAATTTTGTTAGTAGGAAGGTTATAACTTCATGTTGAAGATCTTCTAGGTTAGCTTCTTCAGTATAATAGAATTTAAAAGTATGAATAAGGTTCTGTGTTAATTTAAATAAAGGGTAGTGTATTTCCTCTTGATATATCTTATTCTTTACCTCATAGTCCTCCGTTTCGTTATAACGGTTTATAGCGAGTTCAGTATCGTGTGTAAAGTAGTTTTTAGACTTCTTTTTTCTCTTCTTCTTCTCCATCGATTAATTTAAAGTTAGTTAGGCCTTTTTGCATTCCTTTTATTTCCTTAAAAAACCACCCTATTTCGTCATCACTTTCAAATGTCCCTTTTACATCTAACTTACTCAACTTTTCATCCATGTAGGCTATTGTTTTAGAGAGACTGTCAAGGTATGTTAGGTATTTTACTAGTATATCTTCTTGTTTCTCGTTCTTACGAAGTACATTACGTATTACATAGATAGCTACTAGGTTTAGTATACCGCTTCCTATTACTGTATATATTAAGGTTGCATTCTCCATATTAGTCGTCAAAAAAGCTAGTCATTATATTTTTTAAACCGTCACTCTTAACATTGCCTAGAGCTTTAGTCTTAGCTTTCGCTTGAGCCTGTATCTTAGGTGCTGCTGTGAAATTTTTAGATATGTCCCTTGTAGGTGCATTTATATGCTTCTCTACTTCTGCTGCTAGGAAATCTGCTTGATGTAGTATAAACATAATTACAGATTTAGGACGACTTTCAGGTATTCTTGAAATAAAGTACCCTTTATTAGCGTCATCATACAATCCGTCGTGAGACCTAATAGCTAGCATCTCGTTTATAGTATAAGGTATACCGGCTTCTTGTAATAGGAATAGGGATCTGTCTGGGATTGTCATAAATCCTACTTCTTTATTATATGAGTAGTGCTCTCCTAAGTTCTTTTTCCTCCAATCATTAGTTGAAGGTATATATAAGTCGTTAGCAGAATCTCCAACTTTACCAAGGTCGTGGTTAATTGCAGAGAATACTAACTCCTCTACAGTAAAGGTGCTCATATCTGCACCGAATTTCTCCCACATTCCTTTAACTTCTAATGCTGCAGCTACTACTCTATTAACATGCTCTACATATCCTCCAGGAAAACAGTTATGATAATTAACATTTGCAGCAGCAGGCATTAATACGAATCTATCTGATTGACTTGTATAGAATTCTAGTAATTTCTCTTTTCTTGGTGAAGAGATGTGGGTTTCTATATTTTTAAGAAATTCTTCCCAATTACTACTTATTTGTTCTGCGTTTAAATTCATAACTATAATATACGAAAGAAACTCTTAATCTGCAACTTCGTTATTTGTAACAGGTTCTATAGAGATTAGGTTACGTACTTCTGATAGATGTTCTTCCGTTCGAGAGAGTACTTCTATATATTTTGAGATAGGTTCTTGTCTCTGTACTATCATCCTAAGTACTTTTAAGTCATTCTCTATAACTTGTAGTTTGCTATTCACCGGTGCTCTATACTTCATTTTATTATACAGGCGTTAAGGCCTTATCTATAAAGTAAGGTACTTCCGGATAGAAGGCAACTTCCTTTAGGAAAAAAGTGTAGAGTCTACAACCTTCTTAATAAAACCGCATTTTTCATACTCTTCGGTACTTTCAAAGTATTGCATTGCCTTGTGAAGAGCTTTTTTAAGTTGCGGATTGTTGTAAGTCAATAGGTAATTTGAATGTTTATCTAAATCTAAGCCAGATAAGTAAGAATAGGCTTGGGTGAATGTAAGATACCTACTCATTCTGATTATATTATCTTTAGTTTCTTCATCTACTCCTAAGTTCTCAACGATTACTTGTAGAGTTATCTCATCCTCTCTATTAACTAGTTTATAGAACATCCCTAAATAAAAAGCAGGGTGATCTTTGAAGTCTTGAAGGGTGTTGGTAGAGTAATCTCTAGCTTCTGAAGATGTGTAGAATGTTGAGAATACTTTATCTAGATCCATGTCCGGTCTCGACTTTTACTTAAGGTACTTTTCTTTAAAACTTATTCTTCGTCTCCGAATATGATAGTCTTATTAAAGTATGTTATTGTATTTGCTAATTGTCTAGTTAATTTTTCATCTCCTAATTCTTTAGCAGCTTCATAAGCATCAACTAATTGACTAAATACCTCTTTATTGTCAGGTTCTTCAGAAGGAGTTGACATATCCATATCTACATCCATATCCATAGATGCTTCCGGCGTTTCTACCTCTACATCTTCGACTTCCTCCTCTTCCTCTAACGCTACAGCGCTACTGTGATCTCCTGCTGTATGGTATTCTTTTGTTAATTCATTAGCAAGGTGAGAAACTACATCTTCAACATCCATTGCTTCATCCTGTAAGAAGTCATTAATTAGATTAACACCAGTGCTTATAAACTTAGCTTTCATTGGAATATTTAATAAGCCTTCAATTCGATCTGCTACTTCTGGGTCTAAGGATTGATGATTTTCTTCCATCTTATGATCATCGTCATGCACCTCTTCCTCCATGTTATGGTCTTTGTCATGCATTTTCTCTTCCATTTTATGATCATCATCATGCATTTTTTCCTCCATTGAATGGTCTTTGTCATGCATTTTACCTTCCATCTTATCATGCTTATCATGATGCTCCTCTTCTTCCATCTTATCGTGATGCTCCTTATCGTGCATCTTCTCTTCCATTGAGTGTTTCTTCTTACCTTCGTAGAGATTGGTATAGAATTCGTTCTTACTCTTCTTAACGAATTTTTGTAAATTGAAATTATCCATTGTATTTTTTATTTTTAGTTTTTAATTAATTAGTAAGTATATGTAATCTATAAGCTGCAGTGTCTTCTTCATTATAACGTGCTGCATTTTCTGGATTGTAATAAAATTTCCCTACAGGTTTTAACGTATAGGATTTGGCAGATTTTTCTGTGCCGTAGGCTTTAGACATTCTTGTTGGGATCTCTTCATTTACTACTTTGACTACCATGTCTCTAATTTCATTTAGATTAAATGG
>ERZ1048068.236-NODE-236-length-51770-cov-5.542512_pt1 | contig 51770 bp, 44 predicted proteins | sample MGYA00383098_ERZ1048068 | MGnify/ENA primary metagenome ERZ1048068 (study PRJEB29581, sample SAMEA5548368) | metagenome | biome: marine; feature: coastal; material: water | depth 1 m | study: Short-term variability in the microbial, nano- and picoplankton dynamics...
ATCCAGTAACACAGCAATCGCAACAGTTAGTACAACAGGTGTGGTAACAGGTGTTATAACAGGATCAGCAACGATTACATATAGTGTAACGAATGCAAGTGGATGTACTGCTTCTTCGGCAGCGGCAATAACAGTAAATACAGAAGCTATAGCAACATTAAATGCAGCTGGTCCGACTACATTCTGTTCAGGCGGTTCAGTGGTCTTAACAGCAAGCGCAGGTTCTTCCTACTTGTGGTCTAATGGAGCGCCAACACAATCTATTACTGTTGCAGCTAGCGGTTCATATTTCGTAACTGTTACCAATGCGACAGGATGTTCAGCAACATCTTCAGCAACGGCAGTTACAGTGAATCTATTACCAGTTGTAGCTTCAATTTCTGGGGCATCGGATGTATGTGTTGGTTCAACTGTGACCTTAACGAATACAACCTCTGGCGGTGTATGGTCTTCAGCTAATACCGCATTGGCAACTGTAAGCGCAACAGGAGTTGTGTCAGGCATAGCGGCTGGAGCAACAACAATAACATATAGTGTAACAACGAATGGATGTACATCAAGCACCTCTGCGTCGTTAACAGTAAATGCAGGCGCACCTGCTGCTGTATCGTCTAGTGGTGCAACGACATTCTGTGCTGGAGGATCTGTTGTTTTAACAGCTAGTGCAGGTTCATCTTACTTGTGGTCTAATGGAGCACCGACACAGTCAATTACCGTTACGAATAGTGGTTCTTATTCCGTTACCGTTGGATCCGCTTCAGGATGTGCTTCTACTTCAGCACCGACCGCTGTTACTGTAAATGCAGTTCCAGTAGTAGCTGCAATAACAGGAGCAACAAATGTTTGTCAAGGTTCAACAACAATCCTAGCGAGTTCAACTCCAGGAGGAACATGGACGTCAAGTAACTCGGGAATTGCAACGGTAAGTACAACAGGTGTCGTAACAGGTCTTTCAAATGGTTCTGTAACAATAACCTATTCTGTAACTAATGCTTCTGGTTGTTCAGCAAGTTCATTCGCCTTCGTTACGGTGAATACTGGGGCTACAGCTTCTATTACTGCTGGCAGTACAACGACATTCTGTTCAGGCGGTTCAGTGGTCTTAACATCTAGTGCAGGTTCATCTTACTTGTGGTCTAATGGAGCGCCAACACAATCGATAACAGTCACGTCAAGTGGCACGTATTCAGTGATGGTTACAAATGCATCCGGTTGTTCAGCGATGTCCGCAGGCACAGCCGTAACCGTGAACACAACACCAGTAGTTGCAGCCATCACAGGTGCAACGAGTGTTTGTGAAGGTTCAACAACCGTTTTGGCGAGTTCAACAGCGGGTGGTGCATGGTCATCAAGTAACACGACTGTTGCTACTGTAAGTGCATCAGGAGTTGTAACAGGAGCTGGAGCTGGTTTAGCTATTATTTCTTACACCGTAACAAATGCAAATGGTTGTTCAACTGCTGCAACAGCATCTGTTACTGTTAATGCAATACCAACTATTCCTGTAATTACGGCGAATGGATCTACTACCGTTTGTCCGTCATCAAGTGTTGTTTTGTCCTCGTCACCGGGTCTTTCATACGTATGGAATACAGGCGCAACAACAGCATCGATAACCGTGAATCAAACCGGTTCATACACTGTAACTGTTGCAAATGCAAGTGGTTGTATTGCTCAATCTGTAGCGACAAATGTTGTAGTAGAAGATGTTACACCGCCTGTATTAGTTATTCCAGGTGACATTACAGCTTCGGCTAATGTTGGATGTGACGCAAATGTGGCCATTGGAAATGCCTTAGCCACTGATAATTGTGCTTTAGCAACATTGACAAACGATGCGCCTGTGTTGTTCCCAGTCGGTACGACAACCGTAACATGGACAGCAACAGATGCTTCAGGAAACATAACGGTGTTGACACAATTAATTACAGTGGTAGATGATATCGACCCAACCATACTTGTACCAGTTGGAGTTATAGCATATGCTTCAACATCTTGTGAGGCTACTAACGTAGATTTAGGAATACCAACAGTTAGCGACAACTGCCCTGCAGGATTAGTGGTAACCAATGATGCTCCTGCAACTTACCCAATTGGTGTTACGGTTGTGGTTTGGTCAGTAACTGATGCATCAGGAAATTCAGTAACTGTTTCTCAGAATGTTACGGTTTATGACACTATTAGCCCAACAATTTTAGCAACAGATTACGAATTGACCTTGAATCAAAACGGTCAGGCGACTATTGATTTCATTGATTTGGATTCCGGTTCATACGACAATTGTGGAATCGCCACTGTAACGCTTAGTCAAACCATCTTTGATTGTGATAACGTAGGCGACAATGAAATCACGATTGTAGTAACAGACAATAATGGAAACACAAGTAGTATGGTTGTGAATGTATTTGTGAATGCTTCATTGGCTTGTGGTGGCGATACATGGAACGGTCCGAATATTCCACAAGCGTTCACGCCGAATGGCAACAACATCAACGATGTGTTCGAAATTCCAGGTCTTGAAGGATATGATTTGAAAGAACTTTATGTTTACGATCGATATGGTGGTTTGGTTTATGATTCGAAAGACTACCAAAACGACTGGGATGGTACAAATAATTCTGGAGATCAATTGCCAGATGCTACCTATTACTATCTATTGCGTGTAACAGGAGGTAAAGAAAAAGCTGGTTACGTGTATATTAATCGCGTACAACAATAATATTTTTAGATTAAGTATATGAAAAATATAAATAAATTAATTTTCGGTTTTGCATTAACTTGCTTGGCTTTTCAGGCAGAGGCGCAAGATCCAAATTTTAGAATGAACCAGTTCAATGCTCTTACGTTGAACCCTGCACAAGCTGGATCGAATGCTTATTCAGATATTAGCGTCGTCGGTATTAAGCAATGGAATTCTCTTCCAGGGGCTCCTAAAACTGCAGCATTTTCGGGTAATTTTAATGTGGGAGAAAACTTTGGGCTAGGTACGGTGATCATGCAAGACGAATTGGGTCCTGTGCGAACTTTTAACGTTTCCATTAATGCGGCCTACCATTTAAAACTTTCAGAAAAATGGAAGTTGGCTGTAGGTTTGAAAGGTATTGTCGGGAATACAAATGTCGATCTTCAAGGATTGCAAGTGGTGGAATCAGATCCTGACATGGCGGCAAACTTAACTAGCGGTATTGCATACAACGCGGGATATGGTTTCGTTTTGTATTCTGAGAAATTCTATATCGGATACAGTCAACCTAAAGTGGCAAACACTACTTACCTCGATCGTAATATGTCACTATATGTAGACGCAAAAGGAGGTCAATTGGGTTATGTCGGTATGAATTTGGACATGGGTCGAAACTGGGAATGGAGACCGAATGCAGTAGTGCGGTACATTCAAGCTTTACCTTTGGTCGTGGATGTGAATTCTATTTTCACATCCAAAGCTGGTTTGGATCTAGGACTGTCTTATCAATTGAACAGTTCAGTAGGAGCAATTGTAGGTTATAACATCAAAAAGAAATTCTATTTAGGTTATTCCTATTCTTATCCGTTGAATGAATTGTCAAACGTGACCATACAAACACATGAAATTGGGTTGAGATACATGTTCAACGATAAAAATTCAAGTTTTCAAGGTCCTCGTTTCTTCAACAATTAATTAAAGAAAAACGTCTTTTGCCATGAGAACAACCTCAATTTTTGTCCTTTTTATTACAATTTTTACGGGTGCCAACCTATGGGCTCAATTGGATACTGTTATGTTATCCGAAGCTCCCTTTAACAGTGAAGGAAACGACTTTGCTGTACGAAATTATCAAGGTGCGCTAGTCTTTTTGAGTGATGCAAAAGATATGAATGGCAATTCTATGTACGATAGAAAAACAGGTGAACCTTTCACAGATTTGTACATGCACAAAGAAGGACAGACGACTTTGTTTGAAATTCCAAATGCGGATGGTCAAATGATAAACGCAAGTTCACTCTTTTTTGATGGACCTTTTACCGCAACAGAGAATGGAGAATTCTTGTTTTTTTCTAATAACCTTTCCAAAGAAAAAGACAAAAATAAATTAGGGATTTTTTATACCTTCAAGCAAAACTTAGGATTTGCGAGTCCCTTGCCTTTCTTTTTTAATTCAGAGGATTACAACACAACGCATCCCTATTTTGATGATGCTACCAATTACTTGTATTTTTCTTCTGATCAAAACGCTGGGATGGGTGGAATGGATGTGTATCGTGTAAAATTTGAAAATAATGAATTTGGTGAGGTGGAGACAATGTCCTGTAATAGTCCAGAAAATGAAATTTTTCCGACGGTAAACAACGGTGTGTTATACTTTTCATCGAATCGAGTCGGCACCCAAGGAGGCTATGACTTTTATAAGTTTGAAAATAATATTATTCAACCTTTGATTCAACCGTTCAATTCCGAATACGACGACATTGCTCTTTCATGGTTAAGCGATTCTACAGGTTATTTTAGTACAAATCGTCCTTACGTTGGAAATATAAACTCACAGTCGAGCTCTATCGGCTTCACTGATAATGCCTATGCTTTTGAAGTTAGAAATGTGAAATCTGTTGTTAAAATAGATTTGCAGTTGAAAGACAAGGATGGTCAACTCCTGAAAGATGTTCTATTGACCTTAAACGACGGCTTAACAGGTGATGTCATATTCAAAGGAACATCAGACCAATACGGCAGAGTTGTTGGTGTTGTTGATACCTTGCGAATTAATAGCACGGCAAGCTACACGATAAATATCAATAAGCAAGGTCTAGCATCTTCTGAAAAAACCATCAATATATATATAAAGGATAAAGAAACTATAATTGACAATTCGACCGTAGAAACGACAATTGAAACGTTAACCCAAGAAATGGACATTTCGGAATTACTTGGGTTAAGTGCGATATTTTATGATTTCAATAGTGCTGAATTGCGTCCAGAGTCTAAACTAGAGTTGAACAAAGTCATTCAATTTATGAATCTGCATCCAGAGGTTACTGTCGAACTTGGATCGCATACCGATTGTAAAGGATCGGATGCCTACAATTTACGTCTGTCGAAACGAAGAGCAGCGGTGGCTGGAGATTATATTAAAAAACAGGTTTCTATCCGGAAAAACGTGGTTTCCATTGGTTATGGCGAACAAAAGGCTAGGGTATTTTGCGATTGTGAAGACCTTTTAAATGCTTGCAACGACGATCAGAATCAGCTCAATCGTAGAACAGAATTCAAAATCTCAGCACTTAATTTTTCTACTGGGAAATAACAGTTTTTGTGGATATTAAATAATTTATGCTTCGTCAACCTCTGACTTTGGTAAGTCTCATGGTTCGATTTCCGGTTATCCAATTGATCCTTTGGGTTAACACATCTTTAGGTACTTAGTTGAAATGAAACCTATTGCAGGGGAATAAATGATGTATAGTTCAATCTGTATGTTTCTGTCGTAATTCCCTATGCACGAGGACTCGCACATTTTAACATATTTAAAATTTATTTCTCCTCCCAAACTTCCACAGTCAAATCATCAACAAGAATTCCTAAACCTTCTCGGAACCAGACACAGGCTTTTATTTCATCATAACTTCTACGAATGGGCGGAGTGAGATAATTAAAAGTGATTTGCGTCCAGGTTTTTAAAGGAATTTTTAAGGTTTTGGAATCTAAGGCTTCGTATTGATACGCCTTCCCTTTATGGTTGGCATGCGCATTTAGGTAAAACTGTTGATCGGTGTTTTCCACTTTCGAATAAACCCAACATGATACTCTTAGCCAAACATGGTCTTTTGACGTCAATTCTGAATACTGTTTTGCAACTCCTTTTGAAAAAGGGTTTTCCATTGAGAGAATTTCGGCTTTTTGACCAGAATGAGTATTTTTTGAGTCAAATTGATTGATTTTCTCGAAATTTTGTTTGAAAACGGCTTTGAAAATGTGTTTTTCATCAATTTTCTTCGAAACATATGCCGCGCCCCAATCAAAATAAAGTAGTTTATCATTTTCAGGTTCCTTCACCAAACTTCCAAAGGTTTTGAAGTAATAGTCTTTAGACATACGATCGCCATGCAGTATACCCAATTTGTATTGATAGGTTTGGAATAAATTCAGAAATAGAAGTAAGGCCAAAACTCCTACAATAACTGATTTAAAAGCCATCCTTTGTTCTTGTATATAGAGTAAAAAATAGCCGAAAGAAATACTCAAAACGATATAAGACGGAATCAAAGCACGCTGACTAAACGAACTGGCATACCACCAATTGCTCCAGGAAGAAACGAACCACAAGTTGATTAAAAAGTAAATAAAAAGTGACCAAAAAATTGTTTTGTTTCTCTTGTAAAGAGAGCGGAATCCAAGTAATGAAAATACCATTATCGGTGTGTAAATCAACCAACCTTTGCGGAAACTGAAGAGTGTGTTTAAAGTATGCGGAGGAAATAAATCTAAACCTTCACCATTGTTTCCATTATACTCCATAAAGAAAAATGAACCGGTGTATATTTTGAAGTATATTAGTTGCAGTGAAATAACACAGAGGACTACAAAAGGAAAGGTTACGATTTGTATGTAATTCGATTTAAACAATTGAAGTTTTGCGGCTAAGCTTTCTTTATTTCCAACATTCCAGAGCAAAGGAATTAAAATACAAACGATTTCGGTAGGTCGAATAAGTGTGGCAAGTCCACAAACTAAACCCAAATAAACAATTGTTTTCCATCTTTGGTTTTTATGCCATTTGATAGTCAACCAAAGGATGATTCCATAACACGAAAAAAGTGTATTGTGCGTCATTGGATTTTGACTAAACATACTTGTGTGAAGTAGATAATTTGTCCCGAATAGGACAACCAATATAACCAACAAAGCAATTTTCTCTTCAAAGAAATAGAGCAGTACCTTGGTAAAAAAATACAATCCGATTAAGGTGTAAACAATTCCGCCGATAAAAATGGAAATTTCATATGGTTTGGAGAATCCATCACTAGGATAGGATGTCAAGTGCGTAATCAAATGTCCAATGAAAAAGAAAGGAGCATACAAAATGGATTGACCCATCGTGTATTTCATCACATAATTTCCGCTTTCAGTTAAATGGCCCTGGTAAAAAACGCCTGATGAATGATATCTCTCCATCAATTCAAATACTAAATCTGGATTTTGCATCCCCAAATCCCCATAAATAAAAGTCAGCGGTAAATACAAGTAATACCCGTATACATCATAGCTGAGCGTTTGTCCTACTTGATGATAAAAGTTGCTGAATACCAAGTAAACACATATGAAGAATATGAAAGTATAAAATGTTCTCCTGTTCATTTTGAATTGCATGGGACGAAGATAAAAAAGGAGAACGGATTTCTATGTTTTCTATTCTTTTTGATCACGAAGAAACATCTTTCTTACTTTGTAATTATTATAAAAAAAATGCGTGTTTTTATATCGTTTTTTCTTTTTATCTAAGCATCGTTTGCGCAATCTAAGAAACATATGTTAGCGGAACAACTTTAATTAAAGCTATTTTAAGCAGCAGGTAGTATCTGTCTGCTGTTAGGAGCAACCCCAGATGACAATACTTATTTCATTCAGTCAAATTGTAACTTAAGTGATAAAATATCTGAAACATGTATCCTTATTGCGCGTTTGATATGGAATAGGCAGTGAAGGTTTTTAGGTTAAAGAAGCTGATTCAGGAAACAATACGTTTAAGCTAAACCTTTGGCAAACCGGAACGGGTGGTGTATGGAAAATTGGTATGTTGTGAACGGTGTCTTGGGTGAATCGATCAGCTAACCTTTGGTTTGTGGATTGTTGTGTCTAAATGAAGATATCTCGAACAAAACAATCCATCTTTTTCTAAACCCAGCGAATGATCAACTGAATTTTGTTGCAGATGAAAAATTTACTATGTACATCATTTTCAATCAGCTCGTTTATAGACTGTTAGAGAATAATATAAATGGGTTTTTAATTGACATTGGCACTCCAGAAAAAGGTGTTTACTAACTGGAAGTATTCAATACTGTACTTCCTGAAAAAATTATGTTGTGAAGTTTTAAGTCCTCTTCTTTGGAACTAAATATTTCAGGACAAGCGCAACAATCAGTAAAACCCATGGCACACCATGTATTAATAAATCCAACCAATCGATGGATTCTGTTAAACGGCCATGATAGATATTCAAAATTTGTTTCCAAATATGCGGTTCTGGGACAAAGGGCGCCAGTCCTAATGTGACCGACGCCATTGCCCAAAGTGATAAATTTTTGATTAGAAAATCTTGAATTTTATGTTTCATTGTTTTGATTTATGGAGCAACAACTTCACCTGTCCAGCTGAGCATTCCGCCGGCTAAATTGTAGGTGTTGAATCCTTTGGCTTGCATCAACATACAAGCTTGAAAGCTGCGTCCACCGCTTCTGCAGTGCACATAATAGATTTTTGATTTATCCATCGATTCGATGTCGTGAATAAACTTCGCGGTGTTTTGAATGTTCATAAGCAACGCTCCGTTTTGAATTCCTTCTTCCCATTCCATTGGGGTGCGCACGTCAATTAATACTGCGTTTGCGTCATCAGAAATGAGATTTTCCCATTGCGTTTGATCTATGTTCTCCATAATTCTTCTTTAGTTCTTCAATTTTGCAATTCTTCCCCAAGGTCCACCGTTATGTGCGGTAATCCCGTTTTTCAAAAGCATCCCTTTTGCCTGACCAGAGCGCATTCCAGAAGCACAAACCGTAATAACCGTCTTACCTTTGAATTGACCCATTTTCTTGTTCAAGTCACCAAGGTTGATGTTCACACTACCTTTTACATGACCGCCTTTGAATTCGCCTGGAGTTCTAACGTCAACAACAACAGCACCGTCGTCTAAAAGTTGTTTAAAATCTTGTGTGGCTCCTCCTCCAAGGGCTTTTTTAATTGATGAAAATATTCCCATTTTTCCTATTTTTTAATAATTAAAGTAATGTTGTTTGATAAACGTATTCCGTTTTGGAATAGAAAGTTTTTTAATGTCATCAAATCCTCAGATTACATCTACAAAGTTATTATAGCCACGCTGTTTTAGCAAAGATACTGCAAGATCAAAGTCTAGATGGTAACATAGGTCACATTATAGAAAGATTTCTTTCAACAGGATGAAGGTTCCCATAATCAACACAAACCATCCGAAGCCTTTCTTTAGTTGTGGTCCAGAAATAAAGCGGGTAAGATAAATTCCAATAAAGATGCCTACAATTGAAAGACTCGAAAAAAGTACAAGGAAGGGCCAATCCATTTCGTATTTCCCAATATCACCTGTAAAACCAAGCAATGAATTAATTGCGATGATAAAAATAGAGGTAGCCACTGCATTTTTCATGGGTAAATACGCGAAAAAAACGAGTGCAGGTGTAATAATAAATCCTCCACCAGCGCCTACTAAGCCAGAAAGCAAGCCAACGCCAAGTCCAACAAAACTGAGTTTTGCGAAATTGGTCGTCTTTTTGTCTACTTCTTCGTCTTTTCTTCCTTTTATCATCGAGTAGGATGCAAGGAGCATAATGGCTGCGAACAAAATCATAATAGCCATTGGCTTCATCAAAATAAAATCGCCAATACTCAGTATTTCTATCGGCATAGAAGGAAGTATGACCAAACGAGTAAAGTATAAGGATAGTAACGTGGGAATAGTAAAAAGCAAACCGATTTTGAGGTCTATTTTTTTCTCTTTCGCATTGCGAAGGGTTCCAACCAAAGATGTGATTCCGATAATGAACAAGGAGTAACCTGTAGCCGTAACGGCATCAACTCCTAATAGATAGACCAGAATAGGCAAAGTGAGAATGGAGCCGCCACCACCAATCAAACCCAAAATGAGTCCAACCAAAATGGCACCGAAATAACCTAAAAACTCTAAGATTTCCATTTACTATTAAAACTCTAAAACTTGGATGTTGTTTCTATGTATCACTATTTTATTCTCTCTTTCAAGACTTTTTAATATTCTAGAAATAACGACGCGAGAAGTATGTAAATCAGCCGCAACCTTCTGGTGTGTCGTATTTACCATCATATCTTTGCCTACAATTACTTTTTCTCTTAAGTATTTTATAACGCGCTCGTGCATATTCATAAACGCAAGACTGTCAATGGATTGAAGCATTTCCGTAAAGCGTGTGTTGTAGCTTTCGAATACAAAACTTCGCCATGAACTGTATTTTTGCAACCATAAATCCATGTTTTTCACTGGAACCATGAGTACCTCTGTATCCGATTCGGCAATGGCGCGTATTTCACTTTTAGATTGACCAATACAACACGTCATGGTCATAGCGCAAACATCCCCTTTTTCGATAAAGTATAAGAGCAATTCATCGCCTTCTTCGTCGATTCTCGATATTTTAATAGCACCAGATAGCATTAAAGGAATATTGGTAATAGTATCTTCGATATCGATCAAAAGGTCACCTTCTTTTACTTCCTTTAATACACCTTTTTTTATTATTCCTTGAATTAAATCTTCCTCAAAAAGGTAGTCGTAGCTATCCCTAATCTTTTGTTCCATTCTGTTTGTCTTTTCCTGCATGAAATTTTCCATATCGGAAGAAGAGATTGGCCCATATAATTTTCGATAATGGATACATAAATGGCGCCGTTCCTACCAATCCTACTAAAATAGCAATTAAGGTTGCATTCCAAGAGGTATTGGGGAAGAAAAGTGCAATTGTTGTCCAAATGGTCACAAAAACAGCCACGCCCAAAGCGTAAACCACATAATAGGATCCTTGGTAAAAGCCTGGTTCAATGGAGTATTTGAAATCACATTTGTCACATTTATCCCTGACACGCGCACTAAAAATAGAACCTTCGTAGAAATCGTCTTCGTGGCAATTTGGACATTTCATTTTTAGGATACTGTAGAGTTTTGTGCCTTTTTTCATTTATAAAATATATTGAGGCTATAAAAGTAAATTACTTAACCTTCGATTTGTGTGACCTTAGTTACAATCATCCACAAATAGAACAAAAAGAAATCTTTTATTGTTAATACTTGTATATTGATGAAACCAAATTTTCCTACAGATTATACGTCAGTTATGGAGCGATTAAGTTCTGTAAATCCTGTCGCCTATTGTTCCAATAGAAATTACATCGACGGTGATGTTACATCTCTATCTCCCTATATCTCTAGAGGCGTTATTTCTACAAAGGATGTACTCGAAAGCTTCAGAAATCGTGGTTTTAATCCTGTTGAAAATGAGAAATTCTTACAGGAACTAGCTTGGCGAGATTATTGGCAAAGAGTTTGGCAAGAGAAAAATATAGAAGAAGATTTGAAGAACGAACAACTAAACGTTGAACATGGTGAAATGATTCGAGTTGTGAACAATGCCAATGTCGGAATCACTGCAATTGATGAAGCAATCCTTCAATTGTATGAAACAGGGTATATGCACAATCATTTACGTATGTATGTTGCGTCAGTTTGCACGAATATTGCTCGAGCGCAATGGAAAGCGCCAGCTCAATGGATGTACTATCATTTACTCGATGCCGATTGGGCGAGCAATGCTCTTAGTTGGCAATGGGTTTCTGGAGCGAATAGCAATAAAAAATATTTCGCCAATCAAGAAAATATAAATCGGTTTTGTTACTCGAATGATCAGCACACTTTTTTGGATAAAAGCTATGATGAATTAACTCGGATGGGGATTCCAAATGTTCTTAAATCGACTGAGAAACAAGAGTTGAAAACAGTTTTACCGAAAAAAAAAGAAGTTATAATAAACCCAGGGAAAGCTATTATACTTTATACATGGTACAACATGGATCCAAAATGGCGAAACGGAGATGACTTGAATAGGATTCTGATTTTAGAACCTTCGCATTTTGAAAAATATCCGATAAGTGCTAAATCGCTTCAATTTTTGATCGATTTGGGTCAAAACATCGATAATTTGCAAGTTTTTGTTGGAGAATTCAATGAATTACAAGAAAAACACCCCATGCAGTCTTACATATTCAAGGAACACCCCACAAATCTTCATTTCCAGGGAACTGAAGATCAACGAGATTGGTTAAGCAGTGTTTCAGGTTATTACCCTTCTTTTTTTAGTTTTTGGAAAAAAGTTAAAAAAGAGATTATTCAATGAAGCACAAACTAAATATCGTATGGTTGAAACGAGATCTTCGTACGCATGATCATGCAGGTTTTCAGGCAGCAGAGGTGGCAAATGTCCCTTATATCACGCTGTTTGTTTTTGAGCCTAGTTTGATGCAGCATCCGGATACCTCCATGCGACACTTACAATTTCAATATCATTCTGTTTTAGCGATGAATAACCGATTGTGCATTGCGAATAAAGAGGTTTGTTTTTTTTACGGAGAAGCAAAGGATGTGTTTCAATGGCTAACGGAAGAGTTTGATATTCTGCATGTTTTTTCCTACCAGGAGAGTGGTGTGCAAATTAGTTACGACAGAGATATAGAACTCAAATCACTTTTTAAAAAGACAGAAGTGGCTTGGCAGGAATTTCAGCGAGATGGTATTGTTCGTGGAAGCACACACCGAAAAGGATGGGATAAGGCTTGGTTTAAAACTATGCATTCTTCTGTTATTTCAAATACATTCAAAAAAGTAGAAAGAAAAGTACTGGTGCATCCATTTGAGTTACCAACAGATTTGGAAATGAAATTACACGATATGCCTGATGTTTTTCAACCTCCAGGAGAACTCAATGCCTTTCGTTATTTGAAGTCTTTCGCTGAAGGACGCGGATTCAATTATCATCGCCTGATTTCTAAACCGACTGAGAGTCGGAAAAGCTGTGGAAGAATTTCCCCTTATTTGGCTTGGGGAAATATTTCAATTAAACAGGCATATCAATACCTAGTAACGCATCCTAACTACACTTGTAACAAAAGAGCGTTTCAAGGAATCATCACACGCTTGAATTGGCATTGTCACTTCATTCAGAAATTTGAAGTGGAATGTGCCTATGAAACGTCATGTGTCAATCGTGGATACGAGCTCTTAGAAAAAGGTCATAACAATAACTGGGTAAAAGCTTGGATAGAAGGTAAGACAGGGTATCCGCTAGTCGATGCAAATATGCGTTGTGTCAAAGCCACAGGGTGGATTAACTTCCGAATGCGAGCGATGGTGGTTTCTGTTTTGTGTCATCACATGGATCAAGACTGGCGTTCAGGTGTTTATTATCTGGCGAAGCAGTTTTTAGATTTTGAACCAGGTATTCATTATCCTCAGTTTCAAATGCAAGCAGGCACTACTGGCGTGAATACTATTCGAATGTATAATCCAGTAAAACAATCACTAGATCATGATCCGCAAGGAATATTTATTAAAAAATGGGTGCCCGAATTAAGTGATGTTCCAGTTCAATTTATTCATGAACCCTGGAAAATGACTGAAATGGATCAAGAGTTTTGTGGGTTAAGGATAGGGGAAGATTATCCAGAACCCTTATTTGATTTAGAAGAAAGCGCCAAAGCGGCACGTGAAAAAATATACGGTCATCGAAAAAATGATTTGGTGAAAAAAGAGAAAAAACGAATAATTAGCGTTCATACCCGCAACGACTTTTCGCGTGGTTCAAGAAAAACAAATAAATAATGCATTGGACAAAAGAAAGCATCAAAAAGGCTAATCGAATAGAGCGATTAAATGTAATCAACGGATTGACAGGAATTAAACCAGCCAACCTTGTAGGATCAATTTCCAGTAATGGCGATGAAAATGTAGCTATTTTTTCGTCTGTTGTGCATTTAGGAAGTAATCCCGCACTGCTTGGTTTTATTATGAGGCCAAGCGCGGACGTTCCAAGAAATACGTATGAAAACATATTAGAAAGTGGATATTATACCATTAACCATGTTCATGCAAGTTCAGTCGAAAAAGCACATTTTACTTCTGCAAAGTTCTCAAAGGAAATATCCGAATTCGAAAAATGTGGATTGAATCCAGAGTACAAAAATAAATTTAAAGCGCCTTTTGTTAAAGAATCGACTGTAAAAATTGGCATGCGATTTATACAGGAAATACCGATTCCAATCAACGGGACGAGTCTAATTATCGGAGAAATTGAGCACATTTTTATTCCTGACGAATACATGGAAGAAGGTGGACATATTAATCTTGAAAGTTCCTCGAGCATGGGGGTTTCGGGCTTAAATTCATATTATAAACTTCAAAAAAAAAGACAGTTTCCGTACGCTCGAGTATCAGAACTGCCAACGTTTGATCAATGAAAAAACAACATTTACCAGTCAAAATATGCCTTACTTGTGGCTTCTATTTCAGTTGGCGTAAAAAATGGGAGAAAACATGGGAAGAGGTGAAATATTGCGGTGAATATTGTCGCAGAAATAAAAATTAAAGCAATGTCTAAAGTTCATATAGTGCTGCCTAATCAACTTTTTCAGGATATCAGTACTATTCCGAAAGATTATACATTCTACTTGGTAGAGGAGACTATGTTTTTTAATCAGTTCGCGTTTCACAAGCAAAAGATTGCTCTGCATCGTGCTTCCATGAAAAAATATCAAACGTATCTTGAAGAACATGGGTATGACACGGTGTACATCAATGCTTCTGATCAAGAAACAGATATTCGTATTTTATTGTCAAGTTTAATGGACAAGGGTTTCGCTCATTTTTCCATGTTTGATCCTTGTGACGATTGGATAGAACGTAGGGTATCTTCCTGCTTAAAAGACAAAAAGATACTACTAGAATATTTAACAAGCCCAATGTGGTTAAACGCTAAAGAGGAATTGTCTGAATTCTTTTCGAACAACAAAAAGAAGTTTTTTCAAACTCAATTCTATACTTCCGAACGCAAAAAAAGGAAAATTCTAGTAGAAAATGGAGAACAACCACTTGGCGGAAAGTGGAGTTTTGATGATGAAAATCGAAAGAAGTATCCAAAAAATAAAGTGCCACCAGAATATCCTGTTTTAGAGTCGAATCATTTTTATACTGAGGCGAAAGAATATGTGGAAAAATATTTTCCGGATAATCCAGGAAAAGTGGGAGATAAACCGATCTACACGAATGACTTTGAGTCGACTAAAGTTATTTTCCAAAACTTTTTAGAGAAGAGGTTTGATGAATTTGGGATTTACGAAGATGCAATTGTAGCTGAGGAATCATTCTTGAATCATAGTGTGCTTACTCCTATGATGAACATCGGTTTGATCACTCCTAGTGAAGTGATTTCGGAGGCAATTCTGTTTGCCAAAAAGAATAATGTTCCTATTAATTCTTTAGAAGGTTTTGTGCGCCAAATAATGGGATGGAGAGAATTCATTCGTGGTGTATATTTGGCAAAAGGTAGGGAAGAAAGAACATCGAATTTTTGGCGTTTTGAGCGTAAAATCCCTCTTTCGTTTTATGATGGAACGACAGGTATTGCGCCAATAGATAATGCTATTCAGAAACTAAATGAAACGGGTTATAATCATCATATCGAACGTTTAATGGTGCTGGGCAACTTCATGGTTCTTTGCGAATTTGACCCCGACGAAGTATACAAATGGTTTATGGAAATGTATGTCGACTCATATGATTGGGTGATGGTTCCAAATGTGTACGGTATGAGTCAATTTGCAGATGGTGGTTTGATGTCGACCAAGCCGTATATCAGCGGGAGCAATTACTTAATGAAAATGAGTGATTATCCGAAAGGAGACTGGCAAACCATTTGGGACGGACTGTATTGGCGATTTATTGCTGTCCATCGTGATTTTTTCTTGAAGAATCCTAGACTTGGAATGATGGTCAGAATTTGGGATAAAATGGATGAATTGAAAAAACAAAAACACCTCGATTCGGCAGAAAGTTATTTAAGTCAACTTTAAGAAAGTTATCAAATTATTAATACTCCATATAGATCGCTTACAAAAGCACATAGTCCCATGGCGATTGCAACCCAGGTAGAAATACGAACAATCGCTTTTATAACACTTGATTCGGCTGTTTCGCCATTAAAATGCCCATAATAATCAAAAAGAAACTAGCAAAACCTTACAAATAGTATTCTAATCCTTTGATTGGAAGTATTAAAGCCGTTATGGTTGGTGCCATATTCTTCTTCTCCTTCTTCCGGGTTTTCGTTCATCACTTTCGAATCATTTGTTTACTTTTGATTCTGATGCCTAACTTTAAAAATAAATTAGCCTTTCTTATCACTTCAACAGGCTGGGGCGGTCTCGAAATGAATACTCTAAAACTGGCGAAGTTACTTTCGGTCAAAGGTTATAATGTCCACCTTTTTATGCAAGAAGAATCGACTATTTACGAGAAAGGAAAAGATATTTTTAGCGAAATCCACTTGATCAAGAAAAATCGAAAATATTTTGATTTCAAAACAGCTAAATCTATCTCTAAAATACTGATAAAAAACAAGATATCGCGTTTACTTGTAGTGGATAATAAAGATTTAGATCTCATCGCTTGGTGTAAAAAAAGGTATTTCAAAGAATTAAAAGTTGTCTATCAACAACACATGCAAATCGGCATCAACAAGAAAGATTGGTTGCATAGTTTTCGCTTCAAATCAATAGATGTGTGGGTGAGTCCCTTGCCTTTTTTAAAGAGAGAAATTGCTGTGCGAACCCATTTTCCATTGAATCGTGTCAAAATCCTGCCGATTGGGGTAAATACAAAGGAATTTGAATCTAGAAAGTATACACAAGATGAAGCGAAAGAATTGTTAAACGTTCATTCAGATTGTCCAATAATTGGAATTATCGGTCGTATTTCAGCCAAAAAAGGACAGTTGTTCGTTGTTCAGGCCCTGCAGCAATTGGTTCAAAAGGGAATACAATTTAACCTTTTGATTTTTGGTTCCGCAACTGTAAATGCAGAAGATGATAAAGCGTATGCAGAGGAATTGGTGCAATTTGTCCAAAAAAACAACCTACAGGATTATGTCTATTTCGTTGAATATCAATCCGATGTCGCCAAATTTTACAATGCGATAGATGGCTTTGTTCTTGCTTCACATAGCGAGACATACGGTATGGTTACTATTGAAGCGATGTTGAGCGGAATTCCCGTTTTGGCAACGGACTCTGGTGGAACGACTGAAATTTTAGGCGATGGAGAGTTTGGTGCGCTGTACAAATACAACGACATGGCTGACTTTTTACCGAAATTAGAATTATTGATCAGTCGGAATCAAGATATAATCGATAAAGCTGAAATAGGCAGGTTAGATGCCTTTTTGCGGTATAATGTCGAAAAGGAAGTGGAAGGATTTGTGGAGATTCTAAAGGGTTTATAGACCGATATTTCGTTTCTTTTTCATTTTGTTCATTACTTTTCTCGAAAGTTTGCTCTTTTCTGCCTTTACATGCCGTTGTTTCAATAAATTTGCAATAAAATTATGAATATGAGCAAGCACAAATTCAAGCCGGAAAGTTTAATGATGTCTCATGGTTATAAACCTGAATTATCTGAAGGGGCCATTAAACCACCTATTTTTCAGACTTCTACCTTTGTTTTTAAGACGGCAGAAGAGGGAAAAGGCTTTTTTGAAATTGCATACGGACTTAGAGATAAAGAGCAAAACGAAGAATTAGGGCTTATTTATAGTAGAATCAATAATCCGAACCTTGAAATCCTTGAAAATCGTTTGTGTTTGTGGGATGAAGCGGACGATTGTGCCGTTTTTGAAAGTGGAATGTCGGCTATTAGTACGGTTCTATTAGAATTTATCAATCCCGGAAGTTTATTGTTGTATAGCACGCCAATTTATGGTGGAACGGACCACTTTATCGAGTCTTTTTTGGTGAAAATGGGTATCGATTCAGTTTGTTTTCATCCCGGACAATCTGAAGCCGAAATAAAAGGAATTGTTGATGCAACAGGTAAGTCCGATAAATTGGCTATGGTTTATATTGAAACGCCAACCAACCCTACAAATGAGCTCATCGATATTGAAATGTGCCGAAAAATAGCAGATCATTATTCCACAGCCGAAAAACACATTCATCTTGCGGTTGATAATACGTATATGGGCCCATTGTGGTCGCAACCTTTAAAGCATGGTGCCGACGTGGTAATGTATTCAGCAACAAAATACATTGGAGGACACAGCGATGTAATTGCAGGTGCTGTTCTAGGAAATGCGGAATCAATGAAGCGCGTGAAAGTATTGCGTACGTTCCTTGGAAATATGGCCAGCCCAAATACCTGTTGGCTATTGCTTCGTAGTTTGGAAACCCTTCAAGTTAGAATGGAAAAACAGGCAAGTAATGCAATGGAAGTGGCGAAATGGCTTGAGACTCATCCAAAAGTAGATTATGTAAATTACCTGGGTTTACTAAAAGAAGACAACGAGAATTACGCGACGTACAAAAAACAATATTCTTCACCTGGAGCAATGCTTTCGATGTTTGTTAAAGGAGGAGAGAAAGAGTCATTTCAATTTTTAAATGCTTTGAACTTGATCAAATTGGCCGTTAGTCTAGGGTCTACTGAAAGTCTAGCTCAACACCCTGCAAGCATGACGCACATTGGAATCCCTGCGGAGGAAAGAAATGAAATCGGCATTACAGATGCACTCGTTCGAATTTCGATTGGTGTTGAAAATCCAGCGGATTTAATTTGGGATATTGAACAAGCTTTGGAGAAAATTGGCTAATTGAAATTTAGTTTAATTAATTTCATGAAATGATTCAATGGATAGAAAATAATTCAGGAAAGTTTTTTCTCTTTTTGCTATTACTGATTCTCTTCCTACTTGGTTTTCAAGTTTATCTTTTTCTTCAACCCATTGGGATACATTATGTGAGGCAAACTGATAGTCTTGCCTTTGTTGACTTTTATCAGAATAATGGTTTCAATTTCTTCGAACCTGGAGGTTGGTTCCTAGGCGATTCTAATGGAAAAACAGCTGGTGAATTTCCTGTTTTGTATTACATAACAGCAATTTTAGATAGTTTTCTCGGTTCAAAACATGTTGTACTCCGAACGCTAACTTTCACGATTTCTGTTGTTGGCTTTTATCACCTTTTCAAACTATCTAAACTCTTGCTTAAAGAGGTTAGCTATTCAATAGGAATGACGCTATTATTGCTAAGTTCGACGGTTATACTCTATTATTCTGTCAATTTATTGCCAGATGCTTCGGCACTTGGTCTGACATTATCGGCCTATTATTTTGGTTTGAAGAACCACCTGAAAGGGGAGAAGGCTGATTTAGAAAAAGCAATGATTCTATTTTCTATCGCAGGATTATTAAAAGTGACATTTTTGATTCACCCAATTGCGCTTGTTTTTGCTTTGTTTTTAATGGACTTGAAATCCACCAAGAGTTTTAATCTGTCCTTAAAAGCTAATACAAAGAGATTCATGGCATTAGCTCTTGTTTTACTCATCGTTTCTTCGTGGTATATCTACGCCCAATGGTACAACCAGGTGAACAATAGCAATGTATTCTTAACACGTATTCTGCCCATCTGGGAATTGAATTCTACTAGAATTGCTCGTATTTGGTTAGCCATTCGCCATGATTGGTTCTCAGCTTATTACTATCAAACCACTTTTCACGTCCTATTCATCCTTATTTCATTCGGTTTATTTATCCGGTATAGACAATTGTCGTTTTTCAGCATTCTTCTTGTTGTGCTTGGAATCGGAAGCCTAGCATATGTATTACTCTTTTTTAACCAATTTCTAGACCACGATTATTACATGTTGAACGTTGCTCCATTTCTTTTCCTTTTGGTGCTTTTCTCCTTCCAGAAACTAATAGTACAATTCAAGCCTTATTCTGTTCATTTTATTCCAAAAATTCTTGTTTTTCTATTGGTTGGATTAAGCTTCTATTATGCCTGTAATAAACTAAATGGGAGATATACAATCGTGTCAGAAGTGCATGAAAAGAATGTGTCCAGTTTGGTAGGAATAGATGCACATCTCGATAAAATGAGCGTACCGAAAAACGCAAAATTCGCCGTAATAGGTGAAGAGAATTACAATGGAGCATTCTATTGGATGAACAGGTCTGGATGGATCGCTAAACCGTCCGTAAGTGGATCGAAAGAAAAAATGCTAATGGATCGTCAAAAAACCATGGAGTATGTAATGTTAATGCCTGGTTTTGAAGGTTCAGATTTAAAAAACTTTCCTTTGGTAGGGAAGTACAAGGGAATTAAAATTTACAGAAATAAGCAATTTATTGAATCTGATCCTTCTTGATGAAGTATTTCTTTTGGGCTGGATAATAAAAAAAGCGAAGTTTCTCGTCACCTTTTGGTTCCGTTTCTATTTCGAAATCTGAACTTAAATCTTTTGGAATATTGGATTTTACGTTTGCCTCATAAATCACGATATCTTTTGAAAGACTGTGCGATCCGACGTCATATTTAACATGATTTACATTGAAATTATTTGCGTCATCCACATTGTGTATTTCGCATTGAAAGATTAAGGCAGGCACACCATTACGAACCGTGTAAAAGTTACGGTAACGTGCTTCACGAATACGAATATCTAAACTGAAATCCTTATACCCTTCCGTCAAAATATTCGCAAAGTCAACTTTAAGCGGAATTAATCCATTGGATGGCACGGTAATTTTTCGAGTCACAGTGTGGGTCATTCCATCATAATAAAACAAGAAATTGTAATTTCCGAAATATCCGACTTCTTCTTGGTAAGCAACGTTATTCTTATCTATTGCGGTTTGTAAAGTATGTTCTTTTCGATTAACGACTATAATTGCATCTTCAAATTCGTCGTCATTGAGTTGAGCCTTGTAAATGCTCTGGGTGTGATTTTCTGTTGCAGGAATACTTAATTCAGCTTTTACCTTGCGGTCAATGAGATTTTCCATCGACAATTGTTCATTCGATTCAGGAGTTTCCACTTCGACTGTAGGTTCATCTTCCCCGCAAGACATCAACCCGATAAACAGAAAAAAATAGAGATATTTCAATTTCATGCTTCAAAGATAGTTATGCGATTGGAAATGCTTAGATTTGATTGGTCAATTTTTATGCAAATTATAGAATCCATACCGAAGTCTTGGCGACAGCTTGTTGAAAGCAAATGGACTGATGCAGAAATTAGCGTCTGGGAAGACAAAATTGCATCCATTTTTGAAGAAGGAAACCATACACCTGATAAAAAGAATTTGTTTAAAGCATTCGAAATGACTAATTTTAAAAGCGTTAAGGTTGTTATTCTCGGTCAAGATCCTTACCCAACACCCGGACACGCCAATGGATTGGCATTTTCGACTGAAGATTTTGTACAGCCTTTCCCTAAAAGTTTATTAAATATTTTCAAAGAATTAAAACGTTCTATTCCCGAGTACGATTTTCCCTTAACAGGAAATTTAAATGGATGGGCAAAACAAGGTGTTTTATTGATCAATACCTGTCTTTCAACTGAAAAAGGCACTGCAAATGCCCATCAAAAAAAAGGATGGGAAGAGTTAACCTCATTATTTCTTTCTGAACTGTTTAAAAAGAAAAAGAACATTGTCGGTATGTTTTGGGGAAATCAAGCAAAGAGATTTATTGAAAATATCACTATGGAAGATCATTTGATTCTTACCTCAAGTCACCCAAGTCCTTTATCCTTTTATCGTGGATTCAGTGGCTGTAACCACTTTTCCCTATGCAATGATTATATGGTGAAAAATCATAAAAAAACGATTGATTGGCAAACCTAAATTGCCCAAGGATATAGTATATTTACAGCAATGGAATTAAAGAATGATTTGGTGCTGCGCGCCGCACGAGGAGAAGATATCGAAAGATACCCAGTTTGGTTAATGCGTCAAGCAGGAAGAATATTACCTGAATATAGAGCTGTAAGAGCAAGTTTATCAGGGTTTAAGGAATTAGTAGAAACACCTGAAAGGGCAGCAGAAGTAACCGTTCAACCTGTCGATTTACTAGGTGTAGATGCAGCAATAATTTTTAGTGATATACTTGTCGTTCCTGAATCGATGGGATTGACGTATGAAATGGTGGAAGCAAAAGGACCGTATTTCGAAAAGACGATAAAAAGCGAAGAAGATCTCAAATTCGCCGAGTTTGACTTCGATGTCGAAGATCGATTAGGGTATGTTTTGGAGGCAATCAAATTAACGAATCAGGAATTGGATGGACGTGTTCCATTGATTGGTTTTGCTGGCGCTCCGTGGACCATTTTTTGCTATATGATAGAAGGGCAAGGATCCAAAACATTTAGTAAATCGCGTAAAATGTTGTACCAAAATCCAACTTTGGCACACGAGTTGCTTACTAGGATTACGAACGTGACAATTCATTACTTAAAAGCACAAGTCAAAGCAGGCGCGCACATGTTGCAAGTGTTTGATTCTTGGGCCGGAATTCTGGGAACAGGGCAATATGCTGAATTTGGATTGAAATATTTGGATGAAATCTCAAACGCACTAAACGAGGTGCCGCTGACAATTTTCTCAAAAGGTGCAATAATGTCCCTGCCAGAGGTTACAAAATTGAACTGTAATACAATTGGAATGGATTGGAATATGGACGTTGCTCAAGTGAGAAAATTAGTAGGAGAGACCCGCACTTTACAAGGCAATTTAGACCCTTGTGTATTGTACGGTAGTCACTCTGAGATAGAAGTGGCAACAAATAAAATGCTCGATTCTTTTAATAGTAAGCGACATATTGCTAATTTAGGGCATGGAGTTTATCCTGATATTGATCCCAACAAGGTGAAGACATTTATTAATACAGTGAAAAGCTATGAATTTAAATAAAATAAAAATGAAGAATATAACAGCAATAGCATGTGCTCTTTTCTTAACAGGAGGATTGTTTGCACAAGATAATTTGGTCGATAACGGAAGTTTCGAACAGTCCGTTGGGCGAGTTAAAAGAATGGGTTCTATCAGTCAATGTGAAGGATGGGCGTCAGCAACAGGAGTGAAAGCAGATTATTTCCTGCCTACGAAAGAACCGGGAATAAATACACCCGATAACCTGTATGGTTTTGAGGAGCCAATGGACGGTGATGCGTATGCAGGAATTGTGGCTTTTTCGTATGGAGATAAAATCCCTCGTTCATATATTACCACTCGCTTGAACGAGACTTTAAAAAAGGGTAAAAAGTATTGTGCCCAATACAATGTTTCTTTAGCCGAAGGATCTAAGTATGCAGTAAATCAAATGGGAATGTTGTTCTCAAAGAAGCAATTTGAATCGGATTCTAAAGCAAACTTGATTGAAAATCCTCAAGTAAAAACTGATGAGATTTACAATGCTCAGTTTGGTTGGTACAGCGTATGTGGCGTTTTCATAGCGGAAGGCGGCGAAAAATACTTGACATTAGGGAACTTCAATTCTTCACAGGATATCAAAAACGAAAAAAATAAACCTTTAAAAGGTTCGAAAATAAAAGCAGAAGTAATTGTTGCAGCTTATTATTATATCGATGATGTGACCGTTTATGAAATGGACGAGGATACACCATGTGAGTGCAATTCTAATGTTGAAGAAGAAGATTATTCGACTTTGATTTACCAGAAACAAATTAATGTAGATGAATCAAAAAGCACACCGAAACAAATCGTTGAGGCACAACAAATTTTCTTCGGTTTTGGACAAGATGAATTAACAACTCAATCTAAATTATCTCTTGACGCAATTGCAAAAGTGATGATTGCTAATCCTTTAGTTCGACTTCAGATAAACGGATATTCCGATGTTATGGAAGACGAAGTAGGCGCTGAGAAAGCAGAATATTCTGGCATGGACCGCAAACGAGTAAACGCTGTAATGGAATATTTGAAAGCAAAAAGTGTTGCATCAGTGCGTTTGATCGAATCGAATCAAGGATCGGATATTGATTATGCTGAAATTGTAGAATCGGATGATGAAGAAGTAAAGCAAGCAAAAAATAGAAGAGTAGAGTTTATCCTTAGATAAACCACGTATAATTTTAAGAAGTCATTTCGTTTCGGTTCAACCGTAAGAAATGGCTTTTTTTATGCCGAGTAAATTTTGACGGTGAAAGGGGCTATTTCCAGTTTTTTAGAACTTGGTACAGTTTCTGAACGGGAAGTCCCATGACATTGTAAAAAGAACCTTCTAGTTTTTCAATCGCCATCATGCCAATCCACTCTTGAACACCGTAAGAACCAGCTTTGTCATAGGGTTCGTAGTTGTTCAAATAGTAATCGATTTCTTCAGCTGAAAGATTAGCGAAGTACACGTGCGTCGAATCTGAAAAGGAATGGAATTCATTTCGCGTGCCCAGTGCAACACCGGTAATTACAGTGTGTTTTTGACCGGAAAGCCTATGAAGCATGCGTTTTCCGTCATTCTTGTCTTTTGGTTTTTCTAGAATGGTTTTATCCAAAACGACGACTGTATCACTACATATAATTAATTCATCATCCTTTGAATCGGAGATTAGTGCTTTCCATTTTTGGGTAGCAATATATTCGGCTATTTTTGGAATAGGCATATTCGATGGAAAACGCTCATCAATATCAGCTACCCGAACTTCAAATGGTATGTTCAATCCAGTCAATAGTTCTTTTCTCCTTGGAGACTGCGAGCCTAAAATGATCGTATGATTCTTGATTACATCCATAACAAGTACCAATAAAGTGAAGTGACAACCCCGCTAACCATCGCATATTTTACCCATTGGTCCGCCTTTAAAAATCCAGTTTTTGTTGTTGCTCTAATGGTAAGGCCGATAGCTACAAAATCCATGACTAAGGAAATGATGACAGGCAAGAATATTAGCATTTGATCCATTAGACCGAAGTCATTTTTGGGCTGATGAAATAAGAAAAGCACGGTAAACAATACTAATGGAAGAAGTAAAAGTGCCTTAATCCAAATTTTTGATACTTTCACGCCATACTGAATGGGCAAGGTCTTTGCCGAAATCAGTTGATCGCCTTTTATATCTTCTACGTCCTTGATGATCTCTCTAGCGAAGTTATTTACAAAAGCAAAAAAGGCGAGTAGCCAAATGAAATAGCCTTGATTAAGCAGCGAAATCAGCCAATATTCGAAAGCAGTTTTATACATTTCAGGTTCAAGAATATCTACACTGCCTTGAAAGTAAAAATGGACGCCACATAAAATGGGCACTAAAGCGGTTAGACCAGCGATTAAAAAATTTCCGATGATAGGCTTCTTCTTCAAAATAAGGCTGTACAGCCATAAGGCATTCATCGACAATAGATGAATAAAAACATACCAAAAGGTTTCGTAACGCGCGCTTAAATATACTGCAATAGCAAAGGCGATAAAGTTCAAGCTAGAATGGATAAGGATGGCCCAGCGACGATTGATATATTTACCAATAATGACACGCTTTGGCCTGTTCATCCTGTCTGCTCTAACATCAAAGTAATCGTTGATGACATTTCCGCCTGCGGCTATCATCACAGTCGAGAGAACGAGTAAAAAGAAATCTAATTCCTCATCGTTATTCCCTAAAAATTGGACAGAATACATCTTTTCGTACGTCAAAATAAAAAGGCGTACACTGTACATCGTCAAAGCGATGATGAGTAAGTTAATTGGGCGAATGAGTAGGAGGAAACCTTTCATTTATTTAATGATTTTGTATTCCGTACGTCTGTTTTTTTGATGCGCGGCTTCAATCGCTTTTACGTCTGTAAGTTTAGCTATTTCTTCATCGGAAACAACATTCTTCGTTTCGCCATATCCTTTGTAGGATAATCGTGTTTTGTCTAATCCTTTTGCAACGAGGTAATCATAAACCGATTGAGCTCTTTCTGTTGATAATTTCATGTTGTCCGCGGCATCTCCACGAGTATCAGTATGACCACCAATTTCTATCTTCAACAAAGGATTCGTCGCTAAAAACTCACGTAATTTCTCTAATTCTATGTAAGATTCAGGTCGTAATGTGGCTTTGTTTAAGTCATAAAACACATTATTCAATACTATTGGTTGCGAACTCGATGTTGGAATCAACGGAACATCCATTTGAAAAGCTTCTTTTCCATCAGGATCTTTCATGTCGAAGGTTTGCGAGAAGAAATTGTAATTCGGAAAACTAACATTCAATGCATATTTCTTGTTTACTGGAAGTGATACCACAAATTCTCCCGTCAAGCCATCTGCTTCTGAGTAAATAACTTCTTTTCCATTTTCTAAATCAATCAATTTGAATTTACCAGGAAGCGGACGTTTGGTTTCAGCATCAAACACCAATCCTTCGAAATAAATAGTTTTCGTCGGTTTTAAGTGTTCAGGCATTGGGAAATAGTAGATGTCTAATCCGCCAAAGCCACCTTCACGGTCACTTGCGAAAAAACCAATTTCTCCATCAGCGGAAACCATCAAAGAGTTTTCATCATATTTTGTATTTATCGGATAACCAAGGTTAATTGCCTTTCCCCAATTTCCATTCGCATCCAACCTGCTCATAAACAAGTCAGATCCCCCCATTCCGGAATGACCTCTCGATCCAAAATAGAGAGTTTTACCATCAGGGTGGATCAATACAGATTCTTCTGCTTCAGGCGTATTAATGGTTGTTGGCAACTTTTCAGCTAGTGACCATGTTCCATCTGCCTGCATTCTACTCACATAAATATCTCCTTGTTTAGTGCCTTCTCTGCTGCGAATTCCACGAATAAAATACAAGGTTTTACCGTCTGCAGATAAAGAGGGTTGTGTTTCCCAATGAAATGAATTTACCTTTCCTAAGATGTTTTTGGGATTCGTCCATCTACTTCCCAAACGCTTAGTGTAGAACAAATCGCAACTGCCAAAACCGTTTCTGTTTTCACCATAATAGCCTTCGTATTCCTCGCAAGCCACAAAAATAAGTGATCTTCCATCTGGAGCGAGTGTTGGTGCTCCTTCGTTAGCAATGGTGTTGATGTTAGGCGGCATTGGAGTAGCCGTTTTCCATTTTTTATCTTCGCCTAAATTTGAAATGTAAAAGTCTTCCTGTTGATTTCCGTCAATGCGATCATCCTTAATTCTTCGAGTAAATAGTATCGTTTTTCCATCAACAGTAATGGTTGGGAAATATTCTGGATTAGAAGTATTGATTTCTGGACCGATATTCACGGGGTCAAACTTAACAGGATTCTTCATGGCTTGTATGGCAAACAAGTTGTTGGCTTGCATGGACATGGCCTTGTTTTGCAATTCAGGATTGGCCATTTGAAACTTCATGAATTGATCTATTCTTTTGTTGCTTTCTTCAAACTGACCATCTTTGCTTAACAAGTTAGACAAGAAGAAATACTCATGTCCTGTTCCCGAAATATTAGGATTCAGCCGTATTGCTTCTTCTAAATGATAAATTGCCGGAGTTGTTTGACCGATATTTTCGTAGAATTCACTGATTGTACCATGAGCTTCGAAAAAATTTGGTTCACGCTCCAAAGCTTTTTTTATTAATACTATTCCACCACGGAAATCAGGTCCACCAGTTTGTGTATCACGAGCCGCTCGAGGTTGATTGAATCCTTCTTCGAATAATTTGACTGCTTTCTTGTCTGATACAGAGTAAATCTGCTGGGCGGTGCCGCATGAAGTGAAGAGTAAGAAAATAAGAGGTATAAAAAGTAGGTTTTTCATGTTATGGTATTTGCATGAATTTATGCGTTTGCAGCGATATTTTCCACTTTGGATTCGCTTTTATGTACTCAATGATAGGTTGCAAAAACCGGTCCTGTTTTGACCATTCGGGTTGCAAGAACAGTTTACAATTAGCATTTACTCGAGCTGCATGCGTTTCTGCCCATTCGAAATCGGACGGGTGAGCGATAATCACCTTTAACTCGTTTGCTTTTGAATATGCCTCGTTTACTGGTGCTTTGAATTTTTTAGGAGAAAAACAGTACCAGTCTATTTCTCCTTTTAATGGATAACACCCTGATGTTTCAATGGCTATTTCTTTTCCTTCTTGCTTCAGCATTTTGGTCAAGAATGTTAAATCGTACATAGCTGGTTCTCCACCAGTTATTACAACGAATTCGGCCTTGTTCTCGACAATAGGTGCAACAATGTAGTTCAAATCCACCAAGGGATGTTTATCGCTATCCCAACTGTCTTTCACATCACACCAAACACAGCCTAAGTCGCATCCAGCCAGACGAATAAAATAGGCGGGTCGTCCAGAGTGTTTGCCTTCACCTTGAATGGTGTAAAAATGCTCCATCAGAGGCAATGATTTATCGGCTTGTATGTCAGATATTTTGATCAATTCTTGTCTAATTCAATGAGGTCATTTAAAGAGTTTACATCCAAAACCAACAGACCTTCTATGTAGGTTATGAAATTTAAGTCAAATTTAACATTTTCCTTTCATTGACCATCTGCGTAAGAATGCTTCTGAACGGTATTTTGATAAAATGTCTCTTCAAAGCTTTCAAAGAGAACGATAAGCTCACCGTTTAGTTTCACAAAATCTTCTGTTCTCATCTTATAAAGTGACTGAGGGAGGTGTTTGCTAAATATCTAAAATAATTACATCAAAACCCTTTCAATTGACTATATTTACTCCCTCATTTGCGCTGTAAGTCATTTTACTTACATGAAAAAAGGAATCCAGTGTAATCCTGGAACTGTATCTGCAGCTGTATAAGACGCTTACGAATCTTCAAAATGTCACTTTCGATTAACGGAGGGAAGACGAAGAGTTCTAGTCTTGAGTCAGAATACTTGCCAAATGAATAGTTACGGAGACTTCAGATTAAAGTCGAAGAAATGGTGCTTAACGGTACTTTCTTTTCTGATTTCATCCATTTTTTTAATTATTTATTCAATACGAAAAATGATGAAGATTATTTATTTACTCGGTCTTACGGTTGGTATGACATTTATGGGTTTTGCTCAGCAAGACACGGTTACTTTTGAAAGTTTTATTTTAAATCCCAATTCGCATAACAACGGCGATGATCAATCTGGTGGGTTTACAGAAAGTGGAGCTCATTTCTCCAATTATTACGATACAACCTTTAATTACTTTACCGGGTTTGCCATCAGCAATGAAACGGATATAACAAATCCTGGTGCTGGAAATCAGTACAGCTCGTATGCTGTCGGTGGCGACAGTTCTTCAAATTTTGCAGTATATTATCCCGCTGGAGTAATCGATTTGGGACCTGGCATTAACTACATAACATCGATGCGGGTAACGAACACAACTTACACGGCACTTTCTATGAAATTTGGTGATGCATACGCCAAGAAATTTGGAGATTCGACAAATTCCCAAGGAACGGTAGATGGAACAAATGGTGAAGATTTTTATAAGTTGAGAATCATTTCATTATCCAGCAACAATGATACAGTTGGGTATACAGAAGTTTATTTAGCAGATTATCGTTTTGCGGATAGCACGCAAGATTTTATTTTGGATGAATGGACAACGGTGAATTTGATTGGGTTGAACGCTGCTGTATTGAACCCAAGATATGTGCATTTTGAATTGACATCGAGCGATACTAGTGCGTGGGGAATGAATACACCAGCTTATTTTGCTATGGATAACTTTGTTTTTGAGCATTTTGTCGTGGGAATAGAAGAACTAGAATCCGAAGTGAAGCTATATCCAAATCCTGTAACGGATATTCTAACGATTGAAAATACGAAAGGTGTTGTGACAATTATGGACGCGGCGGGAAAAGTATTAAATCAACAATTTTCAAAAGGATTTACTTCAATTGATTTTTCTGGTTACCCTAAAGGAGCATATTTCGTGAATATTTCGAATGCAAATGTTACCAAAACACATAAAATTCTGAAATAATCATTGAAAATTCGTCTATCCATATTCATTTTTTTTTCTTTTTTCTCAATAGGACAAGAGGATACGAGCAAGGTTCAAAACTTGAATAGCATATATATATTATCGCCATTTGTGATACCATATATACCGCACCCAATTGAGTCACAAACTCTTCAGCGAAATGACATTCAAGAGTTGCAGCCTGAGGATATAGGACAGTTGCTACAGAAGTTTGCAGGTGTTTCCATGAAGAGTTATGGCGGTCTTGGTGGAATGAAAACCTTTTCTTTTCGAAGTTTGGGAAGTCAGCACACTGCAGTCGTTATGGATGGGTTTTCTATTCAAAATACACAGTCTGGTCAGTTGAATTTGGGGCAAATTCATACCTCAAATATTGAATCGGTCTCTTTGGGAAAACAAAGCAACCACGTGCGAACACCGGTTTCGTCATTAAACATGGCCAATGAAATGGGCTTGTCCACATTTGAAGGCTGGACTGTCTTCAATAAAAAACAAGTGCGAGCGTCAATAAAAGCTGGATCTTTTGGACAATCAGATAATTATCTTGGCTATCATTTTGCAAAGAAGAAATTTGGCTTTACGATCCACGGAAAATATAGGCAGGCCAAAGGAGATTATCCTTTTACAATGAAGGTTGGTGATTTTGAATATCAAGGTGTGCAAAGCAACAATGAACTTCAAGAACTGTATTCTGGGGTGAGTTTTTTCCTTCGTCCAAACGAAATGAAACAACCCGTCCGAATTATTTACAGAAACACTTTTGTGGATCAAGAGTTGCCTGGAGCGGTGATCCTCTACAACAATTCTAAAGGCCAGTTTCTGAATACACAAAAGCACAATTTAGCGGCAGATTGGACACATAAATGGGGATTTACTAATATTCGTTATTACGCTGTCTATCAATACGATGAACAACATTATCTAGATTCAAATTATTTTAATTCAGCTGGGTCTTTGAAACGTGACTTTTATCAAAATAGTGGTCAATTGGGTTGGCGATTCGAACGACACACGATCGCCAATCTAATTAGTTTCTATGGAGCGCTCGACCAACAACATGCTCCATTGACATCTGGAGCGTTAACAGAACCTCTGCCTCAAAGGTATTCGACTCACAATAACCTTGGGTTCCGTATCAATGAGAAAAAATACAACCTTGATATGAGAATTGGTTATCAATTAGTGGCTGAATCCAAGATTAATGGTGAGGTGTTCAAATTGAGAAATCTTTGGGCACCCATGTTGAATTTTGAAACAGCAGAACTTGGTAAAAGAAGATGGAAGTCTGGATTTTCCACTTCAACGACGGTTCGTTTGCCCAGTTTTAATGAGTTGTATTATGCACAAGTTGGTAATCAAGACTTGGAACCTGAAAAAGCACGTCAATTCAGCTTGTTTACTGGTATAGCTAGAAATCATAGATCGTGGTTTTTTGCTTCTAAACTGGTGACGTATTACAACCAAATTGAAAACAAGATTTTGGCCATTCCGACTAAAAATCTGTTTGTCTGGTCAATTCAGAATATTGATATGGTCAACGCATTAGGAGTGGACGCTGGACAAGTAATTAAGAATAGGATTAATACCAAATGGAATACTGAAGTACAGTTGAATTATAGCTTTCAGTACAGTGTGGATGTAACAGATAAAAATAGTCCTACTTACGGTCATCAAATCGCTTATATTCCTTATCATACAGCAAATGTTGATTGGAGTTTGAGTCGAAAAAAAACGAATCTACGGGTTTCTAGTTCCTTTATTGGCGGTAGGTATAGCTTGAATGAAAATGTATCCAATAATTATCTGGATCCTTTTGTGGTATTGGATGCCAGCTTCAGTCACGGAATAGAAATCAAATACAAACACAAGGTTAATCTTCAGTTTCAGGTGAAAAATATCATTGGTCAAAACTACACCTACATCCGAAGTTTCGTAATGCCTGGCAGAAACTTACTAATCTCACTTAATTATGAATTATAAATCATTGCTTTTTGTATCATTGGTTTCCTTGATCTTAAGTTCTTGCTTGAAGAAAGAAAATGTCGTGTATCCAACAATTGAAGGTCAAGTAGGCCAACGAATGCTTATTTTAAATGAAGGTCTGTTTCAACAGAATAATGCCAGTCTGACTTGGGCAAATTTCACTTCTGGCACTGTTTCACAAAATTATTTTCAACAAATAGTTGGTCGACCGTTGGGTGATACTGGCAACGACATAAAAAAATATGGCAATAAGATTTATATTGTAGTGAATACTTCGTCTACGATTGAGGTACTTGATGCTACTACTTTTGCGTTGATCAAACAAATCGAAATGCAAAACAACGGTGTGGCAAAACAACCTCGTTTTATCGATTTCCATGAAGGAAAAGCATTTGTAACTTGTTATGATGGTTTTGTTGATGTAATTGATACTTTAAATTTAAACGTGATTCAGCGCATACAGGTTGGAAGTAATCCGGATCATCTGCGTGTCGCGGGCGATAAAGTGTATGTTAGCAATTCAGGCGGATTAAATTTCCCTGATTATGATTCAACGGTGAGCGTCATTTCTGCTCTTTCATTGACAGAAATTAAAAAGATAAACGTTGGCATCAATCCAGGATCTATCGCAGTAGGAGGGAATGGTGATGTTTATGTTGTAACCCGCGGTAATTTTGGCTCTATTCCTTCAAGAATGATTGCAATTGAGACTTCGACGGATACTAAATCAGAATCCTATGCTTTTGAGGTGAATTCCTTAAGTGAAAAAAATGGCGATGTATTGATTTTTGAAACCATAGGCGCGCCGAGTATCAAACTCTTTGATGTAAATTCCAACGTTTTGCAAAACGCTAGTTTAATTGACTTTACAGGAATAGTAACTCCTTATGAAGTACAATATGAATCTTCTATCGATCGCATTTATGTGTTCGATGCAAATAGCTATGTAAACATCGGAAAAGTATTAGAATATAGTGGAAATGGAGGTTTTATTCGCGCTTACCAAGCGGGTCTCGTAACGAAGCGACTTGTTTTTCTTTAAAATTAGCAAATAAGTGAAATATCACCTTTCATGATTTCGAATGTGATATTTCCAGAATCGAAAATTTCACCATCCACTTCAGAAAACATCTTTCTTTTTTCTAGCTGAATTGATACCTTTTCAGCCTCGAAGTAATGAACTTCTGGATGTTTTACTTTTTTACCACTTTTCAGTAAACTAAGTTTTCTCACATAATCAAAAAATGAAACATTTCCGAGTATCGTTACATTTAGTTTTTCGTCAAAAGGATTTGCATCTGGGTTTATCGTTAACCCATGCCCGAAAGTTGAACCATTGCACACACATAGCATCAGCAACTTTCCATTGTAATTAAAGTGGTCACCTGTAATCTTTACAGTTGCTTTTTTAAAAACCAGAAATGTTTTCAGAATAGACATGGCATAAGCGAATTTACCAGAAAACTTATATTTTCGCCGGAGGTTTTGAAGTGTATTGATTACAAAACCATCAAACCCTATTCCTGCAATGTTCATAGCGTAATATATGCCTTTCTTTGTAGTCAGCTTGATAATATCCATTTGGGTACATTGTCTTGAAATCAACTTTTCAACAAACTCTTCAGGCTCGAATGGCTCCAAAACGGTTTGAAAATCGTTACCACTTCCGTTTGGAATTATACCGAAATAGACACCTAATTTTCTTTTTGACAACTTAAGACCGTTAACTACTTCGTTCGCCGTGCCATCACCTCCCACAACTATAATACAGTCAAAACCGTTATCAGCGCATTCTTTTGCTAGGGTAGTTGCATGTTTTTGGCTTTCGGTGTTGTAGAAATGACAATCCAATCTTTCTTGCATTTTCACCAAAGTCAAAGTTTTCTTAGCCAAAGAAGAAAATTTCCGTTTTGAATTGACGATGAAAGCGACTTTTGTTTTCAATTTTTGTGGATTTATAAGTGAAATTAAACAAAAACAATATCTTTCTTTACATTGTAAAAAATAATTTAACAATGAAAGATTTGAACTCTGAATATTGGTCAGATAGGTATAAAAATGGCGAAACCGGCTGGGACCTTGGAAATATTTCCCCTCCTTTGAAGGCGTATTTCGACCAATTGGAAAATAAGAAATTGAAAATTCTAATTCCTGGTTGCGGCAGAGGTTATGAAGGAATTTATTTATTAGAAAATGGATTCATCAATGTTTTTTTAGCCGATTACTCCAGAGAAGCATTGAACGAAGTGAAAAAAAACGCGCCAGATTTTCCTGATAATAATTTATTGTGTGCAAACTTTTTTGACCTTGAGGGGCTATTTGATTTAATAATCGAACAAACCCTATTTTGTGCAATTGATCCTGCCTTACGAGATGATTACGTAACAAAAATGGAAGAGTTGTTGAGCGACGAAGGTAAAGTTGTTGGACTACTGTTTAATAAAGAATTTGAAGGTGGGCCTCCTTTTGGTGGTGAAAAATTGGAATATGAAAAACTGTTTTCTGAAAGTCTTCAGATTGAATTGATGGAAGGTAGCTATAACTCAGCTTTACCTAGAATGGGCAATGAGTTGTTCTTTATTGCAAAAAAAAGAAAATAGAATTGGGTTTTGTAAAGAAAAAAAGCGTTCCGATGTATTTCAGAATGCTCTTTTTGTTTTTATAAATGTTTTCTACATTAACTCTGTAATAATGCGGTCCATGCTATAACCTTCGGCTTCTGCACGGTAATTTCGTACTAATCTGTGACGTAATATCGGTAAGGCAACAGCTTTTACATCTTCTATATCTGGTGAGAATTTCCCTTTCAAAGCAGCATGACATTTCGCTCCTACAATTAAGTTTTGAGATGCTCTTGGTCCTGCGCCCCATGTGATAAAGTCTTTGGTCAACTTCGGTGCCGAATCACTGTTCAATCTTGTCTTAGCGACTAATTGAACGGCATATTCAAGCACATTATCTGGAACGGGAATTCTTCTAATCAATTTCTGATAGGCATTGATTTGATCGCCGTCCAAAACTTGTTTCAATTCTGATTCAACATTGGCCGTTGTAGCTTTAACAATAGCCATTTCTTCCTCAAAACTTGGATAATCTACCCAAATATTGAACATGAAACGATCTAATTGGGCTTCTGGCAATGGATATGTTCCCTCTTGCTCAATTGGATTCTGTGTAGCTAACACAAAGAATGGGTCGGGTAAAGGGTAGTTTTGACCTGCTGTAGTTACCGAGCGTTCTTGCATTGCCTCTAAAAGTGCTGCTTGTGTTTTTGGGGGAGTTCTGTTAATCTCATCTGCCAAAACAATATTGGCAAATAAAGGTCCTTTCAAAAACTTAAATTGACGTGATTCATCCAATATTTCTGATCCGACGATATCTGAAGGCATCAAATCAGGGGTGAATTGAATTCGATTAAAGGATAATCCCAAAGTTCGTGCAATGGTATTTACCAATAAAGTTTTCGCTAATCCGGGAACACCAACTAGTAAGCAATGTCCACGAGAAAAAATGGAAATGAGCACTTGGTCGACTACTTCATCTTGACCAATAATAACTTTATGGATTTCGTCTTTTAATCTTTTATAATCAACAACGAGTTTTTCTAATTCAGCAACGTCTGACATTAATTTTCTTTTGTTTAGGTTTTAAAGATAGAATCTATTTTGGAATCCACGTATTTCTAAAAACACAATCTGTATAGTCTTCATCTATTTTAACATAGGCATTTCCAATCTTGCTTTGCGTCCATTCTTCCAAAATTCGCTCACGTTTATCGTTCTCGGCTGCTCTTTTGATTAAAGCGTAATCTTGTGTGAGGTTGGCAATATGAGGTTCTGTTCTTCCTTTTATTTTAACAATACGGACACCTTGTTTACCGTCGTATATGTTGGTATATAGACTTGGTGTCGAAAATTCATCTACTTTCAAAGTATTAGTCAATAGGTAAATTTGTTGATCAATTTCATTCAAATTCTCTGTACTCCATTCTTGCTCACCCGTTCGTGGGTCCGTTATTGTACCGTTGTTTTGTTTCGTATTTTCATCATTCGAATACTTTGGCACAGCTTGCTCCCAAGTGATATCGCCTGATTTCAGTTTATTGTAGCAAGTATCCATGTTCAAGGCTGAATTTTGCAATTCTTCAGCACTAAATTGAGGTACAATCAATATGTGTTGACAGGTATAATCGTCCCCTTTTCGTTCTAACAACTTCACAATGTGATACCCGTAATCCGTCTCAAAAACTTGTGAAATTTCGTCCACTTTCAAGCTGAAAACAGTCGCTTCGAATTGTGGAACCATCATGCCACGAGTTGCTTTGATACGACCACCATCTTTTGCACTTCCTGGATCATCTGAATTAATTCTGGCTTGTGTATCGAAGCTTTTTCCAACTTCAACAATCGCTTTTCTTACTTCAACTAAGCGGTCGTATGCCATTTTTTTGTCAGCTTCCGTAATTGCAGGATACGATACAATTTGCTGAAAAACAATCGTTGCATTTATAAACGGAATACTGTCTTCCGGAATTTTATCGAAAAAAGCTTGTACTTCTTTTGGAGTAACACTTAGCCCTTCTGTAATAACACGTTCTACTTCTTGCGTTAACAAACGGTCCTCAATGATGTCGTAAAATTCAGATTTTATTTCAGAAACAGTTTTGCCGTAAAACGCTTCCATTTTTTCGCGTCCGCCAATTTGTTGTTCGATTACACGCAAACGATTTTCCATTTCAGCATTGACCTGACCTTCCGGTAAGGTAATACTATCCAAAATCGCCTGATTTAAAAGCAGATTCTGGTACATTAATCCTTCAATGATATTGCAATCCGTCTTGTGGTCAACCTCCAACTTCGCTTGAATCATTTGCAATTTTTGGGCTTGCAAATCGGATAAGAGGATGATTTCATCTCCAACTTGTGCTACAATTTTGTCAATGACAATGGGGCTTTTTTGAGCAAAAACAGTTCCAGATAATAATAAGAAAAGGGAACTATAAATTAATTGTAATCTCATGTTTGTTTTTTAATCTTTCGTTAAGCTTTTTTTCTACTTCGGTTCTTTTCGTATTCATTCTTTGCGCTATCAATCTTTCCCGAATCTGATCTTTTATAAAGTCAAAGGGTGGAGATTCACTTTTTAGTTTATAGTCCAATACATTTATAAAGTAAACAAATCCATCTGCTTCAAAATGCGTTTTTGATCTGCTCAAAACAACACTGTTTGAATTGATAGAACGACGAGATGGCATTTTAACTCTGATTTCTTCGAAAAAGATCCAATTTTGGTCGTCGAAATAAAAGTCATCTGCGTAAAGTTTCGCATAAGATTCGATTCGCGCAATGTCTTTGTCGTTTTTTAACAGGTAAGCATCCTTGATTTCGGCCATTTTAGGGGCATCTACGGGTAATTTAATGAACAAAGCCTTAACGATAAAATCTTGCAGTTCAAACTCGTCTTTATGCTTTTCGTAATAGTTTTTTAATTCCTTTTCAGTTGCAAGGGTATCAATCGATATCATCAATTGTTCTTCCGTTAAAAAGTAATTGGCCAACTCGCCTTTGAATAATGATGCTCTGAAATCTGCGACTTTCGCCATTCTTTCGTTCGACTCGGCAATTTCGTCTTGCATGACCATTGCATCTACCCATTTGTCGACAAAAACAGTGAGGTCCTCTTTCTTTTTCGAATCATATCCCAAGTTGTCCATGAGCATTTCAGCATCATTTTCAGTCAATTTGTGTTTATTAACTTGGGCCAAAAGTTCGTCGTTGGAACAAGAATGCAAGAAAAGAAGTGTTCCTAAACATAGAACAATACCGCTTATTCGATGCAATAATTTTTGCAAATTACTTGTTTAAGTTGTAAAGAACTTCTGTATAAATTTTTACCGGGTGTTTCTTTTCGATTTCTATCAACCATTCTTTTTCTAAATAGTTTTGATAGTCAGAAGTTACAGCACCTTTAGTCTCATTCAATTCTTTTATTCCAGCAGGTAAAATGTCGTCAACTTTAACAACATAATACTTGTCTTCAAACGAATAAACTGGATTTATACCTTTATTCAAATTGGCGTTCGATAAAAATGGAGTTTTGTCTACTTCAAATTTATTGGTCTTTACGGATAAATTCAATTGACTTTTCGCATTTATTTTGTCAATAACATGTATAGAAGTGATAGTGTCGTATTTAATCATATCAGACACTTGTTTCGCAACTTCCATGTTTAAGCATTCGTAAACCATTGCATCGTATCGTACTCCCCAGATGTAATCTTGGCGATTATTTTCGAAAAATGTTTTAAGGCCAGTAGTATCCTTCATTCCTTTGTTCCAAACCTTGTCAGACATTACTTCATATAACAAAATACCATCATGGTATTCTTGCACCAAGCTTTTGAATGCTGGATATTTCATTTCCAATTTAGATTCTTCATAACCTAAAATCTGCGTTTTTTCAAATTCTTTGTATTGGTCATCTACTAATTTCTCAGCAGATTGTTGCGGTTGAGTTCTATATGTCTTCGCTAAAAAGTCTGCAAACTCAATTTGACGTATTTTTTGACCATCTATTTTGTAAAGTACTTTGTTCTTTTTTACTTGGTCTGCCTTGAACTTACCAGCAAAAAAAGTAGAATCGATTACATTTTTGAAATAATTGACACGACGAACAGATTTAGCTTTGTAATCGTAATCTTTCTTCAATTTCTTCACAAAAGAATCTTGCGTTCTCTTCGCTCTATCATCTCTACTCACACGATTTTCCAATTCCTTCTTCATCTTATCAAAAGAGGCAAGAGGCACTAAGTTTAATCTTTTGATGATGTGCCAACCGTATTGTGTTTCAATTGGCTCGCAAATTCCTCCGTCTTCGTTAATAGAGAAAGCTGCGTCCTCAAAATTAGTGACCATTCTCGTTGTAGTTCCTGAGCCAAAGGTTGGAAGTACACCGCCTTTTGAATTAGTGCTTGGATCATCTGAAAATTGTTTTGCTAAACCTTCAAAGTCCTCACCATTCTTTAAACGAATGTAGATTTCATCTATTTTCTTTTTCGCACTTGCGCTAGAGCCTTCTTCTTCTGCATCGGAATTATCTCCTTTTGCAACCATTATATGAGCTGCAGTGATAGTTCCACGCGCCGGTCTTTTGTCGACTACTTGTATGATATGATATCCAAATTTCGTGCGAATTGGCATCGAAACCTCACCTATTGGAGTAGTATAAGCCGCATCTTCAAAAGGAGTAACCATTTGAAAAGCAGTAAAGTAACCCAAGTCACCACCGTTGTCTTTTACAGATGGGTCTTCAGAACCACCTTTTCCTTTCGCTATCATTTCGAAATCTTTGCCTTCTATGATTTCTTTTCTCATTTTCATCAAGCGATTGTAGGCCGATAAAGTGTCCTTTGGCGTAACATCCGGATTCAATCTCAAAAGTATATGTGAAGCTCTAATTTCTTCTGTAACTCTATCGTAGGCTTCTTTTACCATGATTTGGTTCATGGAACTATCCGTTAGATATGGAGTTGCCAATTGTTTTCTATATCCCTCCAATTCTTTTTTTAAACGTGGAACAGTATCATAACCTAATGCCTCAGCTTCCGCAACTTTTAGTTTGAATTTTCGGAACAATTCCATGTATTCATCCATTGATGTTTGGTCATATTTCGGATCGTTGTTGTTTTTAAGGTAAATCTGTAAAAATTCAGATTTTGTAACTGGTTTACCATCAATTTCCATGATGACAGCATCCGTTTGACCGAAAAGATTTAATGTTAAGCCCAGTGCTAGGATAAAAAGGAATGTGTTTTTCATTGTGATTTTATGTTTTATAAATTTACTTTCGTTTAACGACTTATTTTATACTATAGTTGGGCGCTTCTCTTGTTATTGTTACATCATGTGGATGTGATTCTCTAACTCCAGCAGATGTTATGCGAACAAACTCTGCACCTTTTAAATTCTCTATTAAAGCAGCACCACAGTATCCCATTCCTGCGCGAAGTCCCCCAATAATTTGGTACGTGACTTCCATTAAGTTTCCTTTATAAGGTACTCGTCCCGAAATTCCTTCTGGCACCAATTTCTTGATATCGTCTTCTGCGTCTTGGAAGTAACGGTCTTTTGAGCCTTGCTGCATGGCTTCAACAGATCCCATTCCTCGGTATGCTTTGAATTTTCTTCCTTCGTAAATGATGGTTTCACCAGGTGATTCTTCAACTCCTGCGAACATGGAACCTACCATAACTACATCAGCACCAGCAGCAATGGCCTTTACGATATCACCGGTGTATCGAATTCCTCCGTCAGCGATTACGGGAACTCCTGTTCCTTCTAAAGCTCGAGCAACATCGTTTACAGCTGTCAGTTGAGGAACCCCAACACCTGCAATCACGCGGGTGGTGCAAATAGAACCAGGTCCAATTCCAACTTTTACAGCATCCGCACCAGCATCTGCAAGATATTTCGCTGCTTCAGCAGTTGCAATATTTCCAACAATTACCTCTAGTTTAGAATATTTCGCTTTTACTTCTTTTAATTTATCTACTACACCAATGGTATGCCCGTGAGCAGTGTCAATAACGATAGCGTCAACACCCGATTCAACTAAGGCATCAACTCTTTCTATTGTATCAGGCGTTACTCCAACAGCAGCGGCCACACGAAGACGCCCGAAACTGTCTTTACAAGACAAAGGGTGTTGTTTTACTTTAATAATATCTCTATAGGTAATTAAGCCAACCAATTTTCGGTTCGAATCAATAACGGGTAATTTTTCGATTTTATTTTCTTGAAGAATCCCTTCCGCTTTGTCTAGGTTAATACGATCGTTAGCCGTGATCAAGTTTTCCGAAGTCATTACTTCGAGGATAGGACGTTTGAATCTTTTCTCAAAACGGAGATCACGATTGGTAACGATTCCTTTTAAAATGCCATTTTCATCGACAACTGGTATACCTCCTATGCTATTTTCCTTCATAATAATAAGTGCGTCTTCTACAACCGCATCTTCTCTCAAGGTAATAGGGTCGATAATCATACCACTTTCCGAACGCTTTACTTTGCGCACTTCCATGGCTTGTGCTTCAATCGACATGTTTTTATGTATAACACCAATTCCTCCTTGTTGAGCAATGGCAATCGCCAATTTGAATTCGGTTACCGTGTCCATCGCTGCTGATATAATAGGCGTATTTACAGAAATGTTTCTCGTTAACTGACTTGTTAAGCGAACATCTCGCGGTAAAACTTGTGAAAATGCTGGGACTAATAGAACGTCATCGAAGGTTAAACCTTCTCGTATGGATGAAATATTGGATAAAGACATGAACCTATTTTTTAAATAAATTGTTGCAAATTTACGATTATTTTCCTACATTCTGTACGATTAACGTTTGTTTGTAAATCAATTCAATATTTAATCCCATTTTTGTAAAATTAAAAGCTCAAAAGCATTGACTCAGCCATTTTCCACATTTCGTTTCCGTTTTAGATTAGCATTAGTTTTCTGCATTATCGCATGTACTAGTTTGACGAGTACTGCGCAAGTTCAAGATTCTTCGCTTATTCAAATGTCGGGGGTAGTGATTGCTGAGTCGTCTCTGGACCCAATGCCTTTTACAACCGTTTTTGATATTACTTCACGTCGAGGAGTAATTACTGATTATTACGGTTATTTTTCCATGGTGGTATTGCCTGGAGATACTTTATTGTTCTCCTTTTATGGATACAAAACGTCATCTTTCATTGTAGCCGATACCTTGACAGATAATGTGTATAACATCATTCATTTGATGACGGAGGACACGATGAATTTACCTGAAGTATCTGTTTATCCTTGGCCATCAAAAGAAAATTTTGCTCGGGCGTTTGTTGAAATGGATCCGTACGATGATGCATTGAGAAGAGCACAACGAGAATTATCAGGAGAGAATTTGGCTTTTTATGCAGCTAGATTGCAGACAGATGCGAGTGCTTCGTATGGAAATGCGATGAACCAGCGGAATACGAAGATTTATACCACTGGTCAACTGCCAGCAAATAATTTATTTAATCCATATGCATGGGCAAAACTTGTGCAGGATTGGAAAGCAGGAAATCTGAAAAGAGAATAAGTTTTATTTATTACCATGTAATATTTTAGATCTGGGGATTTCCTTTGAGTTTTCATAATAATCTATAAGACAAAAACCAGCTCCATCTTGAGGTCCAGGACCGGGCTGAAACTCCATGTAAACAATATTTGATCTTTTTTTATTAATTGAAAATTCCTGGACCCTGAGTTATTATGTTGACACATTCCAATCATTTTTATTCGTGTAAAACCATAAGGCAGTCGTAGTAGATAAGTTCGTTAATACAATTTTTAATTCAGCTTTTTCACCCAATTCTGCAGTCATATCATAGGATGCGCCACTCGATAAGGTCACCCCATCAGCAAAGGCTAAAACATTCGTTGAGGAATTTTTGTATGTAATTGTTTTGTTCTTTTTTACAACTAAAACTAATACATACAAGAGCTAAAACGATTAGGTTTTTTTACATTTTTATTAAATTATAGTTTAATTCAAAACGACAGTTAATCTGTTTTATTTTTGGTTAAATAGCTAGGCAGGATAACACAAACAATATTTCTCCACAGGATTCGCTAAAGCTGAGATATTCAGATTATCTGAAGCTTGCGATAAATCAACTATTTCGCCTGACTTCATCAAGAGATTAATCGTCTGTTTACCTTGGTTATATGCTCTATTTGTCAATTTTTCTGAATAAACATAGAAACGTGTATCATCATATGATATCTCCCACCTTTTGGCCAAATCTTTTCTTTCTTCTTCGATTCGTTTTGCAGTAAAAGGTTTTTTCGAAATTTCGATTTTCAATAAATTTCGGGTAACCAATCGACTTGACAGATCGGCAAGAATGATATCGGAAGACAATTGCCAAACTTTTATTGCTCCTAAGATATCATAGTCATCCAAATCAGCGAATTGATAAAGCACTTCTGATTTTTTCTGAAAATCCGATTTCCCAATTTTATTTTTCAAGAAATACTGAAGGGCAGGAGAGGCAAACAGTTCTTTGCCATTTTCCGATAATTCTTTTGCTCTTCGCAAGATTTGAATCAAAGTCAATTCAGCGGAAACTACCGTTTTGTGCATATAGACTTGCCAATACATCAATCGTCGAGCGACAATGAATTTCTCAACGGAATAAATGCCTTTTTCTTCTAAAACCAGTTGACCTTCATGAACGTTTAGCATTTCAATGATACGTTCGCTGCCAATTATTCCTTCGCTTACCCCAGTATAAAAGCTGTCTCTATTTAAATAATCCAAACGATCCATGTCTAATTGGCTTGAAACCAACTGATGTAGAAAAGGTTTTTTATATTCGTTCTGAAAAATGGAAAGACTCAGTTGCATTTCACCTGGAAAGGCCTTTTCCAATTCATCGATGAAAAAACTGGAGATTTCCTCATGACTAACGCCACTTACGATGTCATGTTCCAGAGTATGGGAAAATGGTCCATGCCCGATATCGTGCAGAAGAATAGCCGTTAAAACCGCATGTTCTTCTTCTTCCGTGATTTCATGCCCCTTTCTCCGTATGACTTGCACGGCAGTTTGCATCAAGTGCATCGCGCCTAAAGCATGATGAAAACGGGTATGAAGCGCTCCAGGATAAACCAGCTGCGTTAATCCCAATTGATTGATTCGTCTTAAACGCTGAACGAAAGGGTGTTGTATGATGTCGAAAATTAATTCACTCGGAATTGAAATAAAACCGTAGACTGGGTCGTTAAAAATTTTCTTTTTGTTGTTTCGACTGAGATTCGGACGCAAATGAATATTTTTAGAGATTATTACCATCAAAAGTAAAAAATAAAACGTGTATGCAAGTTAAAATCCTTTGGGCCGACGATGAAATTGATATTTTGAAACCCCATATCATCTTCCTTGAACAAAAGGGCTATGTAGTTTCGACCGTCAATAATGGGGCAGAAGCAGTGGATTTAAACAAATCAGAAAATTTTGATATTATCTTTTTGGATGAGAACATGCCTGGTATTTCTGGGCTGGAAGCGTTGTCTAGAATCAAAGAAGACAAACCGTCGATTCCAGTGGTGATGATCACCAAAAGTGAGGAAGAACATATCATGGAGGAAGCCATTGGTAATAAAATCGCCGATTATTTGATAAAACCGGTAAATCCGAACCAAATTTTATTGACGATAAAGAAGAATCTGGATAAAAGTAAACTGGTTTCTCAGATAACCAATGCCAATTATCAACAAGAATTTCGTCAGCTTGGAATGATGCTAAATTCGCGAATGGATGCTCAAGAATGGATGGACTTGTATCAGAAATTAGTGTATTGGGAATTAGAGTTAGAGAATATCGAAGATGCAGGAATGCGCGAGATTCTCGAAATGCAGAAAAAGGAAGCAAATACGCAATTCAGTCGTTTCATTGAGGATAATTATGAAGATTGGATAGATGGTGATGAAGATGCTCCTATTTTATTGCATCAATTATTTAAAGAGCGTATCGCACCCATTGTAAAGACTGAAAAAGTGTGCTTGTTAGTAATTGATAACTTACGTTACGATCAGTGGAAAATATTGAAGCCAATTATTGAAAAACAGTTCCATGTTCAGCGAGAAGAAATAGTGTATTCTATTTTGCCTACAGCTACACAATATGCAAGAAATGCATTCTTTTCTGGACTGATGCCTCAAGATATCGCGACCAAATACCCGCAGTATTGGGTAGATGAAAACGAAGATGGAAGTAAGAATAAATTTGAAAAAGAATTGATGGAAACACAACTTAAAAGATTAGGGCTAGACATCAAATTCAACTACAATAAAATCACCAATTACGAAGCAGGTAAAAGATTCGCAGATTCCTTTCACCAATATAAAGATTCAGATTTAAATGCCATCGTATATAATTTTGTCGACATGTTGTCTCATGCTAGAACAGAGAGCGAAATGATTCGTGAGTTAGCTGATGACGAAGCTGCATACCGTTCTCTTACTGTTTCATGGTTCGAGCATTCACCTTTACAGGAGATTATTCGTAAAGTAGCGGAATCGAAAACCAAATTGATTATCACCACGGATCATGGGACTGTAAAAGTGAGTAATCCAGTGAAAATCGTTGGAGAAAGAAGTACAAATACCAATCTTCGTTACAAAGTAGGCCGAAACCTTTCTTACAATGCGAAGGAAGTATTCTCTACTCAGCCAGATCACGTTCGTTTACCAAAATCGAAAATGTCGGCGGAATATGTATTTGCAAAAGAAACCGATTATTTCGTTTATCCGAACAATTACAATCATTTTGTGAAGTATTATCAGAACACCTTTCAACACGGTGGTATATCTTTGGAGGAAATTTTAATTCCTTACATTGAGTTAGATGCGAAATAGTAAAACTTATTCTGTTCCAAGCATTGCAAATTTGCCCGAATTAGCAAAAGAATTAATTCGTGACTTTGGTTCGTCCAAAACATGGGTTTTTCAAGGTGAAATGGGCGCAGGAAAAACAACCCTGATTAAAGCTATTTTACACGAACTAGGTATAGTGGGATTAGAGGGTTCACCTACTTATTCACTTGTGAATGAATACAGTACTTCAAAAGGTGAATCCGTCTATCATTTTGACTTGTATCGTCTGAATATGACTCGAGAAGCATTGGATATAGGAATTGAAGAGATGCTGTACGGCGGTGGATTATGTTTGTTAGAATGGCCGGAGATCATTGAAGATTTACTTCCGGAAGAAACTTTTTGGTTTAAACTTAGTATATTAGATGACAATCAAAAACGTTCACTCACCGTTTGCCCATGATAACAGATCCGCATGTCCTCAAAAGTTTAATGGAACAAGGAACATTACTTCCAAAAGAGGAAACGTTAGAAGTAAGAAGAAAGAAAGGTAGTTTATTCATTGGAATACCTAAAGAAACTCATTTTCAAGAGAATCGTGTCGCACTTGTCCCTGAATCGGTGAGCCTTTTGGTGGCCAATGGTCATCGAGTAAAAATCGAAACTAAAAGTGGAGAGGGAGCAAATTTTTCAGACCGAGAATACAGCGACGCAGGTGCAGAAATAGTGCACAATGCCAAAGAAATTTTTGAGTGTGATATTATATTTAAGGTTGCACCGCCATCTGAAGCAGAGGTAGAAATGATGAAAGGAAGTCAAACCTTGATTTCCGCACTTCAAATTAATGTACAACCCAAGGTGATTCTTCAAAATTTAATTAAGAAAAAAATCACAGCGATTGCTTGGGATTATATTCGAGATGAAGACGGTGCTTTTCCTGTAGTGCGAACTTTGGGTGAAATAACAGGTACAACAAGTGTTTTAGTGGCTGGAGAATTACTTTCTAAATTCAATTCAGGTAAGGGAATGATGCTAGGCGGCGTTGCAGGTGTTCAACCAACGGAAGTAGTGGTGATTGGCGCTGGAACTGTAGCAGAATATGCCGTTAGAGCCGCATTGGGATTAGGATGTTCGGTCAAAGTTTTTGATAATTCATTAAGTCGATTGAGACGATTGCAAACGGATATTGGTACTAGAATTTATACATCTATTATTCAACCGAAAGTACTTGCAAAAGCACTTATGCGGGCCGATGTAGCAATTGGTGCTGTTCGCTCTAACTTAGGTAAAACGCCATGTATCGTAAGTGATGAAGTGGTGTCTAGTATGAAACCTGGTTCTGTAATTATTGATGTGAGTATTGCTCAAGGCGGATGTTTTGAAACGTCTAAAATTACCAATCATAATGATCCTACTTTCGTAAAACATGATGTTATTCATTATTGCGTCCCGAATATCGCATCCCGTGTATCCAGAACTGCATCCTTTGCCCTGTCTAATATTTTCTCTCCTATTCTTGTAGAAATGGGGAACACAGGTGGACCGAAAGATATGATTGTTACCGATTACGGATTTAGAGCAGGTGTTTATATCTACCAAGGTGTTTTAACATCGGAAGTTCTTGGAAAAGTATTCGATCTGCAATACAAGGATATTGAATTGATTTTACTAGGGTCTAAATTCTAGTATGACTCCCTTAAATTTACCGCAAACACAATTAAGATTAACGCGAAAAGACGGAGTTATCTCTGTGTTTTGTCCGGTGCGCAAGAAAAAGCTCGTTTTAACGCCAGAAGAATGGGTGCGACAACATTTGATCGCTTACTTCGTGGAGGTACTTGAAATTTCTATTGGCAGAATGGGAGCGGAGGTAAGTATAGAATACAATGGACGGAAAAAACGAGCTGATATTCTTGTCGTCGATGATTTCGGTAAGCCATTTATACTTGTGGAATGTAAAGCTCCCGAAATTCCAATTTCAGGTTCTACTTTTTTTCAGATTTCGGTCTATCAAAAGGAATTACCCGCTAAGATTTTGGTTTTGTCGAATGGGTTAGAGCATGTTGTAATTAATTTGGATTCTCAAAACCCGAAAACTTCTTCTGAATTAGAAGTGATGAAGGAATGGATTTAGAAAAAAGAAACAGCTTAATTTCCAAACAAAATTATTGAAATTGCAATTAGATAATTCGCAAAATGACGAATCTTAAATTAATTTAAATCAATAACTTATTTCGAAAGAGAAGAAAAACATTTGTTTCGTTAAAATCAAACAAAAAACTAATTAAACTCCTTCTCTAATTTAAAGGCTGATGTTTTATGGAAGGTTAAATCCGGATAATCTTGTTCCGCCATTTGCAACAAGAAAGGTGTCTGAGCAAGGAAAACAAGATTGTCATCTTTATCTCTCGCCAAATCAACCGTTTTTGCCCGCATAAATAAATTCAATTGATCATCATTCTCTGACGTAACCCAACACGCTTTCGAATACGATTTTGGAGCAAAACGACAATTAGCGCCGTACTCATTTTCCAAGCGATATGCGATAACTTCGAACTGAAGTGCCCCAACTGTGCCCACAATCTTGCGATTTCCGGGCTGTTGAACAAACAGCTGCGCCAATCCTTCGTCCATTAACTGACGAATTCCTTTGTCTAATTGCTTAGATTTCATTGGATCTAAATTTTCCAATTCCATGAAGATTTCAGGTGAGAAACTAGGTATTCCCTTGAAAAAGAAATTTTCTCCTTCATTTAGCGTATCACCAATTTTGAAGTTTCCTGTATCGTATAATCCAACCACATCTCCAGGAAATGCTTCTTCGATGACGCTCTTGTCTTGTGCCATAAACGAAGTTGGATTCGGGAATTTTAATTTTTTTTCTAATCGAACGTGATTATAGAATTTATTTCGTTCAAATTTTCCTGAAACGATGCGCAAAAACGCAATTCTATCCCGGTGTTTTGGGTCTAGATTGGCGTGTATTTTAAATACAAATCCTGAGAATTTCTTATCCGATGGCTCAATAAACCGTAGATTGGTTTCTCGTCCGCGTGGCGCAGGAGAGATTCTGCAAAAAGCATCCAATAATTCTTCAACCCCGAAATTGTTTACGGCTGAACCAAAAAAGACGGGTGCTAAATCGCCTGACAGATATGCCTCTCGAGAGAATTCTTCGTAAACACCTTCTATGATTTCCACTTCTTCACGCAATTCTGCTGCTGGAGCTTCTCCAACTAATTCATCTATTGTAGGATCATTGATATCTTCCATTGACACCTTATCTTTTGCAATCTTTGTCTTATTCGCTTGAAAAAGATTAATGTTTTTGTCGTACAAATTGTAAACACCCTTAAATCGGTCGCCCATGCCAATCGGCCAAGTCAATGGACGTGTTTTGATATCCAATTCGCTTTCCAATTCATCCAACAGATCGAAGATGTATTTGGCTTCACGGTCCATTTTGTTCACGAAAATGATAACAGGTGTCTTTCTCATTCGACAAACCTCCATCAGTTTTTTCGTTTGTTCCTCAACACCGCTGGCTGCATCAACGACTAGAATAACGCTATCTACTGCTGTTAAAGTTCGGTAAGTATCTTCTGCAAAATCCTTATGCCCAGGCGTATCTAAGATGTTGATTTGCTTATCTTTGTATTCGAAAGCCATTACGGAAGTAGCAACAGAAATCCCCCTTTGTTTCTCAATTTCCATGAAATCGGAAGTAGCGGTCTTCTTGATTTTATTGTTTTTCACAGCACCCGCCGTTTGGATGGCACCACCAAAAAGGAGTAATTTTTCCGTTAATGTTGTTTTACCTGCATCGGGGTGAGAAATAATTCCGAATGTTCTTCTTTTGGCTATAGATTCTGCGTTGCTCATATTCTATTGAATTCTAACGGTTTGGAAGAAAGTGCAAAGATAGCAAGACTGCGGAGCATTTAGCACAAAAAAGGGTCTCGGTTTATCCGAGACTTAAATCTGTTAGTTTAATTCATTTATCTATTCAACATTACTGGCATAACGAGCATCAAAATTTCTTCTGCTTCGTTTTTATTTTCATGTGGCGTTAAAATACCTGCTCTACTTGGTTCAGACATTTCTAATTTTACTTCTGGTGACTCTAAATTGTTCAACATTTCCATCAAGAAGCGAGAGTTGAAACCAATTTCCATGTCTTCACCATTGTAATTACATGTCAATCGCTCACTTGCTTCGTTTGCAAAATCCAAATCTTCAGCAAAAAGTGATAATTCAGCTCCAGCCAATTTCAATTTGATTTGATGCGTTGTCTTATTCGCGAAAATAGATACACGTTTAATGGAATTCAAAAATTGACTTCTATCGATAATCAAAACATTTGGATTCTCTTTTGGAATAACTGCTTCGTAATTGGGGTATTTCCCGTCTATCAATCTGCAAACCAATTCGATATCATTGAAAATGAATTTCGCATTACGATCGTTGTATTCCAACAATACTTCTTCTTCGCCTGTTAAATTTGACTTCAAAAGGTTTAACGCTTTTTTCGGAAGAACGAAACTAGAACCTGCTTCAGCTTGAGAATCAGTTCTTCTATATCGAACTAATTTGTGTGCATCCGTCGCGACGAAGATTAAATCTTCTGGTGTAAATTGACAAAAGACTCCGCTCATCACGGGACGCAAATCATCGTTTCCTGTTGCGAATAGCGTTTTATTGATTCCATTGGCAACAATTTCACCAGAAATCTTCATTGATTTTTTCTTCTCAATATCTGGAGTTCTCGGGAAATCATCCGCATTGAAACCAACCATTTTCGATTTACCATTATCGTATGCAATCTCAATTCCGAAGTTTTTCAAATCGGCAAGAAAGGTAAGAGGTTGGTCTGGAAGACTTTTTAGTACATCCATCAGCAATTTCGCTGGAATAGCAATGCGACCTGAGTCGTTCGCTTCAACGTCCAATTCAGTTTTCATAGTGTTTTCCAAATCAGATGCTGATACAGTTAGTTTTCCTTCTGTAATTTCGAAAAGAAAATTATCTAGAATAGGTAGGTTATTGCTCGTGCTAAGCGCTCCTGAAATACTTTGTAAATGTCTTAGTAATGAGGTGCTTGAGGTGATAAAGTTCATATATGTTTTATTGCTTGTGCTAGTTCAATTCTGACTAACAAATATAAATAGAATCTAAGTGCGACCTAGTATTTCTTTACGCCAGAATACTACATTTTGTTAACAAATTATCAACGTTTTTCGCCTGTGTCTTCTTGCTTTTGATAAAGCGATTTGTCGAAAGGAAAGTAGATATCACCCCGCATCAATGGGTCGAAAACGAAATATTGACATTTTACGACTGTTCCATCTGGGAGAAAACACCAAAAACTATTTAAATCGTGATTGATTACTTCACCGAATTCAGTATCTAAGTTTTCTCCACTCGCCAAACGATAAAATTTCAGATAGGTTGATTTATTATTCGTTTCAACGACTTTCATCGTTCCAAAGGGCTTTGATTTTTTCAAACTATCAATTTGCTTATCATTCAAAAGGTAATTTGGCATTTCGAAATTCACCTTCTTAAAGCCGCTTAAATAACGTATTACACCTGTCGTATCTGCTAAAGGAACTGATTTTCCCGCTTGTTTTACTGAAAAATTATAATTGTTGTTCGTCACTGTAAATGAACGACCCGGATCATCGAAATTATTAATTTCTATTTTCTTAATAAGACGAATGGGTACGGCAAAAATATCTGTGCACGACCATTTTTTATTATCGGCTGAAAAACTGGGTTCAATTATTCCATTAACACCTCTAACTTTCATCAAAACAGGTAAATTGCTTCGTCCGTCCTGTCTAGAATCTAACAACATTACTTGTCCATGATGGTCGGGCGTTGCGGTTCCGATATACCAAGTTTTTTCCAATCTTCCTTTTTGATAAATCTCTACTTTTGTTGCAGATGTCGAAAGGAGTTTAATGTGCTGCTCTCTTGAACCTTCTGCAACATATCCCTTGAATTCAATATTATGAAGAATGTACATTACGTTTTTGACGTTTTCAGGAATTATGCAACTTCCCTCTTTATCCGTCCATTCAGCGCCAATTCCCTCACGTTTTATCTCCATGATGTTCATCTGAGGATCCGTAATCACCATTCTGTCAACGGTTGATGTATCTTCTATATTGAAGGTGTGTAGCTCTGAGTTGACATCCGATTTCCCTTTGTTTTTACTCAAATCGAGCGCCAAATAAGTTAATCCAGAGATCAATCCTAAGGCAAGTATTAAAAGAATTATTTTTTTATTCATGCTTTGCTTTTATTTGCCTGCTGCGTACTTACGTCGTCTGAGGTAGAAAAAGATCAAAGCCAGAAGAACGATAATACCACAAGGAATTAATGTGTTGAACCATTTGTAAAATATAGCCGATTCAGAAACTTTACCTTTGTCTATTTGGTGAATATCTATTTGACGAGACCGAATATCTAAAACTGAATTCTCGCCCATCATATAATCCACAGCGTTTTGGAAAAATTCTTGATTTCCAAAGAAGATTTGAACACCGAGTTCAGCAAATTGTGCGTTGAATCTTAGTTCATTGTATTGCGATGGTCGATACTTCGTTCCTT
>ERZ1048068.238-NODE-238-length-51474-cov-9.904374_pt1 | contig 51474 bp, 56 predicted proteins | sample MGYA00383098_ERZ1048068 | MGnify/ENA primary metagenome ERZ1048068 (study PRJEB29581, sample SAMEA5548368) | metagenome | biome: marine; feature: coastal; material: water | depth 1 m | study: Short-term variability in the microbial, nano- and picoplankton dynamics...
TGTTGTAATCAGAGTTACTAATGTTGCCATCATCTACATTTAGTGGCGCACCAGCTTCTAAAACTTTATTGGCATTAGCCTGATACCCAGCACCCCAAAGGTTTTTAGGTAGGCCAATAGCTTTGTTGTAGATTAGTTGCGCTAGGCCACCGTAGATTTCGCCGCCGTTGCCGCCTTGCCCACGCGCATTGGGCATCTTCATATTGGAGAACGTCTGGATTGCGTAGTCTACGCGAGCTTTATTTACTGTGCCGTCTGCCATAGTGAACGCGCTTTCGATAGCAGCGCGATTAGCAGGGTCAGCAAACCATGTCTTTAGTCTTTTGAATTGGGCAGGCATAACCTGCATACCGCCTTTAGCACCTTTGCTGCTGGTACCAGAGTTGCGCCCAAAGTCAGACTCAATACCAAAAATAGCAATCGCAGCGAATGGGTCGATACCAAGATCGTTAGCCGCTCTGTAAACGCGTTGTACTTTGTTACTGCCAATCTGAGTCTTTAGGCCTTCGATACGCCCGTCAATAAGTTTGCGAGTCCTAGTCGAGGACTCTCTAGATACGATAGAAGACGCACGCTCATCTGATTGACTCGTGTAGCGTCTAGCAAATTCAATAGCACCGACTTTTTCAGCTTCTTGGAGCATCTCTGGGCGGTTATAGAAAAGTTGAAACGCCTCGTCACTCGCCCACCATCTAGATGCAGTCGCTTCTTCACTGGACATTCTGCGTCCTGCAATACCAGATCGCATAGCCGCCCTACGAGAAACTCCGCTTAGTAGGCCTTTTAGTTGCTTTCGTTTGGCTTGTTCGGCTTTCTTAGCAGCTGGGTTGTAGTTGCTAATATCAGGCACCGCTGGCCCCAAATCCGGCATCAAAGAAAACTCGTTAGCCGCTTCGTTGTACGGGTCGGTGCGCGGTACAGTATCACCTTGCGCTAGTGAACCGTCTGCCGATGGCTCTATAACAAGACTGCCATCTGGATTGCGCTTAGGCGCTAGCTTTGGCTCTGTAACATTGCCTAGGTCATCACCATCATACTGACCGTCTGGGCCAAGGTTATCCACCTGAGGTGGGGGGATGTCACGCAGGCCAGGTTGTTGTAGGTTGTCAAACGCAAACGCATCGTCAGGATTAAAGGGGGCAACTTGCCGCACAGCCGCAGGGTCTGCGGGATTAGCAGAGTTCATCATATCTTTGGTAAACTGGTTCTTACGTTGCAGTGCTTGTAGTCTACTAGCAGACGTTACCGCCCCTTCGTAGTCCTCCGCCGACTGCATTCCCAGTGCGCCACCTATAAAATTTCCGAGCAATGCCATCCGGTTTACTCCTTAAACTGCAATCGTGCCAAAGGTGTTTGTATCAACCCCAGCCTTCTTTTTTGTTTTTGCTTGGTTGCTGTTCCAATAGCTATCTGCGCCGTACCCAGTGCCTGATGTGGTATTGAACCCAGCAAACAAGTCAGAGATATTCTTACCCGCACCTTGCGACTGTTTGATAGCTGCATCTTCAGCTTTCTGAGTATCTTGAGACAAACTCTGAAGCGCGTTAGTGTACGCGGCAAAGTTTGAAGAATTAGGAATCGCTGATAGCCCAGCTTGTGTCACTTTGTTCTGAGCAGTCAGACCTTTTTGGAATCCTTCGTCGTAACGAGAGCTAACATTACGCGCTGAGTCTAGGCTCATACGGCGCTTTTCTGCTTCGCTGATGTCACGGCCACCGCTTCGCAATGAAGCCTTACGGTACTGCTCGCGCAGTTTGCGCTGTTGGTCAATGGCTTCTTTGTTAGCCGCTTGGAACGCCATGTATGTAGGATCATACTGCTCTGCCTGCTGGAGGAAGCTCTTAGCCGCATCCATCTGGGCATTAAACGCATTCTCATCGCGCTCTTTAAGCTCTGCAAGTTCAGCTTTACGCATCTCAAGTAGCTCACGCTGCTCTGGTGGCATCTCTGGATCAGGTGCTAGTGCTGCACCAAGTAGCTGACCACCGGCCTGCATTGTCAAACTAGCCAAAGCAGCAGGGTCTGTGACCTTACTAACAAGTGCTGAGCCTGCGTCTTTTAAGTACGCGCCTGACTTAGCCGCAAACGTAGCGTCAGGGCCAAGTTGGGACATCGCTGTTTTTGCAGTTTCAGTTGTGGCTGCTGTATTAGATAGTTTAGCGGCTGCGTCTGCACCTGCACCTGGATTGGTAAGGCTAGCATTCTGCAGTGTGGCTTCACCTGTTGTGGCGTCTGCTAGTGTACTACCACTCGCATCACTGGTTAGCGTAGCGCCTGCATCTGTAGTATTCAGTCCAGCTGTTTCTGTTCCGGTCTGGCCAAAGCTAGTGCCGAGAGTGTTATTAGCTGTCGCTTGAATACCTGTGTCAGCCACGTTACCGAGACCCGCTCCAGTGCTTTGCGCAACACCGTAACCACCGATGCCGCCGCCGATCGCACCCATAATTGCGCCTGACTTAACATCGCCGCCCATAACTTTAGCTGAAATGGCTCCGAGTCCTGCACCGACAACTGCTGAAGTCACCGCCGCCCCTGCAGTAGTGGCAGCAAAAGCCGTTACAGCAGAAATACCTGCTGAGGCTACAAGCGAACTTGCAATGGCAGGTGCCGCGATTGGGATAGCAACTGCAACAACGACAGCTAGGACTTTCTTAACCCCGCCGCCATGCTCAGTTGGTTGAATACGTCTTACGATAGTTCCGTTAGTGGGCCTAAGTGCAACCACCATCGGGTTTATTGTGATAGCTGTCATTTTAGACCTCCATTAAATCTTGTTTTAGCTGGACATACTTACGCTCAAAGCCAACAGTTGAAAGAATACGCTCCATTCCAGGGGCTACCGAGCACTCAATCTGTGTAACACCACAGATACGTGCCCATCCACAGACATCAGCCCAGAACTTCTTAATAAGGTGCCGAAGGTCTTTACCGCCCATAGCCACAACATTCATAGCTGTGTACTGCGGGTAATATACTAGCTGTAAAATCAAAACTAATTTTACTTCTGGTAATTCAGTGTCGTCATTTTTTACTGCTATAGCGTACATCTGGCCTTGCATGACGCTTGTATAAAGATCGTCTATAGTGCACTCACCGTGCATACCTTCTAAGCATTTATCTAGATGCGGTACGCATTGTGCCCAGTATCTATCCACTAGCTCTTGAGTAGAAAGCAAAATAGCCTCATACTTTTTAGGTACGAGGTTCTCTGATTCTGGCTGTTCTACTACTTGTAAGGTCATGCTACGTCCGTCTTCCCATCTTTACCAATTAGTTTGTCAAAAAACTCAGTGCCTTTTTTAGCTACGATATTTTTAGGGATAACGTACTCGCCGCCCTCCACTTCGATTTCGCCGCCGTTCTTCATCTTTACGCGGACACCGCCGTCATCATGGGACGGGCCGTGAACCATGCCGCCAAACTCCATCTCTTGCACCGGAGGCTGCTGCATTGGCATCTGTTGCGCTGGCATCTGCTGCCCTGCGGTTTCGATTTGTACGTCTGCCGCCATAGCTTTAGCCGCTGTAACAAGCGCGATAACTAGCCCTTGGTCGTATTCCATTGGTAGATCATTTGGCCCTGCTAGGCCACGGTCAATGGCAAACTGTCTAAGCTGAGGGTACATAGATGGGTTTTGCATAGCTACTTGAGCTAGTTGTGTTGCCATCTGAATCTCTTGCTGTGAGATTTCACCCGACTGAATACCTGCTTCGATAGCCGCACGAATACGCGCAGTAACCTCTGGGTTCTTACTAAGCATGTCATTAACTTGCATATCAGCCATTTGAGGATTAGCCATACCACCTTGTGCTTGCTGAGGCTGTAGCCCTGCTTGCGGTGGAGCCATACCCTGCATACCTGCGTTTGGCGGAACCATGCCGCCCTGCTCGAATGTAGATGGTTGCATACGAAAATCCAATACAGGGTACTGAGGATTTCCGCCTTGGACACCCGTAGGAATAGTTCCTACTGCCGCTTGGTTAATTCCAGGTGTGGGCGCTTGAATTAGTTGCTGTATACTTGGCGGTAAGTCCATAGATACAGTTGTTGGAATTGCTGCTGGTGTTGCTCCGCCAGCGACAGGAGTAGGTGCCATCGCTGCGGGTGTTGTATTTGGTGTCATAGCCATGTCACATCATCCTTTAAGCTGTCTTATTAAAGCGTTTAATACTGTCCTGTTAAACGCTACATCATTTGCTAAAGTTTGCACATCTGTTAATAGCAAACCATAGTCCGTAAGTCCAGCAACCTCTTGGCCACTGATTGTAAAGCCTGTACCTTTTGCAGATACCTGCCTCATATTTTGATCTGGTTGTTCAAGTAAAGTTATCTGGCCTTTAGTAATTGCCTTACTGGCTAGGTCAGCCTCACCGCGTAGGCCAGTAAGTAACTCCACGTTTTCTTTTACAGTGGTGATAAGTACACTTTGCCAGTCTGTGATCCCCCCTTGGGGCACTGCGGGTATTGCTGTAAACCTTGCCATTATGATGTCCTCAATCCGTAGGGTGTCTCTCCGAAGTGTATAGCTCTAACACGAGCGGAACCTGACACGCCCACCTCAAATGTATCCGATCTGTAGCCAGTTGGCAATCTGAATATATCAGAAGTTTGTATAGACCCTTGGAAGACAAGTTGTTTATCAACCCAAAGTCTAAACGTTACAGGCTGAGTCCCTGTGTTAACTTTCTGATACTGGGTTTGTGGGTCGCCGTTTATAACGTATGTGTTAATTGAGCCGCCAACAGTAAAAGTAACACCCCCACTCTGGTAGTTAGTAGGCCCGTTAAGTGTACCTAGCTGCTGGCTTCTGTTCCAGATGGTCTGGTTAAAGTTCGCTAGCCCTAAGTTGTAGGCGATAATATTAGCAGCTTCCTGCGCAGATGTATCGTAATCAGCAATTACTCTAAACGCACCTAGGTTAAGGTAATCTTTGGTGACAATGGTTTTGGACTTCCACTCCATAGGTGAGAGAACTTCCCCAGTATTGTCCCACTCGTATATTTCACCATCATCTCCATGAGTGTAATACATGATACCGGTTTCAGAGTCTGTATAAGCTGCGCTAAACTGGTACTGAATCTGTACAAAGAACCCACCAACCTTATCGTCACGCTCAAATATAAATGACTTGGCGCTGTGAGACCCAAAGTATTTGCCGTTGTAAAAATGGCCGATAATAGTAGACGGGTCTAGCGATGCGTTCCAAGTATCCCAATCGTGGACAAACTGAGTTATAAGTTGGACACCGCCTCCACTAGGACTCCATGTAGCAAGGCCTCCATGTGTAGACCAAACAACACCGTACCCCATATTAACAACAGACTGTTTGGATAGACACGGGTATGGCGTGTCAATACGTGCTGACACCATTGTCGCTGGATCGTTACCGGACACCTGATGAGGGTAGTCCTCTGTAAGCACAAGCACATAGCCTGCAACAGACGCAATCGCTACAATGTCGGAATCAAATGTTATCCTGTACTTCTCTGGCCACGCATGTGGCGTATCAGGGAATGAGAAACATAGCTGGTTGCCAAAGAATCCAACCAAAATATTGTTATGCGAGGTTATAAGCCCCTGCATATTATCAGGTGGTGGGTCATACTCCTCTGACGGGATAATAGTTTCTAGGCTGGATACAGTAAAATCGTCTGTAAAGTTATAGTTAGCGTCACCCCAATACCTAGCAGCATCATCAAGGCTTTCAGATACATCATGGTACACAGTACCACCAGCAGCATTGAGCGTCCCAACATCAGTAGCAGTCTGTGCGTAACTAAATGTGTAGTCATCAGCAATCGCAGTAACTTCACCGTCTGTGATGTTAAAGCTGCCAGCTCCGCTAATCTTAAACCTGTCACCAACGATAAAGTTGTGCGGGAAGTCTGTGGCTACAGTAGATACATTGCTGGTTCGCTCCACAGTAGCAATAGTAGTAGGGAACCATAACGTTGCTAATAAAAAGTAGTCCGTGGCAGCTGCAGAAGCTATGCTTCGGTACAACCTAATACCACGGACAAAGTTATCCCCCGACGGTTTAGCCGAGGGCAGGGAGGAGACAGTTACTGTTTGACCTTCTTTAATATACAGTTCGTTAGACACATTGGATGGTATGGATTCCTCATCCCACGGAGTAACAAACGTAAAGATATAAGTTCTAATTTGCGTGTTGCCTGCAAGATCTGCTCGACCTGTAGTGTTAGCTGTCTTACTTACTTGGTCGCCAGAGCTAAAATACTGGAACTCTGTGGCGCTTGTTACAGTAATCTCTACGTTCTTAGCGTTAAAACCTTTAGCCTCGTCAGAAGTACCAAAGTCACGTATAGTTACAATGTTGCCCGTGCGTAAGTTGTGGACGCCACTGCAGAAAAAGGTGGCTGTATTGCCTGAGTCGCGCTGATAGTGAGTAGCGTTAACAACAGTAAAAGATGCCGCTGACACGCTAGGTGTAGTAGTAGGGAGCGGTATCCCTAGATCATAATACCCATTAGCAACTGGGTACGGCTCACTACCAGCTGTAGCCAGTGCGTAGTCAGATACCTTAGGCTTTCCGTCACCTGTATAGTAGAATCTTTGTGCGTTGTCTGCGCTATCTGACGCAACAGCAATGTCAACATCAGTAGCCCAAGACAGCCACACAAGATCGTCAGTGATAGGGTCACGCAACGCGTGAAGGGTTTTAGCCTCAACGTTGCGTTCTGTATTATCCACCTCTTTAGGTGTGTTGTAAGGTAGTAAGTCACCAGAGTAGAGCTTTACGTTAAAAGCCTCTTGGGCCACGCCATCAGGTAGCAACTCCGAAGATATCTTCGGTGCTTCGCCTAGAAACTTTGTAAGCTTTACTGACGCCATTAGTTCACCATTTTTAACGCAGCTTCAAGCGTCTCATTATTTCTGCGAGTCCAGCCTCTACCGAAGCTATCAAATGTAGAAAGGGACTCATAGAAACTTTGCCTGATATTCTTGTAATTTTCAAGTGTATTCTCAATCCCGTGATGCTCAACATATTCGTTAAGGGTGCGTAAAGTATTGGGGCCAATGCCGCCGTCCACCTCTGTACCAATCATACCCTGCAGTTTCTTAGCTGCTCTCCCAGGCCCAGAGTTTACACTCCAGTCAAAGACCGCAAGGTCTAAGCCCGCAGGCAGTTGATCACACTTAGCTTTACCCCAGTAGTTCTTCTCGTATATTGGAGCAACATCTTCTGGTGTAAGCTCTTTCATATCCTTAGTGCCGCCCCACTCTTCGTAGACGCGCTTAGTCACACCAAGATTTGTTTCGCCCCCAGGATCACGGGGGTGATTTACCCACCCACCTTCGTGGTGCAAAATCATGGTTAGGCAGTGCTGAAAGTTACCCTTCATTTAGTCAATCCTTTTACTTTTTCTACTGTACGAAGTCCGCCAAGTCCTAGCATACCTAGTAAGACAGTCATCAAGCTGTCCATATCAAAGGTAGGTAGCTCTGGCGCTTCCATGCCTGCGTATGCAAAACCAAACATAGTCACAGGCGCGAGAACAAAGTGCCATATCATGGCCGTCGCTAGGCCCCAGCCAAGAAAGGGCCGCCAGCCCGCCACAAAGATAGACCGGTGTTGAGCCTCAGCTTTGTTAATCTCGATTTGGCCCATAGCCTGCTCGTGCATTTGTTTTTCGGCCATTGTGGCAATGTCATGCGCGAGCTTTGCTTTCTGATCTTTATCTTCGATAAACTTGTCTAGTAGCCCTGTAACTGGGCCTATCAGTGCTTGTAACATTAGTATACTCTCCTATCTTAGTCTAACAGCTTCGCCACTTGCGGCTTACCATCTGGGCCGGTTTCAAACTCTACTTTGCGTTTTTCGCATGAGTACCTAGTACCTTTAGAGTCCTTCCATCCTAGCCGTTCAATCTTACGCTTTACACTTAAACACTCAGAAATACCATCTCTGTGAGTATATTCTACTGCTTCGCCGCCCATGTACAGAATAAGAACTATAGTCAGAACACCCATCATTCACCGCCGTTCCTTAGTTTTTCTAGGTTCTCTTCCAGATTACTAATGCGTTTTTCGTAGAACTCCAGTGTTAATTTTTGCTGTTGGTCATAAGGCGCACGGCCCTCTTCTATCTCTGTCTGTAATTTTTCTAGCTCTGATGCTATATGTTCTATCAACATAAACTGTTCAGAGTCAGCTGGTAGACTACCCATCTCTCCACGGGGCCACTTAATACGGAACTCCGTGTTATGCTCCAGATCAGACTTCATCATAGTGATGCTTGTTTCAATCTGGTTTAGCCGCTCTATGATTCCAAAATAAGCCCAAGTAGCAACAGACGCAGCAGCAACCATCGAAAGAATATTTCGAAGTGGTAGAGCTACTTCTGTGTTCTCGCTTATTTTAGCTGCCATACTCCAATCACTTCCTGCTCATCCACGCGGTTGTACCCATGTATGCACCAACGATACCTGCGCCTGAGATATAGAATAAATTACTTATGTCGGATAAAGCTGTAACTCTGTCTAACGGTATAAAAAACATAGACAGTGTGAACACACCCATTGAGACTAGCGTATAGCGAGCCATACGTAGTTGGGCTAAATGTTTGCGGAGGTTATCTTCTGTCTCACGAATTTCTTTAGCTCGTGCCATCTCTTCATCAGAAACAACGCCGTCGTCATTCATATCATACGCGTCGTATTTACTTTGGTCTTCTAGTTTCTTAGCGGCCATGTCCTGTCTCCTTCGCTACGAGTTACGCTTGTGGTATAACCACCACACAAAAAGAGCTAGCCCAGCAACACCTAGTATAAAACAAACAGTAACAATCGTAACTTCTATCCACCACTGTATCTTTTTCTTGCTCGCCTCTTCTGCTTCTCTGCGGGCTTTACGCGCCTCTACTTGAAACCGCACCCAATCATTCCATAAGCCTGGCCTACCGCAGTATATCATTATCTGCTTCAGCTCGTCTTCTTGCTCTTTAACGCGCTCTAAGGCCATAAACTCTTCGAAGTCTGTTGACTGATGAGCGGCCTTTTTCTTATTTACTTTTTTCTGTAGGGCTTCTTTTGCTCCTACAATCTCACCTATCTTACCAGCGTATTGGCTTAGCTCTCTTCCATTGGAGACAGCATTTTTTATAACCGAAAACGCGGCATTGGCGGCGGCAAGTTCTGCTAACATGTAACATCCCTCCGCCTACCTATCATCGCTAGCCGTAAACTTTTTTCATACACTTTTTAGCTATTGAGCACGCACGTTTAGTCTTACAGGTGGGGCAATTCTTAAATACTGAGCCTCCGGCCTTGTAAGAAGCCAAGGTTTTTTTCTTATCGGTTTTCTTTTTGTTCATCATGTTGAACCTCCTATTAGAATCGCGCTGAGGATAGACCCCATACCAACTATTATCGCGCCCGCCGCAACAATTAAAATCCGCTCAAGCCGATCAACCCTAGTTATAAAGGTCTGATACCTCTCAGCACAGACCGCTTCGTGGGTTAGTATTTCTTGCTGTAGTTCAGCTACCGTCATCTTGGCCACTCATAGCCTCCCGTACTGCTTTGCTTTGATCGTCTATCTTTACCTCTACTTCATCCGGCAAATCTGGTTCCTCTACAAGAACGCAACCCTCAGGTACTTTGTCCGCTGTTCTAGCAAACGTACCGTTAGGGAACATATATAGAGGAGTAGGTTTCATCAGTCCTGCAACTCCGCAAGTTTTGCGTCCCACTCAGCTTCGGTAGGTTTAGGCCCACCAGCTTCTGCTACGTCCCACACTATTAGGTTTTCGTATCCGTATCCCCCAGATAGCACCCACCCGCCGCCGTTAGGGCTAAGCGCACGAGCTACTAAAACTTCAATAGGTTCTTCAATATTCACGCTATATACTCCTCTATAACCCATGTCGCATTTTTATTATAGCTACTCTGGTAATTAATCCAATAGACTGTATCACCACCGGCCCATCTATACCCTTCGAAATAGATGTGGAGGTTGCCTGTGTATGACAATATGTTTGCAGTTTCAGTGTTAGTTTGGGCGTTGCCGCCACCGTGAGCAGTATCATAATAAAAAGGTATAACAGCGGTTGTATTACCGCCATAACCGTCCATACCCCAACCGTGAGCCATGCCGTCTGGAAGTAGGCCAACAGTAAAATAATTAGCACCAGCATTAAATACAGAGGGTGTGTTAGATAAACACATTTGTACTCTTATACCACAACCTGAGCCTCCGACACTATTATACATAGGGAAGTACCCGCGGATACGAAGATGTGTATCATTACGCCTTTTGTTATATGTACGGATGTTAGGATTGGTGGCCGGAGCAAAAGCATCTTTGTTTGTGCCGTTAATAGTAATAGTTTCCCAAGCTGTTGTTGTTTGTACCGTTGAAGCACCGCTACCGTACCCTGAATTATACGATCTGGAACTTACAATAAGCCCTGACGATCCGTCTACATCCGCAGGAAGTGTTACAGTCTTACTTGATAGATCTAAAGTATTTGCCAGTTTTGCATCGGTTACTACAGTATTATCAATAGTATAAGTAGCCCCAGAATTGCTAACAGTAATATCGCCATAGTCTGCATCTGCAACAGCTGATTCAGCTTGGATAGCTTCAAACAGAGCGGCTACAGGGCGTAACTCAAGACGATCACCAATAGAAAACGCTGCTGCTGTAGTGTTGTCTTGCGCACGGACAATAGTCATAGAGTCTGTGGAACGCGCAGTTACCTTTATGATCTCTAGATTATTAGAAGTATCCACGAGAGTAGCAAAAAAATACTCGCCAGCGCCAAGAGTAGGGAAACGGGTACCTTGTCCCGAATCAACGGTAACAGTAGTGTCAGTAGTACTAATACCAGCTGAAAGTGTACCGAAAGCATTATTTGAAACTTTTACACCCATTACGTCACCTCATCCCAGCGTTGATCCGCTTCGTTCCATTCATACATTTTTCCGTCAGTAGGATACGGCGTTGGCGCTTCCCAGAGGTAGGTTGTGCTATTCAGTGTCCAGCTGTCGTAAGGCTGAGGGGCGTAAAAACCTGTACCATCATAGTGAAATCCCTCACCCGCGTAGTTTTTGCGTAGCGCAGTTCCGCCATCAGGCTGACCGTCTTGACCATAATGTACTCCGCCTCGAGTGTTGTACGAGGTCTGAACCCATTCACCTGGGCTGCTATCCACAAAGTCGTTAAAGAAATCAGCCTCTGCGACAATAACTTGAGTTACAATACCATTTTTTATTTTTGCATAATGCGCCATATTGCCCCCTAGAGTTGATACCGTATTACTACGATGCCGCCGCCGCCGTTACCGCCTACACCTGCGTTACTACCGCCATAGTCTGCTCCACGGCCTGCTCCGCCACCGCCGCCTGTAAGACTAGACCCGGCTACTCCGTTACCATTACCACCGGCTCCGCCACCACCAGAACCACCGTTAGATGCAATATTAGACCGCGCAGAACCGCCGCCACCGCCAGCATAATTAGAACTTGAGCCGGTTCTGTAGTCATTACCGGCTCCGGCTCCGCCGTGACCACCTCTAGTATTGGTTGCGTTACCGCCTGCTGCACTTTTGCCGCCGCCCCCGCCACCTGCGTGTGGACTAGGATCATAGCCGTTACCGCCGCTGTTACCTTGGCCTGAGGTTCCTGATTTTCCTGAAATACCTGATGAGTGGTTACCGCCGCCGCCAGAACCACCTGTCTGTGCGTCGTAGTTACCAGATAATGTATCTTGGCCACCACCTCGGCCACCACCTATACAGGTAGTAAATCCTGTTAGTGCTGTGTTTGATCCTGAACTAGCATTCCCGCCGCCGTTACCTGGGCCGCCAGAGCCGCCGCCGCCGACAGTAACTGTCTTGCTTCCGGCTGATATTGATTGGCTAGCAGAGGCTATCATACCTCCAGCTCCGCCGCCGCCACCTTGGTAGCCTGAGCCGCCACCTCCGCCACCTGCAACCATTAAAACATCAGCTGTTAGCGTAGTGCCGGTAGGTACTGTAAAAGTACCTGAAGTTGTAAAAGAATGAACTCTATAATTACCGTAAGTCGTAACAGTACCGCCGGAAGGGAGTGCTGTGGCTGTCTTCGTAACAGCTGCAGACTCAACACTGTCCGAGTTAGTTACAGTTATAGAAACAACATTCCCTGCTGTGACATTGTTATACACCGCAGCTGGTACTGTAACTGTAGCTGCTGTGTCAGATGTGGGGGTGACAGTTACATCCTCATCAATAGAGTCAGACGATTGCGTAAAGTTGACGGTTAAATTAGCAGCTTGAAATCCTTTACCTGCTAAGGTTAAAGTAGTCGCAGTACCTGAATACACAGTACCTGTGACACTAGATAGTGTTGCGATTGTAGAAGAAATCTTTAGCCAGTTTGTACCGTCTGAGTAATACACGACGTTATCATCAGAGTCGTAGCGTATATGTCCTTCGGTATCCGCAGCCGTGGGCTGCTGTGCTGTCGTACCAACTGGTAGGGCAAGAGACCCAGTGGACGAAGTATCTTTATCGTATGGGTTAGCCGCGTCATCTAGCCCTTGAGCTGTAACACGGAGTTCAATCCTGTCACCAATCGCAAACGCTTGAGCTGTTGTGCTCTCTTGTGCGCGAGTAACCGTTAATACGTCTGTTGACCTAGCGGTACACTTTACAACTTCAAGGTTGTTACTTGTGTCGATAAGTGTAGCGTAAAAATATTCACCGCTAGCAAGAGTAGGGAAACGAGCGCCTTGCCCACTAGACAAGGTAATGCTAGTAGCAGAGTTATTTATACCTGCGTTTAGTGTACCAAAGGCATTGTTTGCAAATTTGACGCTCATCCGTTAGCCCCTTAGTTTACAGTAACAGTCCAAGTAATACCTAGAGTGTCAGCTGCTCCTTTGTTGATAACAGAAAACACTGTGCGGCACAACATATCGCCACTTGAGCTGGCATTAAACAAGCCTGCCTCAGTGATAGCGCCGGTACCTGTACCAGCCCCAAACGTAGCAACATATGCTACTGCGTTAGCTGTGACTGTCGTAGACGTAAGCGCTACGCGCCCTGCCTCAGTACCCAGTGTAGTATCACCAGCTGCCGCTGCAGTGCTACCTGTGCCAATAGCCATGTGTGACATAGCAGTTGTCGTAGCATCTTTCATACGCTCAGCAATATAATCTTTGCCTGAAGTAACAACGAGGTTAGGGATTACAGTTTCTTGAGTTACATTTCCGTTAGGATTTGTGACCGTGATCTTCAACTCACCGGTCACTTTGATAGAATCTTGAATCATGGTCAGCTCCTATTTACAAGATTGTTCTAGCACCTACCGTACTGTTGCCAGCATTGATAGGCGTTTGGTTGAAGTAGTATCCGCCCAAAGCTCGGTCATCTTCATCAACATCAGTATAATGAAAGTTGACAAGAAGTCCAGCGGAACTTGTGTCAGGCACAGTTACACGGTTTGCGGCAAGCATAACAGTATTTATAGTCTCTGCTGCTCCTATAACACCTGTAAGTGGTACAAAATAATCTGTGCTAGATATCGTATATGAGTAAGGCTCTTCTATAAACCTTCTGTAGCCATCAGATACAGAGACAAAATCTGGGTACATGAACTCAGATTCACCTAAGGTTAGTACCGTGTTTATGGCCTCAGTAGCTGTGGCGGTATCGGTATATATAGCTGTATAGTTAATTACAGCAGCCTCAGACAAGCTAAACGAATCAGTCAATGGTTTTGTAGTGTCAGTCGCCAGCTGCTCAGATACATTAACTGGATCAGCGTCAGCGTCAGCATCGCTACGGTCAAAGTCTACATTCTCTGTAAAGTTCTTAACACTTACATCAGATACATTAACGGCGTCAGCTCTAACAAGGTCTACATCAAAGTTATCAATAGCCTCAGTAAGCGTCGCAGAATCTGAAAGCTCTGGCCGCACATCAAAAGTATTTGACTCCGCCGTAGTGACGGCATCTGTTTTTACTATCTGAGGATTATTCTTAATCCCCTCAACAGCAGTAAGTGAATCACTAAAGCCCCCGTGAGTAAACTCTTTAGCGTCAGAATCGCTTAGAGAGGCAGTGTCGCTATCTGCTAGCTCCCCTACCGTAACTTCCTTAGCGTCTACCTCAGTGGCTGTAGCGGCGTCAGTAAGCCCTTTGTTAAAATCAAACTCATTAATTGCATCCGCTGCAGTAACTGGATCAGGGTCAACATCTGCGTCAGATAAATCAAAGTCTACATTGGAGGTGAACGCCTTAATGTTTGACTGAACCGCCGTAACTGAATCAGCCACAGGCAGTGTTACTTCATTCTCTAATGCCTCTGTTACAGATACAGTATCGTCAAAGGCAGTCGCTACATCAAAACGATCAATTGCCTCAGAAGCTGTTGCGGTATCGGACACAGCTTTACCAATATCAAAATCATCAATAGCTTCACTTGTAGTAACTGCATCAGTCCTGCTTGTACTTGGTTCTTTAGCCGTAGACTCAGCTATAGTTACTTCATCATTATCAGCAAGTTCGCCAACAGTTATATCTTTAGCGTCAGACTCAGCTATAGTAACAGGCGTAGCGTCTATATCAGCGTCTGAAGGGTCGAAGTCGATAAAGTCTGTAAATACTTTTACGCGTGTTTCTACTACTGTGACGGAGTCCGTTAAGACTTTATCTGCTTCAAACACAGGGTCTGCATCAGTAGGTAGCGCAACATCATCAGGGTTTTCTTTGAATACATCTAATGCTTTTGTTAGCTGAGCAGAAAACCCGCCTCCGTCACCATCTCCTACAAACACAGACTCAGAAACAAGATTAGTTTGCTCTAATACTAACGGGCGTGCTGCTGGGCTAAAAATTATAGTAGCAGCGTTAACTTCAGCTTCTATATAGTTAGGGCGTGCTACTGCAACGCTGATATCGCTAACCGCAGCGACAGCGCCAATAGATAATACAGTTACACTAAGCCCTATCTTCATGTGAGATTATCTCTAACCCTGAAACTCAGTGTTTCATAAACAGTCTGTGTGCCAGCGCCTGATGTTGTTACAACAACCTCGCCCTCATACTGCCCAGCGTCTACGTTAGTAAGAATGCCGCCGGAAAAATCAAATTGTACTTTGCCGTCTGTACCTGTGTTAACTAGGCTACAGCTAATCGTACTAAGTAAAGTGCTAGTGTTGGCTTTACGGAAACGAACAGATACACTCACAGATGCCGGTGATAAGTCATACGGGCTATCAGTAGACTCATCAGTAAGCGTGAGAATGATTACTGGTTTTGAGTCGCCTTTAACAAGTCTAATTGTATCTGCCATATTTCACCTCACGCAAATCTTTGGTTCTGTACACGCATAGAGCCTCTGCCTGTACCTAAGTTAGCTCTAGCCCTGCGCTCTGATAGTTTGTAGGCAAACTGTTTTGCGTGGTATGACGCTAGCTCTCTATCACTCCATGTGCGGTCTGGTAACACCAAAAGATGCTGCAACGCCCCGTGCATAATTACATTTTCTAAATCATCTAGAGCTGTTTTATCCATCTCTTCTGCTGTGCGTAGGGGCTTAAGAGCTACAATCATACGCACATCATAAATAACATTACCGTCTGGAACTGGTGCTACAGCAAAATTATCTGGGTCTATAGATGTTATATATCTAGGAGTAGAATACTCATCTGATGATACATACGGCCACTTGGGGTATATATCGTGTAGCTGCTCTAAAGAAATCGGGGCTAGTTTTTCTCCGTTTACTGTAGCAGTTAAGATGGCATGCACCTCGGAAAAATCTGGTGGGTCATACGCATAATCATGCCCGCCTGAGTTAAGTCGTATCTGAGGTTGCTCATAGCGCCACGCTAAGGTGCGCTCACACGCCTCTATGGCCGCGTCCCGTACATACTGCTCTACAACTACGTTAGGGGCACCAGGGACGCTTGGAGCGAGCCTAGTGACGATTTCTCTAAAAGCACGGTTTGGCATTATACAACATCCTCTTTATCAAGCCCGCCACTCTCAGGATCAGTAATAGCACGAGAATTTGCGGCAACACCTAAGGACTGAGTAAAGGATTGCTGGAACAACTGTGCACGTTGAGAGTTTACATGCTCGTTATCAACAGACTCCGCTAAAAACACTGTAGCATCAACTACTGCAGGAAAATAGGCATCCGGTAATAGAGCAACAGTTTGACTACCTGTATATACAGCAGGAGTTTTAGAATACTCCCCAATCAATATCTGATTAGCGGGGGCTTTAGGGTATATAAAAAATTTATTTGGGTTACGAACATGCCGCATAAAGTTTACAGCAGGCCCTGCAGTATCGTTCATCCATGTTGGGTACGCTTGATCCAAAGCCTCACGGTTTGTTTCAATAATACCATCTCCGTCTTTCACAGAGTAGATTTCAATCAGGCGTATAGAATCGGTTGGGGCAGACTGAACAACAGAGCCATCCGTGCAGGGTATTTCTTCGATGGAAGCAAAGAGATCAGGGCGCAACATAGCTATACGTTTTAGGCCCTGATTAGCAAAGCCCAACAATACATCATCACTATAACGATACGGTATATTCGTATCTTGTATGATGCGCCTAACTTCTATGATTACATCATCTAAGATCATTCAGGTAGCCCTCGTGATGCTTCTTCCGCTAGCTCTGGAGAAGTAGTATCAGGCTCAGCAGGAATGTCAGTCTTTAAGTTTACCTTAGCTTTACGCGACTTTTGCTTCTTTGTCATAAACTTTTCTGGGAACGCTTGCTCCTCAGTGACTTCTTCTGTGTCAGAGTTCTTCGCTAAGATTTCACTCCAGTGGTAGATTTCACCGTCATTGATGTTTCGTAACCATTTTTTAGCTGTCATAGTACTCTCCTTACGCTTTCCAGTTCACCCGTTTAGACGAGCCTTTTTTCTTCATTGCGGCCTTCGCTGCTGCAGTTTTACACTGCGCCATAGTCGGACGGCACGCAGGGTATCCCCTCTTACTATCACTTTTTGACCCACTTCGTCCACAAGGTTTACCTGTCTTGCAGTCAACCCAGCCTTTGCCGTCGTTCTGGCCAAACCATTTTCGTAGGGATGCACCCTTCTTACTTTTTCTTACTGCCACTTTTATTACCCCAGTTTTTAGCACCGACCTTGCGGCACTTGGCTAAGGCACCTGAGGCATAAGCCGAGGGCCAAACTTTATAACGAGACTTAACTTTATAGTAGCAAGCGTCTTTTTTAGATTGTGCTTTAGGTGCAGCCATCATATCACCATTTCTTACATGACCAGTATCGGGCGGTCATCTTCGAGGGGGGTCTGCTGTCGCATCCATGCCTCGCACGAAAATTTTTGCGCCGTCCTGGCTGATCTTTTTTTATAGTCATATTAGCATCGCCGAAGCGAATAATTTTTTCTTTGCCGTTTTGACACGCTTTAACCACAAACTTTTTACCGCCGGAAACCTGGCGTTTCGGTTTGTTACAAGCCATCTTGGACTTATCAATCTGCTTAGCCATATGCGCCTCCGTATCGGAAAGGGGGGCCGAAACCCCCCTAACCCTTTACCTTTAGACAGTAACAATCATAGTTGCGAGTGCTTCTGGCTTAACTACTTTATAGCCATAGACTTGCAAACCACGAATGATGTTGCCAAAAGTTGTTTCAGACCGGATGGTTTCCATGTTTGTCATCTGAGACGCAAACGTTAGACCCATCTTGTGTCCTGCAATGACGCTGAACTCACCTGAAGATACAGCCAAATTGTGGCTGACATACACGGTGAAGCGGTCGATCATACCAAGACGACCATTACGAAGTGGCGAAGTACTGTCACCAGTAATAGACGCATCTTTAAGATCAGACTGCTTGATGAGACCCGCCATCTTAGCTGGGATAACCAAGAAGCGATCACCTTCTGGACAGTTAGCTTCATCAAGCACAGTACCAGCGTCAACGATTGAGTCGATGACGTTAGTCTTAGTAAGTGCAAGTGGAGTACCAGTTACACCCAAGTTGATGTCGCCAGAGATACGGCCAGCTGCCGCGCCTTTGTTGTCGGCTGATACGCCTGTAAGCATGTCAGTCAAAACGCGAGTGTCGATCTTGATCTTCATACGCTCGGAAGCGTCTTTAGACCACATGTCCATGAGATTGATGTCTGCCTGAATCTGGTCAACATCGTCTTCAACGCACGCGAAGTATTCGCCTTTGTCGATGACAAGTTGCAGCTTGGCTTTGTCAGGGTTCTCAAGTTGCAGAGTCATACCTTTTTCGTAGTCACGAATGGTAATATCTGGTGTTGTACGGATATTTACAGTGTCACCAAACTGGCGAATGTCACCTTCATAGTCCGTATTCGAGATTGCTGACAACACAGTTGCGTCGTAGAAATTCTCGATAAGTTTGCCACTCCAGATTTCTGGAATGAAGTTGCCGGTATAGTCAACTGTACGCGGCGAGTTTACTGCAAAAGCCATGATAGCCTCCTTTTAATTAAGCAGTGACAATTCGACCTTCTCTCTGTGCTGAGAAAATGTCGCGTTCTATTCGGCCACGTTCTTCTTCCCGACCTTTATACTTACCTTTACGCACAGCATCAAAAAAACCTTCGATATCTGCTGGTGAGTATGTTTGGCCTTCAGATGGCATAGTATTAGTCCCTGAGCGACCTCGCCCTGGGGATACTTGCTTCTCTAATTGGTCAGAAGGAACCTTCCGATTGGTTTGAGCAACTGGGGTACCGTTAGCCTCTTGCCATGACCTAAAGAACTGCGCCACACGATTAGAATCTAGATTTTGCTGGGCATCTTCTAGATATGTCTGGCGAGAAATACCTGTAAGTGGGTCAACATCTAACAGCCAAGATTGAAAATCTCCGTTGTTATTGATGTCCTGCCATTCAGGTACAATAGTGGAAAGTCTAGCCCAAAACGTCTGAGTTGCTGATTCGGCCTGTGCGTGCGAGATCTGATTCATCTGCGGTACCACGCTGGTCTGCATCTGCATTACCTGTTGCTCTAGCTGAGATACACGATTATTGGCTTGCGCCACTTCTTCTCGTGCTGCACGCCGCATAACATCAATCGAATCGCCGTACTCCTGAACATCCTTATCTGTAATCAACGGATCACTAGACTCGGGCTGTGCAGCAGGCTGGTTATTCAATGAGCTAAGTAGCTGCTCCATTTGAGTAACACGGGATGATAACTCTCGGTTCTCCGCTTTCATACGAGGAACTTCTGCGTTATACATGCCCTGCAGTGTTTTGTACTTTTGTTCCCAAGAATCCTTGGTTTGGTTGTCTGACTCACCGTGCTCTTTGGCTACAGACTGAGGTGCTTGTTCTTCTACACTGTCGGCTACAACTTCCAATACAGGTGCCTCATCAGTATCAGTATTGGCCTCGGGTGCATCACCCTGTGCCTCAACTTCTCCGTTAAGTTCCTTGTATAGCTCTTGTACTGCCTCAGATTGCATTTGAACTTGCTTTGGTATTGCCATGTTGGACGCTCCTATCGGTGTGCGTAATTATCAGCTGTCATTATGACTTTGCCGCTATTTCAGGGGACTCATTCACGAACTTAGAAAGCTCTGTAAGAACCTGACACCGCCCCTGTGCGAGTGTCACCTTCTCGTGTGCGACGCTAGGTAGCTGCTCTAACTCATGTTGACGCCATTCCGCTAGCCAGTCAGCTAGTGCCGGATATTGGTTCACACATGCGGCTAGTGCCTTAGTAACTTCAGGAGTAGGCCGGATCATCCTGCTGCTCCTGTGTCGCGGTTACTAACTGTGTTCGCATCCTGCCCACCTTTGGGAGTTCCGTCAGGCAATGTCGGTGTGCCGCCGCCAGCAGATTGTTCGGCCTGAGCGGCCTCCAACTGCATTTTAGCTGACATCCGATTCATGTAGCCTTCCTTCTCCCTAGACGGGATGATGTCGTCCACAGGCATTTGCAACCCTTTAGCCACTTCACGAAGAATCGCTGAGCGGCCATCCTTACCAACGATTTCCATGTCGATCTCGTTGGCGGTTGCGTTAAGAAATTCAAGGCGGCGAATGTTGACAGTCTCTTTGACTGCAAGGTTGATCGAGCCTTTTGGCATGATCTCAACATCACCTTTAATAGTTTCATCTTCGTCATACCGCATATTGTAAACAAACTGGCGGTGTACAATTGGTTTGATCACATCGCTGTCGATGTGCATAACAACTTGGCGGATGCCTTTACCGGCTGCACCCATAAGCATAGACAGGCCGGACGAAGTACGTCCCGCCCCCTGAACGTTAAGGTCGCCATACACGTAAGAAGGTATCCCTGAATGATCATCGGCTAACTTACTAAACTTATCATACACGCCTAGTAGTGTGTTTGCGTTGTCATCAGGCTGTGTAAACCTAACTGCAGGTGCGCTTGACCCCAGCGGATCGTTCATTACTTGCCAAATTTTCCACGGATGAAGTTGAGTGATGTCTTCATTCGGCGGGATACGCTCAAGGTTAACCTCAACTTGAGGCCCACTAGAGATACCCATATTGTTAACCAAAGCACGCGCAGCCGCGTTACAGACGTTCTGTATGTCCTCAATAATTTCTGGGATGCCACTGCCCCAGAATGCGCCAGGGCGCTTAATAAACGATGTTTTAGCATAAGGCTTTTCCCCTAGTGGGTCGTAGTTAAGGATAGCCTTGATGACATAGTTACCCACAATCCAGACATTAGCATCGTATTCACGGTGCTTATCTTCAATCTCTTCTTCATCAAGACCCCATTCAATAAGCATCTTACCGGTGACTTTACCCCAAAACTCTAGGGCGTCGAATGTTTCAGTAGGCTTATTGAATGAGTGAAACTTGCGTTCCTCTTCATCTTTAGTTAATTCTACATCTTCGTTAATCCAGCTTGAGCCGTTGCCGATGTCCAGTACCTTGCGTATAGCATCGTCGTCGTACCCAGGTACGCCAACAAGATCAGCTAGCTCTGTACGGCTTAGAGGGTGATGTTCAAAGATATACCCCTCGTTTATGTTAGAAATTCCTGGCTCTGGATAGATTCTAAATGGGTCAACCCGCTCAAACTCAGGAGCAATAACCTCAGTTGCCTCAACAACAGTTTTACCATCAGCGCCTTTAGTCCAGCCCAGCTTACGCTGTCTGCGGACAACTGGCCCTTTGATAAAAGCACATGGGTAAGTTACTAGATCAGTAATAAATTCATTAAACGACTCAGCCCATCCGCCTTGCGCAAACTGGTCTGAAATCTTAATAGTCATTTTTTGAGCACGGTTATCTGCAGCTTCAAGTAGCTTAAACCTATACTCTTGGCCCACCATCTCTTTTAGTTCTACCATCTCATCAGCGCTTGGCGCTCTGCCTTCGTTCTCAACAATACGTGTAACTACAGCCGCAAAAGCGTTTTGTAGTTCCATCGTCTGATCAGGAGATAGATCTGGAATAGGTGTAGGGTTTAGCCCCCAAGGAGGTGTTCCTGTATCAAGCAAAATATCACGAAGCCAGCTCTCTGCCGCACGGCACTTAACTTCTGTAACACCCATATAGATGTCAGAACCGCCCTGTTCGTGGATATCGCGCAGTTTATCTGCTTCGTATTGGCCGTTACGCTGCCGTAATCCGCGGAGCATAATATGCTCAATAGGTTTTTTAGCTTGCCGCGCTGCGTCCCAACAATTACGTAGGTGCCCTGCAAGGCCTAGAACCACGGAATCATTCTGGCGGGCAGCAAGTTCTTTGTCTAAAACTTCTTGCTCACGCTTGCGTAACTCAGCATTTCCTATCACCTGCAGCATTAAACAAGTCCCTCATCGTCTTTACTACTACGGAAAGTAGTCAGCCCTTCAGAAGCATTTCCTGCTAGTTTGGTAAAACTTTTAGTCGCCGTTCTAAGATTAGCTGTTGGGTTCATGTTTGTCATAGTCTGCTGGCCTTTTTCAACCAGTGCTGCACGCTGTGTACCCACTTGCTGCATACGCTCAGCCTGCTTAGCAGCCCTGTTCGCAGCAGTAAAACCTTCTCCTCGTAGCTGACCGATTCGCACACCTGATGTAGATTTACTTACTCTATCTCCAGGGGCTTTAGCGCCAGCTTGGATATATTCGTTTGTTTGGCGTCGGCGGTATGCAGCCATACGTTCGTTAGCAAGCTTCTGCGCTGCATCTTTGAACTCAGAGCCAAAATACTCAACATCACCAGGTTTTTCTAGGACTTTAGGTTTGCCAATCTTAAATTTTTTATCTGGGTCTAGCCCAGTACCAGGAGCCTTGGCGTAGTCTACCAGCTTTGTATCATACGCTGTGTACTTAAGGCCGCGTCCGTCTTTGCGCGTGTCAATAATCTTTGCCATTACCTACGCTCCTCATCAATATCATCCATATCAATTCTAGTGTCAGGATCGTTTTTATCTGAGTAGACATACCCGCCGGACTTATACTGGCGTACTTTACGTTGGGCCATACCACTGGTGTCCATCTTCGGATTGTCCGAATAGACTACGTAAGGTTTACCTTCACAGCCACAACCACATGGCATACCGTTTTTATTCATACTCACACTCCTGCAGTAAGTGTACACTTTTATTTATACACGGCAATAAGTTCTTACGCAAGTAAAGAAAATACCCCCTACGGGGACAATCCGTAGAGGGTAAGTTTAGGTAACTATGAAGGATGTCTCAATGACACTCATAGTGTATCAAGTCCAACCTGATGCTGCAACCCTTTTAACTTCCCGCCTTATAGGCATGAAAGAACCCTCACCCACTGTCGCTACATGTAACATAAAGTATTGTAAAGCTTCAGCTACGTGAGAATGGTTGTTCTTGTCGATGTTGCCATTCTTATGGTGGAACCTATACCCGCCCATCATAGCTGCTTTAAGTTGTGAGCACTTAGGGTCAAGTAGGAACGCGCTGTCGCCGTCCACATGACGCATAAGATAATCATCTACTGAAGACAACCTTGCTGATACATTGTTTGTTTTTGCTGGTATGACCCTAAACCCTTCGGCTTTGATGATGTCTACCGCTGATCGTTCGTCTGTTTGGGCACGCTGAATACCAGCTGGGTCAACAACCACAAGGATTGGCGCACCACTAAACCGCTCGTACACCATAGGTTTGAGAATCGTGCGGACGAATCTCTGAACCCCCATGTCAAAGGACACTGCCTCATCAAGAATTAGGACTCGCCCGCGAGGGTCTTGTTGCCCGATAACTGCTGCTGGAGTCAACCCCAAATCCATACCGATAACGATAGGACGCACCCCATTGAGAATAGGACGCAAAGTCTCCCCAGCCATGTGATAGTCCGGTCTGAAATACTTGTAGACCGGCTGACCTGCGGAGCTAAGTCCGTACTCTCCGTCAATGAAGACCCGTATATATTCTTCGCTGCGCCCTTGGGTGTCATAATATCCATCTGGTAAATTCTCCACATTTTCTGCGTAAGTACTACGTCCGGACGGTTGTTTGAATACATCCCACCCGTTGTCATTATAGCTGACGCCGTCTTTAGCGTCTAAGTGCTCCATCTGATAATACCACCATGTATCCATAGTCGGGGGGTTGGTGTCACCCCACATACCATGCCACGATGGCCCGCCGTCTTTCTTAGACGGAAAACGCCCGATACGTTTAGACATCGCATCTACGATCTCGGCGTTGATATCCCTACACTCGTTGAACCACGCAAAGGTAAGCTCAAGAGAGTTAAGGTTCGCCACATCGTCAGCATCATCAAGCGCACGAAACATAATCTCGCACTCAACATCGCCGACTTTGAAGAAGTACGTCTTGGTCGTACGCATGAACTGGCCGCATGGCCCTGGCGGAAACCAATCAAGAAATGTTTTAATTGTAGTATCTGTTAGCTGGCGTACAGTCTCACGCACAACAGCGCACCGCGATTTACGTATGCCCTGTTCGTTCGGCTCCTGCGCACTCGCCCGACGCACAATCTCAAAACAACTAGCCACAGATTTACCAGAACCAACTGGCCCCATCAGTACGCGCATCTTGGCGTCTGACTGCATAAACTTCGCTGCAGTGCGTGATGGTGTAAAGTTAATATCCAATAGCTTTGCCCCGCTTAGCATTCCTATAGCTACGCGTACGTTTAGCCGCGTCCCGCCCAGCTGCAGTCGTATCAATATACAACGCCTTGTGTTTTATACGTGCCAGCTCTGCGGCAAATTCTTCTACTGTCATGTCAGCTGCAGACGGTTTTTTCCAGGGCATAGGCGGGAGTGTCACCTTGGCAGGCGTCCTGCGTTTATGCGCCATCCACTCTATCTCCGCATCAGTCCAGCGTTTCATCCTGGCCACCCCATCTTATTCGGTAGATCTTCGTACTCATCTAAATGTGTTATATCCCCGCAGAACTTACACCATTTATAGTCTGTGATATGCTCCCCGCAACGCGGACACTGCTCGGATACTTCAGTTTGGGCAAGCAGAAGATCCGGATCATCTAGAAGCACTATTGCATACGGTTCTTCGATCTTCTTCTTTCTCCGGATCTTCTGCTTATATCGTACGTTCAGTTGCGACAATACAGCCGCGCACCGCTCGCATTCATCCAGCGTTGAGAAGATGGCCATCTTCTGACCCTTCTCCTTCTGGGTAAACTTCGTCAATAGGTTCGTGATCAACGACAGTCGCTGGGAGGTCTTGACCCCCGAGGTTAATTGTAATTTTAACTCCGCCACTTGCACCCTCCGCATTTACTTCATTCTTAGGCTCTAAACCTCCCCACTTTACAGTAGACTTAATGAGATCAGCTTTTACAGCCGCAGAAACATCTGGGCTGTGGATCAAAGTCCAACTTGTTGTCAGGAGTTCTTCCGCCTGCGCTCGAGCCTTAAGCTTAAACGTCATGCCTTTCTCACGAACTTCGTCGCGGTAAGACTCGACCTTCTTAAGAAACACAGGGTCTTTATTAAATACAAGCAGCTCTTCTACCTTCAGGCTGTGGCGATCTTTGACTTCGTCTAAAGTCTCGCCGCTTCCTTCTAGCATCAGTGCCATGTCCATCGCTAAGCGATCAGACCACTTGGTATGTTTAAGCGGTAACGTATCCATGAGGCAATCCTAGTCTGTAAGTTACGGAGCTGTCAAGCATTATGCTAACTTTACATCTTCATTTTTTGGGGTCTTGTTATGTGAGGTTTACTTATATGGGCGGGGGGTTGCAAAAAATAATCCATGTGCCCCCCTCCTGCGTGCGTATGCGTGCGCGATAGGCGACGCGATAGGCGACGCGCAAGCCCTAGCAAAACCGCCTAAAACTAGGCTAACTTGACATTCCCGTAAAGTTATGGCCTTATTGAGTTGTCGCTGATGACCAGTGACGAGGCGGCGGGGAAACCTACATAACCGCCGCGCTATTTGAAATCGTAGGTATATAAGGAGTGTGTCATGCAGACACGTATTTTCGAAGGTCGTTTCAATGTCAAGTTTGACAAGGGAACAAAGGTTATCAGCTTAGCGAAAGCGGTTGATGGTAAATATTCAGCACAAGACGCTGATGCGGTTGCCAAGCTGGTGGTTGACGCTGGCAAGGCAAACAAAGGGTCGGTAGACCGCTGGAGCTTTTACATCAAAGATGTAAACCAGAAGCTGAAAGATGGTGAAAACCTGAAGCCAGCTGAACTGGAAAAAGCGCTGAAAGCGGGATTCCAGCCGGTTGTAAAAGCTGGAAAGTGGGGCAAGCCAAGGCTTGACCTAGTCAACCCAGCCGCACCGACTGCCAAGCAAAACGACAACATCGTGTTGCTTTAACCTTAACCTAGGCTGGAGCTTCGGCTCCAGCCGCTTCGAACTGGAGACGACTATGAAAATAGAAAAACTAAGACGTTACCGCGTTGACTGGGTTGAGTTTGGAACACTTTATTTCCGCTGGTACAAGACTGAGGGTTCAGCTAAGAACTTTGCCCTCAAACTAATCCACGAAGTTAAGATTCCGCAACACCAAGTGAATGTGAGTCACCAATAACCAAGAAGCTGGGGCGGGCAATCGCCCCAGCCAACCTAAACAACTGGAGTGTAAACTATGAAAGTGTTCTCAATTATATTTAGTATGGCTGGATTCTTCTTGATGATGGCTGGAGTTGGAACCATCGAAGCAGATAACAGTATCGTCGGCTTTGAACTAATCATCTGGACGCTAATCACACTGATTGGAATGTTAACCTGGTTTGCTGGAGTGCTAGTATGGCGAAGCGCAAGGTAATCAGATGTAAACCAAAGAACTCTCGGCGTGTCGGGAGACTGATATAAAACCACCAAGGGGGAGTCGCAAGGCTCCCTCTCTTTTTGTGTCAAGTTTCTGTTATTTTGTATATATAGACCCATAGCTCGGGGGGTTATAGCTCGCTTTAATACCAAGATTAGAGACTATCTATACTATCTAACTGGAAGTTTACACTATATCCTGTGTTTTAGATAGCCAAACTATACAACATGTTGAGAGAAAAGCCATAAGAATCAGGATATACAGAGCCATATGTACAGTATTACTATCTAAACTATCTAAAATATATAGTTTTTTTAACTATACCCTTCCCTACAACTAAATATCCTGTGTTATTGCTATTTGCGCGTAACACCACATTACCTCTAAAAAACTAGATAGTTTAGATACTTCATCGTAAGGCCTTGATATCTTTACAGTTTTTACTATCCATTTTACTATCTCTCTTGTAAAACATCGGCGGATACTCTAAAGCTTACACTAGATAGACAATAAAGACTAAAGGCCAACCAAACTTGACAACTGCCGAGCCGAGGTGTAAGGTTTGGTTGTTCTTCGGGACGGCTCTCTTAGAGAGTTTTAATCTTAACTTTTAACTGGAGGTTAGTCACATGGCTAAAACTTATGAAGGTAATCTTAACTTGGCATTCAACAAGGGCACTAACATGCTCTACTTACAACCCTCTAATGAGGGCAAGTATAATGCCACCAATATCTGTGAACTTGTAGCGTCAGCTATGGCGTTCTGTGATTCCAATCCTAAGGCAACATTCAATCGTTGGGATTTCTATATCCCCAATGTCAACCAGACTCTAGACCGTGACTCTAAGGAACTTCCTCAGACAGCAGTCAAGGACGCTATTGACCGTGGTGATACTGCGACTCTTGGTGCTGGTAAATGGGGCAAGCCTAAGGTCACTATTGCAGGGCCTGTTAAACACATCAAGAAAGCGGATGACAATATTGTCCTGCTCTAATCTGTCTCAGGGGATGTCAACTATGGCATCCCCTATCTGTGTTTCTAATGGAGGTATTATGCAACAAGTTTACAAAGCACAAACTCAGTCTGGTGTCTATGGTTGGTTCACTAATGGCTTTCTTGTCTGGTCTCTTACACCTGATGAGTATTCCAAACCTGACAGTTGGCACTCTGATACTGCGTCTCGTAGAGGGTTTCTCTATGTCAGTCGTTGAGTGTGTACGTTGTAGCGGTCAGGTTCATCCTGACCGTTCCTCTTTGGGCTATGACACATGTCTAGTTTGCGGAGAGGTTATGGCACGGAAGCGGGTCTTTACTGTCGCTCCTATGCACAAGTCTAACTATATGCTCTTCACTAATCCTGAGGACTTGAAGGGTATCAACAACAAGGGAGGTAATGTCCGATGAAGATGTCAACTATGTTCACTTGGATACTGTACTGTGTAGTGGCGTCAGTCTTGATGTCACTTGCAGACAGCTACTTCGGATGGGGTCTCTATCAATGAGACGCATCCTCAACATTATCGGAGGGCTACTGCTAGCAGTAGCGGTAGGCTTCGGTATCGCCTTCATAGCCATCAACTTTATGCTTGGCTGTGAATCATGGGATGAGAGGTACTGGACTGAGTACAACTCATGCTTAACTATACAACAACTCTGGGAGGGTTTAACCCAATGAGTAAATCAGCACTGAAACTATTCATGCTTCGGCATGGACAAGGTGGAGCAATCGTCACTGGTGATGATGGCAAGCCACTATTCTACAGTGACAAGATGGTAGCTAAGGCCGCTCGTAAAGACGGTCAGGTTGTATCACTTGGCCCTGACCACAACCACTGCAAAGCACATGAGGAGATTAAAAATGCGAGCTGAATTGGTTCTTCAAACTATCAAGGATTTATTTCCTATCAAACGTCCGTTGTCTATCATCGGTGCTCCAGGGGGCGGTAAGACCAGCCTCGTGAGAACAGCCGCTCAGGAGATGGGCATTGGCTACATCGAGAAGCACATGCCTACTATGTTGGTAGAGGACTTCGGTATACCTGACATGGCAAGCCAAGGTGAATCGTTTGGCTACAAGCTACCCGATTGGTATCCTGCCGAGGGCCGTACTGACATACCTGATGAGGGCATCCTTCTATTCGATGACCGTAACCAAGCAGGTAATGACTTGCAGAAAGTGCTAGCCAATATCGAACAGGCTAGAACCTTACATGGTGTGGCACTCAAGAAGGGTTGGATGGTCATCACTACTGGCAACCGACAAGAGGACAGGGCAGGTGCTAATCGTATCCTATCTCACCTTGCTAACCGCGAGACTGTCATCGAACTTGACACTCACCTTGATGACTCAACCAAGTGGATGCTTGAGAACAATGTAGCAACAGAGGTAGTGGCGTTCTTGCGCTTCCGTCCTAATCTGCTCCATGATTTCGATCCTCAGCGTGACCAGAATCCAACGCCTCGTTCATGGGTCGAGGGTGTTAGTGCAGTACTTGGCGTAGTCAATCCTGATGCTGAGTTCGAATGCTTCAAGGGTGCAGTTGGAGAGGGTGCGGCGGCAGAGTTCGTTGGCTTTGTACGCATCTATCGTAAGCTACCTAATCCCGACAACATCATTATGAATCCTACCACTGCTGATGTGCCTAGTGACCCTGCTACTTTGTATGCACTTTCAGGGGCTATTGCAGAGCGGGCTACTGAGAACAACTTTGAGCGTGTCTGTACTTATGCAGAGCGTATGCCCCCTGAGTTCTCAGTTCTATCGGTGTCCTATGCGGCTCGTAAGAAGCCAGAGTTGGCTTCGACTCAAGCGTTCACCAAGTGGGCTATCAACCACCAAGATGTATTGTTCTAGAAACGGAGGAAACTATGAAACTTTCAGACAAAGCACTACTCACTCAGCTGTCTATATCCCAATGGACTGCTCGTAAATACGACAAGAGAGCCACCGAACAGGTGGCCTCTGCAAACTCTGCGGTTAATCAATCGGGTAGATACAACAAGTCTCTGCTACCTATGAATGACTTCCTTGCCAATGTGCATCAGAAGTCTACGCTTATCCGCAAGCGGTACTATGCCAACACTCTACCGTGGGGCATTGACGGTACACAGATACTGCCGAGTGCAAACTATCTGGCCTTTATGACTGACTTCCGCAAGGAAAAGTATGAGTGGCAGATGGTCGTCAATCAGTTCCTGCAAGAGTATGAGTCACTAAAGTATGACGCTCAGCGTCTGCTTGGCAATCTATACAATGACTCTGACTATCCATCCAAGGATGAGATTACTACCAAGTTCAGTATGGATGTCACTATCATGCCAGTGCCGAGCGGTGACTTCAGAGTTGATATTGCTGACGATGAGTTGGCTCGTATCACTGCTGACGTTGAGTCTCGTGTTCAAGACGCGGCTCAGTCTGCAATGGATGAAGCATGGAAGCGATTGCATGAACGTGTTCAGCACATGGCTGAGAAGCTAGCTGACCCTGCCGCTGTATTCCGTGACACTCTGGTCGAGAATACCAGAGAGATATGTGCTGTCATGTCACGGCTCAACTTCACTGATGACCCTAACCTTGAGGCTATGCGTCTTGAGGTGGAGCAATCACTGACCAAGCATCATCCCGATGCACTACGCAATGACCCTGACCTACGCCGTGACAAGGCCGCTGAAGCCAAGGCTATCATGGATAAGATGGGTGTGTTCATGGGAGGTACACAATGACACTAAAGGAAATCGAAACTCTATGGCAGTCACGCAAGACTGCTATGGATGTTTGGCATGACCGTCTACACCAGATGGATAATGACATGCTTATAGCAATGTTGCTCGAACATATGCCGATGGCCAAAGCAGAACTTGTTCTCAAGAGTATTGACTACGACATTCACATATCCAGAGAGGAGGACACCAATGGAACTATCAAAACGACTCAGTAAAGCCAAGACCGCACTGGTTCTTGAGCATCCGTTCATCGGCAATGTCGCCATGAATATGCCGTTCAAGATTAGCGAGGACGTACCTACTGCCGCCACTAACGGCAAGCAAGTCTTGTTCAACCCTGACTTCTGCGCTGACTTGAATGATGAGGAGATGAAGTTTCTCATTGCTCACGAATGTATGCACCCCATGATGGAGCATAACTTCAGACGCCAGAATCGTGACCCTCGCAAGTGGAATCAGGCGGCAGATTATGTCATCAACAAACTGTTGGTAGACGAACACATTGGCAAGATGCCTGACTGTGGTCTGCTCAGTGATGACATATACAATGCAGGTAACGGCACAAGTGATGGCATCTACAACATCCTACCAGAGACACAAGAGGGTGAGAATGACCCGCTTGATGACTGCCAAGATGGCGAGGGTTCACCTGCTGAACAAGAACAACAAGCGGCAGAGTGGAAAGTAAAGGTTGCTCAAGCGGCTCAAGCGGCAAAGATGATGGGCAAGATGAGTGCAGGACTTGAGCGTATGGTTGAGAGTATTCTTCAGCCCAAGGTTCATTGGTCTGATGTACTGCAACGCTTCATTGTCAAACACAAGACTGATGACCGCTCATTTGCCAGACCTAATCGCAGGTTCATACAGCAAGGTATGTATCTACCTAGTGTGACTGGCGAGGCATTGGGTGAGATGGCGTTTGCTATCGACTGCTCAGGTTCAATCGGACAAGAAGAGATTGACCAGTATGCGGCAGAGATACTCAAGGTTCAGCAAGACCACCACCCTCAGAAACTACACATCATCTACTTCGATTCAGAGGTATGTCACTACGATGTGTATGAGCAAGGTGAGCCACCAGTTATCAAGCCGCATGGCGGTGGCGGTACAGCGTTCAGTCCAGTATTCCAATACATGAGAGACAACGACATCAATCCTGTCGCTTGTGTATTCCTGACTGACCTGTGCTGTAACGACTTCGGTGACGCACCAGAATACCCTGTGCTGTGGGTGTCTACTCACAGCGACCAAGCACCATTCGGTGAAATAGTAATGATGGAGATATGATATGGCTACTGTAAGATTTTCCGATGCTCTCAAGAGCGAGATTCGTAACAACGCAAAGGCAATGTTCAAGCAGAATATTGACAAGGCTAAGGCGGATGTACCTGCACATTGGGCAGATAAGATATACCAAGGGTTCTTCCCTGCCGATGACATTGCTAAGTTCAATGCACTACCTGCCTATGCGATGCAAGAGAAGCAGTCACTGGACTTTGAAGGGTTCTTCAATGCACCAGAAAATGTGTTCCAGACTGCTACACACAAGCAGAAAGCATATGAGTGTTCGACTGTAACGCTAGAGTTCAGCAAGCCTATGAGGTGGCCTAATGATATTGATAAAGCCGACACTGGGTTCAAGTTCCAGTGGCGTAACTCTAAGGCTGACTACAACGACAGTCGTTGGGCATGGCTAGTTCCTGAGTTCAAAGAGTATGTCCGTAAGATATTCGAACAGGAATCCAAAGAGGCTTCCTTCCTTGAGGGTGTGGATAAACTCATGCAAACATATTCTACGCTAGCCCCTGCTATCAAGGCGTGGCCTGCACTGTGGGATTTAGTTCCTGATGAAGCCAAGGAACGACATAAGAAAGTAGTCGAGCGAGTTAAGAAAGATGCCAGTGATGTTGGCGTTGACCTTAACAGCATGACTGCCGCTGTAACATTTTCAAAACTAACACGATAGGAGACTTAAATGAGTTGGTTAGAACCACAAGACAGAACCATTCTAAATCACGAACAAGCAAGCGCACTCTGGTCAAGGGTGCGTACGCCACACAAGGGCAAACCTATCACAGGTTGGCTTCGTATGTTCAAGGTAGGCGATGACTTCCTGTTCAAGATACAAGGCTATGGCTCAACGGACTTATGTCGTTTGTCACCTGACAACAGGTTCACGTTTGTTGCACCGCCCGAGGTGTTTCAATCTCATGCTCAGACCCTAGTGTCCTCACTACATCGTTGGCTACCCTTCACCTGTATGCGCCACCGTAAGGGGCTGTATCGTGTAGCCCACAGTAAGACTGTGATTGCAGAGATGGAGAAGCGGTACAACGCAGACCCTGAGAAAGATGCAACCACGCATATGCACAACTACTCTATGTATAGGCAGTACAACCCTGTGATGCGAGAGCAACCCTACTTCTTTGAAGGCATTGAGTTCGACATCGTGGACGGTACATGCCTCAACCCTAGACCTGATGTGAAGATGGTCGAGAAGCCAGACGAGCGTAAGCAATGGCGTAGAGCGTTGGCCTCATTCAAGAAAGGTATCAAGGCTCGTGTCAGAGTTCATGCTTTCGATGGCATCATCGACAAGATGTGGGCAGAGCGACAGAAGCAGAGCCGTTGGGATTGGCGTCAGCCACAGTGGGAGTCTAAACAGTGGATGGATTTGCTAGAGACTTCCATTCGTGAGAATGAGTTCTCACAGGAGTTGTTGATGGGCTTGGCTCAGACAACCGACAATGGCTACTACCAAGCTACCAAGCCAGAGGGCAAGGACATACTCAAGTCTCTCGACAAGGTATGTAATGACCAGAGTATCGAACTGCGTAGACGGTTCGGTGTATTCAGTACGGAGGCTTAGGACATGACAGTAATAGCATGGGATGGTAAGACTTTATGTACTGACCAACAGGCTAACGATGGCTCTATGAAATGGGAGGCAGAGAAGGCTTGGTACATAACCAACAAAGCGACTGGCAAAATCTGCATAGTCACAGGGGTTGGTACTCTTGGTTACATCATACAGCTACGCGACTGGTTCGCTAGTGGTATGGAAACTGCCTTGGATATAACACCAAACATGGCAGAGTTAATCGTCGTAGACGATGAGGGGTTGTGTGTATTCTCAGGTGAGAAAACATATTCCCCTGTAAGGTTGAAAGCACCGATGGCTTTCGGACATGGCAGAGAATACGCGATGGGGGCTATGGCTATGGGGGCTAACGCCTCTGATGCTGTCACTATTGCTAATGAGTATTCTTTACACTGTGGTAAAGGTGTGGCATGTTATACTATACACCCAGAGCAAAAGGGAGATAACCAAAATGGGTAGAAAGAAGATTGTTAAGACTAAGGCTGAGCAGGTATGGGAGTACCTACTCAAGAATAAACTGGCTTCTACAAAGGAGGTGTCCAAGGCAACAGGCGTATCTTATACCTATGTCCACAAACTAATGAAGACTATTGGTACACCAAAAGAAATCTTTGAGGCAGAGGCCCAACCTAAACAACGCACTCGTGTCAAGTTGTTGTCACAAGCTAGCGCACTGGTTGACGGCGACAGGGAGGAAGAACATGGAGACTTCCAAGCTAACGCCGAGATGATTGCGGCTTACTGGAATACTCACCTACAGATAATAGACTTCATCAAGCCTGAGGATATTCCTGTGATGATGACGCTTCTAAAGTTAGCTAGGTCACACCAGAAGCCAGAGCGTACCGATAACTATCGTGATGCGGCAGGTTACATTGCCCTTGCAGGTGAATTGGCAGGGGGTAAGTAGTATGGACATCGTAACCATTGACTTTGAAACCTACTACGACAGGCAGTTCTCATTATCTAAGATGACAACAGAAGCCTATGTTCGTGACCCTCGCTTTGAGGTGATAGGTGTATGCGTCAAGGTGAACGATTTTCCTACTGACTGGTACAGTGGTAAAGATGTGGGCAAGTTTCTTAACTCGTTAGACTATTCTGACAAGGCGATACTTGCCCACAATGCCGCGTTCGATGGAGCAATCTTGTCATGGCTATACGGTATCAAGCCTAAGTTCTGGTTCGATACCTTGTCTATGGCAAGACCTCTACACAACGCCACAGTAGGGGGTTCACTGAAAAACCTGACTGCTCACTATGGATTCGGGCAGAAGGGTGACGAAGTATTCAACAACATGGGCCGCCACTTGAAGGACTTCACACCAGAAGAGCTTGACAGGTATGCGGCTTACTGCGTCAACGATGTAGAGTTAACATACAAACTGTTCAAAGAGTTGAAGAAGGGCTTTCCTGTATCTGAGTTGATGGTCATTGACCAGACGATACGGATGTACACACAGCCTACAGTACAGCTTGATACGGATGTGCTTTCACAGCACTTGGAGAAGGTAAAAGCAGACAAGCAAAAGCTGATACAAGACTTGGCACTGCATGGTCTAAGCGAAGCCAAGGTTAAGAAAGCCTTGATGTCCAACCAGATATTCTCAAAACTATTATCTACAGTAGGCGTAGAACCGCCTATGAAAACCAGTCTGCGTACAGGTAAAGAAACATACGCCTTTGCCAAGACTGACAAGGAGTTCACCAACCTACTAGAACACTCTGACCCTCGCGTGCAGAACCTAGTAGCGGCTAGGCTTGGCACTAAATCTACAATCGAAGAGACACGCACTGAGAACCTTATGAAGGTAGCGGAGCGTGGCGCATTGCCAATCATGCTTAATTACTATGGCGCACACACAGGCAGATTCTCTGGTGGTGATAAGCTAAACCTACAGAACCTACCACGCAACGGAGCGATACGGAGTGCGTTGACCGCACCCATAGGTGAGGTAATGATTGCTTGTGATTCATCACAGATTGAAGCGCGTATGGTTGCTTACATTGCAGGACAAGAAGACTTGGTACAAGCGTTCCGTGAGGGGCGTGATGTATACAGTGAGTTTGCCTCTGAGGTATATGGTAAGAAGGTAACTAAGGCTGACAAGATTGAGCGGTTCGTAGGTAAGACATGTATCCTTGGTCTAGGTTATGGTATGGGGCATGTTAAGTTCCGTAACACGCTAGCACTTGGGCAGGGCGGAATCTCTGTTGATATAGACGAGAACGAAGCACAACGTATTGTCAGGTTATACCGCCAGAAGAACCACAAGATTGTTTCGCTATGGAATAAATGCGGTCACGCACTTACAGGTATGGTGAACGGAAGCAGTGGCAACATCACTGAGTTGCTACCATACGACAGCACTGGCATCACGCTACCGAACGGCCTACGCATACAATATAATGCGTTGCGCCAGACACCAGATGGCTTTGAGTATATTGCAGACGCACGAACCTACAGGAAACTAGCCAAGTCTAGGGTCATGTCGGGTGAGCAAGTAAGCATAGATTGGACACGCATCTATGGAGGTAAGGTTACAGAGAATGTAGTCCAAGCCCTCGCTAGGATTGTAGTGTCGGAGCAGATGGCATCTATCGGACAGTCATATCATGTAGCTTTCCAAGTACATGACGAAGTAATCATCACCTGCCTGGAAAGCGATAGGCCACACGCACAGGAATTTGTTGAGAGGCAAATGTCGAAGCCGCCGCGCTGGGCACAGGACTTACCTGTTGCCTGTGAGTCTGGGGTCGGGTATAACTATGGTGATGCAAAGTAAACTTTACCGTGGGTGGCGAATACCGCCTTCACGGTGCAACCCTATGGAGTTTTGATGCAGTTAGCACATTCATTCTCAGCTATTAAGCTGTACGAGAACTGTCCGAAGCGTTACTACCATCAGCGTGTAACGAAAGAGATACAAGATAAAGGTGGCGAAGCCAGTAAGTATGGCGAGCGTATCCACGAAGCACTGGAAGCTAGGCTTAAAGGTGAGAACCTAACGCCAGAGACAGAGAAGTACGAAGCGTTATGCTTTGCTATCGATAAGCTAGCAGAGAATCCAGAAGCCGAACTGTTTATCGAACACCAGATGACACTGACTGAAAACCTTACAGAAACAAGTTGGTTTGCGAAGGACGCATGGTTGAGATCCATACTGGATGTATTGGTCGTGCGTGGAGACCAAGCGATTGTTATGGATTGGAAAACAGGTAAGCGTAGGCCAGACTTTACACAGTTAGAGATGTTCGCACTGCAAGTGTTCAAGCATTTCCCTGATGTCAATGAGGTCACAAGCACGTTTGTATGGCTGAAAGATATGAAGATGGATGCTGAAGTCTATAAGCGGAGCGATGCAGACAAGATGTGGGAAGAACTTCTCAAGCGTATTAACCGCATCTACCAATCAGCGGAACATGACAACTGGCCCGCTAAGCCTAGTGGTCTATGTCGGTTCTGCCCCGCACAAAACATGTGTGATTATGCACAAATATAACTTGACAGGTATGTATACTTAATGTCTAATACACCAGAAGGAAAGATTAAGCGCAAACTTGACAAGGTTCTTAAACAAGAAGGTGTCTGGTTCTTTAACCCTCAAGCAGGGCCATTCGGTAGAGCAGGTATCCCCGACAAGATTGCATGTATAGGAGGTAAGTTTGTGGGAATAGAGTGTAAGGCAGATAAAACAAAGAAGCCTACGCCCCTACAGATAAAAGCTATGAAGGAGATTGAGATGGCAGGGGGCAAATGCTTTCTCGTATATGACGACACCACGATTGAAGAGGTGCGTGACTATATTAAGGAGTGGCTAGGATGATAGTGGTCGAGCAAGCAAAGGCTCTGGCACTTAACCTGACAAATCCAAACAGGGTGCTAGACACAATACCAACTGCCAAGGTTCTTAACTTCAAAGGCAAGGACTTGGTTGTCACACCGCATCGACAGGATGAGGTTAAGGTTCTGCGTAACTTGGGCATACAAGCCCCTGCGCCTATCCTATATTACTACGATTGGGTAGGTCAGTTTACACCGTATGAACACCAGAAGATGACTGCGGCCTTTCTAACTATGAACTCTAAGGCTCTTGTGCTTAACGAGATTGGTACTGGTAAAACTCAGTCAGCTCTCTGGGCGGCAGACTACCTTATGAAAACAGGTTCTATTAAGAAGGTACTGATTGTGTCCCCGTTGTCCACGCTTGAACGTGTATGGGGTGATGGCATATTCATGGGCTTCCCTAACCGCAAGCATGTAACTCTGCATGGCACTGCGGCTAAGCGTAAGAAGCTAATGGGTGTGGATGCAGACTTCTTTATCATAAACCACGATGGCTTCCCCATCATAGCCGAGCAAGCTATTGATATGTTCGACTTGGTTATAGTTGATGAGGCGGCTGTGTATCGTAACCCATCGACAAACAGATTTAAGATACTGCGTAAGTGGATGGCGAAGAACACGACAACACGTTTGTGGTTGATGACAGGTACACCTACGCCGAATGACCCGACAGACGCATGGGCGTTATCTAAACTGGTCGATAGTCCACACTGCACCAAGACATACACTGCTTTTAGAGAGCAAGTGATGATGAAGATTGGTCAGTGGAAATGGATACCGAGACCAGAGTCAGTGGATACTGTCAAACATATCCTACAACCTGCTGTCAGGTACACCAGAGATGAGTGCTTTGACCTGCCAGACACAGTGTTCCAGACGCGCAAGGTCGAGATGACCAAGGAGCAGAAGGCGCACTATCAGAAGATGCTACGTCATTTCGTTACAGAGATGGCGGAGGAAGGAACTATCACTGCTGTTAATGAAGCGGTCAAGTTACAGAAACTTGTTCAGATAGCATGTGGTGTGGCCTATGGGGATGATGGTCGCAACATAGAACTGGATTGTTCCCCAAGAGTTAACATTGTGAAGGAGGTAATAGATGAAGTAGGCGGTAAGGTAATTGTGTTCGTGCCACTAACAGGAACACTACGCATGTTGGAGCGAGAGTTAAGTAAGGACTGGACTGTTGGCGTTGTAAACGGAGAGGTATCCGCTAAGAAACGCAACGAGATATTCCAGAACTTTCAGAACGCTAAAGACCCACATGTATTAATCGCTCACCCTGCGACTATGGCTCATGGACTAACCTTAACATCTGCATCGACAGTGATTTGGTATGGGCCAGTAACAAGCAACGAACAATACGTTCAAGCGAATGGTCGTATAGAGCGAATAGGTAAAAAACATGTATCGAATGTCGTGCATATCGAAGCTACCGAAGTGGAGTATCGGATGTATGAACGGCTCAAGAATAAGCAGAAGCTACAAGGCGTACTGCTTGATTTGATACAGCAAGAAACGAGGTGACGATATGAGTCTCAATGTAGACCAAGTGATTGAAGCGTACCTCAAGTATCGCAATCAGAAGGAGGCTCTTGAAGCTGAGATTAAAGATCAGGTCAAGGAACTCAAAGACAAGATGTCGAAACTTGAAGCGTGGATTAAGACGAAAGCTGATGCTGATGGTGTTACGTCATTCAAGACGAACCACGGTACTGCTTTTGTGACAACCAATGACTACGCGAATGTAGCCGATTGGGATGCTGTCTTATCTTTCATTAAAGAGAATGACGCATACGACATGTTAGAGAAACGGATAAGCAAGAACGCTGTCCGAGGCTATATAGATCAGCATAAAGCTGTACCGTCAGGCGTGAATTACGGAACACGCATTGATGTAAACGTCCGTAAACCCGCAACTAAAATTGAAGACTAGGAGAAAATTATGAACGATATTATCCCAACCAATATCCAAGTACCCGCACACTTGGCTGATAAAATTGGTAAACCTTCTGCACTAGCAGACTCTTTGAGTGGCGGTATGGCAACCGAAGGTGATGCGTACCCACGAATCTCAATCAAAGGCTCACGCTTCCGTATTGTCGAGGGCAAGAATGAAACTGTGCTTGACAGCAACGTGCTAGAAGCTGTGATTGTAGGGGCTAACCCCAAGCTATCGAAGACATGGTACGAGAAAGCATGGACACCAGATGCAGAGTCAACTGCTCCAGACTGTTTCTCACTTGATGGTATTGGCCCTCACATTGAGAGCAGTAACCCGCAGAATGATTTGTGTGCTTCATGTGAATGGAACGCATGGGGTTCTAAAGTGACACCCCAAGGGCAACAGATTAAAGCCTGTGCTGACCAGAAGCGACTAGCTATCGTAGCGGCTGATGACCCAGAAGGTTCAATCTACTTGTTGCAAGTCACACCTGCGGCGCTGAAAGGACTTAACGCATACCAGAAGGAGTTGTCAGTAAGAGGCATCGCCCCTGAGATTGTGCGTACCAAAGTATCATTTGATACCAGTGCGTCCTTCCCGAAGCTACAGTTTGGATTCGGAGGCTTCAACGATGAGCATACACAGCAAGCTGTGGATAAGCTGTTTGGAACTGATGAGGTCAAGACTATCACAGGAGAACTTGCTCCTGCCAGTAAACCTGCTGAAGTGCCGGTTATAGAGAAGAAGCCTGAGCCTGTAGTCACTGCGCCTACACCAGAGCCAGTCGCGGCTGAGCCTGTGGATAAACCTGCTCCTGTAAAAGGATTTGGCGCAAAGAAAGCTGAAGAGCCTACACCTGCCCCTAAGGTAGTTGAAGAACCTAAGGCCGCACCAGTGGCTAATGGACAGGCTGATGACTTAGCGGCTGAGATTGCGGCTCTTGTAGGAGATGTAGCTGATGACTAATATTCCGCCACTTAACTTCACGAAAGTGGAAGCGTTGCGGAAACATATGCTATTGACTACAGGCAACATGGCTGAGTTACTTGGCGTATCACGGATGACTTATTATGGATGGGTAAAGGGCAAGTCCATCCGTAAAAAGAACGATGAGAAAGTTCGTGATACACTGAGGGAATTGCTTACAGTCATGTCCGATGGATGGCCTCAACCAGAGGTTATTGCCATAGAGCAGAAAGAACGTTTCCAAAGGCTTCTTGAGATTTTAGGTAAACAAGACTAAGGTATAAGGGAGGGGGCTAAGCCCCCTTCCGCAACTGTGAAGGTAACAACAATGGACACGCTGAGTTTTTTACAGCGGGTTCTACCGTCTGAAGGATACTATGTAACGACACTGATAAGCCCAGATAACAAAGTACAACAGGGCTTTTTTGACACGGTAGAAGAACTCGCTAAAGCCTGTATAAGGCTATCATCATCACAGCCAGACAAGAATGTCTATTTCGCTGTGTCGGCTTTCAATACCAAGGGTAATAGAAAGCAAGATAATGTTCGTGCAACTAAGCTAGTTGCTGTCGATGTGGATTGTGGAGAGGGCAAACCATTCCCCACATGGAAGGAAGGACTAACTGCACTAGGTAAGTTTGTCGCTGAGATGCGCTTACCCAAACCACTAATCATTCATTCGGGCAATGGCTTACACGCCTATTGGGTTCTTGATGCAGAGTTAGAGCCAGAGGAATGGAAGCCTCTAGCTGAAGCATTGAAGGAAGCCTGTGTAGCAAAGGGCTTTGAGGTTGACCCTGCTGTACCTGCTGACAGCGCAAGAGTGCTACGCCCTGTTGGTACTATAAACACCAAGGGTGGCAACGAAGTTAAGATGCTCGTAGATGCTGAGCCAGTGAGCGTTCAGACCCTGAGAGATTGTCTAAGTTATTACTTCAAGCCCTCCGCTGCAGCCAGTATAGGTCACACTCGTGAGAGCACGTTGCTGGATAATCTAGCAGTCAAGCAAGACTTCCCACCTGCCGTTGGCTCTGTAGTAGCAAGCAAGTGTAAGCAGATTGAGTGGGCTATAACTAACCAAGGGGATGTAGATGAGCCACTATGGTATGACATCATTGGTGTAGCGGCACACTGTATCGACCCAGAATCGACAGCGAAGGAGTGGAGCAATCAGCATCCGTCGTACGATGAGAAGACTACCTTACACAAACTTGCTCACTGGAAGCAGTCCACAACAGGGCCGACTACATGTGCGAAGTTTGAAGCAGACCGCCCTAATGGGTGCAGAGGCTGTAAGTTCAAAGGCAAAATCGGTTCACCTGCCAGACTTGGGGTGCAGTATCAAGAGGTGGCTGTTCCACAGAAGGCGTTAGATAGTGTTGCTAATGCTATCCCTATGCCTAAACCATTCAAGCGTACAGTGGATGGCATCAAAGTTACTATAGACGATACCGATATAGACGTATGTAAGTTCGACATATACCCAGTTGGGTATGGGCTAGACCACTCGCTAGGCTATGAGACTGTGAGGTTTCACTGGAATAGACCACACATGGGGTGGCAAGAGATTTCGCTAAGGCAAGCGTATCTAGCAGAGGGCAGTCGTGAGTTCGCTACAGCGATAGCAGACCAAGGTATTGTCCTATATAACAAAAGGCAAACGGAGTATTTTCAACTTATGATGCGGTCATATATGGAAGAGCTTAGACAAATCCGTGCCATGACCAACCTCTACTCAACTATGGGATGGAAAGAAAAGAACACGGCATTTGTTATAGGCGACACACTAATTAAGCGAGACGCTAATGGTGTAGTCGAAGAAGAAAACATTAATCTATCAGCAGGAGTACAGCGTCAGGGCAACGAGTTGTACCCAGTAAAGGGAACGCTAGAGTCTTGGTCTACTCTCACATCTATAATGGAGAAGGCTGACCTCAAGGCGCATATGTTTGCGTTAGGCGTAGGCTTCTCAGCACCACTATATAATTTCACTGGCCTCAAAGGTCTGACTATATCTTTGTATGGCGCAACAGGTGGTGGTAAAACACTGGCACAGTATTGGGCGCAGTCTATATATGGCGACCCCGACAAGCTACACTTTGCGGCTAAGTACACACAGAACAGCCTGTTCTCACGACTTGGTACATACGCTAACCTTCCGTTAACCATCGACGAAGTTACCATGATGCAAGACAAAGAAGTCGGTGACTTCTGCTATTGGGTATCTCAGGGCAGGGATAAGGCTAGGCTCAACCGCAACGCAGAAGAGCGTGACTCTAAGACTTGGGCTACACCTGTCATGGTGTCCACTAACAAATCTCTACAGAGTAAACTGATTGCATCAGGGCTAGACACAGACGCTCAGATGGCTCGTATGCTAGAGGTGACAGTGCCACAGAGTGCTATCTTCACAAGAAACTCAGAGGCAGGGCGTAAGATATACGAGGCAATTCACTCTAACTATGGTCATGCAGGTAGGCTGTATATAAAGAACCTAGTAGAGATGGGCGAAGATGGCATTAATGCGGCAATAGCAGAGGCTACCAATACATTCCACAGTAAGTACAAAGCTAAGTTCAGCGGTGAGGAGCGGTACTGGGAGCAGTCTATTATCCTAGCAGACCTAGGTTTGAAGCTAGCGAATGATTGGGGGTTGATAAAGTTTGACTACCGCCAAGCAACCGAGTGGGTACTGGCACAGATTGGTGCTATCCGCAGGACTGTGCAGGAAAACCAAGTGGATTCATTCGACCTTATCGCAGAGTACATGGCCGACAGTGCAGACGCACAGGTCACTGTGATGCACACCTCAGGTCAGAAGCCACAGCCAGATTATAGCCGTATACCAAGGGGTGATGTAAGAGTTCGCCTTGATGTATTCCGTAAGTCTGCGGCTGATCCGTTTGATAAAGGCACTATGATGGTTGACCGCACTCACTTCCGCAAATGGTTGTCAGTGCGAGGAGCTGACTACAAGTCATTCAAACAGGAACTTGTTGAGGAGAACGTAGTCGCCACGCCCAAGTCAGAGAAAGCATCACTTGGTAAGGACACGCCAATCAAACTGGCGCAGTCTTATGTGATTGGATTCAATCTGACACACCCACGCTTCCAGAGTTTGTTGGAAAGCGCAGATGTAGCGGCAGATGATTTAGCCTACGGTCAGCTTCAAGTTATAAAAGACTAGAAGCCTTCATCATTTAGTCCGTATATATCCATAAGTATTTGCAGGTCAGAACGTATATTGGTAGGCGCAGTCTTCAAGTACCTCTGGCCTGTAGGCATCTTAGCAGACTTAGCAGACCGCTTTGCTCTAGCTCTGAAGTCTTTGAACTCAAACGCAGTGTTGGCATGGATGTCATTCCAGTCCATAACCATCATCTCAATGTCTAGCATACGGTCTAGGTCATCCTCGACAGATGCTTTTACATAGGCCGCAGTGTAGTCAGCCCGAAGTGCCTTGATATAGTCAGCCTTGTACTTACCCAATCTTACGATGTCGTTTTCTCTTGTGGCTACAGCAGGGTAGAAACCTGCCGCCCTAAAGAGTATCTGCCCCCAACTAGCGGAAGGGTCTATGACTTTGCCTTGCGAGTTTGTCACTACGCCAGAATCATAATAGGTAGACGCATCTACTAGGCCACGCATGGCGGCTACTGGCGATTCGCGGAATGCTTCAGTTAGCGTCAGCGTCTGGTCTCTAAGACCAACTGCACCTGCTCCATATTTAGTTAGGTTTCCTGCCGTAACAAATGCACCTTCAACACCAGACCAAATAGGCCCGAAGAAGTTCTCAAGCTCTCGACCTGTGTCAGCGCCAGCTCTACCCACACCAGTCAACGGAAGCATATCCCCAAAGCCTAGTCGGGTTGAGAATGTACCTGCCGCAATCTGATCTAGACCACCGCGCATGATGTACTTTGCAGATCCTGGGGCTAAGTCTTCAAACAACGTGATAAGAGATTCCTCTACGCCCGCCGATGTAATACCAAACTTCTGCATGAGCGTGTCAATCAAATCGGCTAGGTCATCTGCAAATGGTAGACCTTTGAGTCCAGACATAAGCACAAGCATACCGATAAAGTACAGCCGACCCTTAGGACTCAGACCTTTTAGCATCTGTATTGTGATGATAGAGAACTGCTTATATATAAATAGATACTGGCCTACGTTGCCACGCGCCATCTCTGGGCGGTTAAACATGCCGTACTCACCCTGCGAAGTATTCACAGCGGTACGAGCAAACGCAGTGGCCTCTGCTCTAAACTCTGTTAGTAGTTCATTCTTCTGCTCAGTTGTTAGACTGTCGAAGTTAGGTGTGCCAGCGATAGCTCGTTTCATATGCAGACGATACCCCGCCAAAGCCGTGGCTCTACGGTTGAGTTGCTCTGTATATGAGAACATACCCATCCACAATTTGATGCCGCCTTGCAGCTTATTGCTATTGATGCCGCCTCTGGCTGTACCAACTAAGGCGTTAGCTTGTGCAGACTGTAGAACACCTTCTGATGTGGCGTCTGCTAGGAACAATGCCTCATCCGCAGTTAACTTATATTTTTTCTGTAGAGCTTCGTCACTTACCAGCCTGTTGATATATGCGGCGTCAGCTAGTTTGCTATCACCTACGTTACGAGCGGCAATTTGCATTTCCATAGCGGCGTTACTAAGTCCAAACCCACCACCGAATCCTCTAGCTTCATTATAAGTGCCGAGATAAGGGATAGAGTGCGTAGCCATAGAGACAAGGTTGATACCAGCAGTGGCGATTGAGCCACCAAGCTGAGCAACAACAGTCCACATCTTCAGACGAGAGCCAGTTTCACCTGACAGCAAGTCCTCAGTCGAGTCGTTGATGTTCGCACTGTCAGCATACCATTGCTGTAGTCCGAGTGCTGTGCCTCTGTAATCCTCACCCCTGCCGAGGTTCTTCATAGCCTTGCCAGACACACGGTTAGTAGCCTGTGGCATACCATCACCTGCCATATACTGATACATATAGGCATAACGGTCATAATCATTCTGGGCTTTACGCATCTGCTCTGGTGTTAGGTCAGTGCGCTCTGTCTGAGCGTACAAGTCTTGCAGTTGCTTTGAGTTACCACGCCATAAGCTGTCGTCCAACATGATGTTGTTTAGACGGTGGCGGTAGAAAGCCTGCCCTGCAATGTGTCCTTGTGTCTCAAGATATTCTGATGTGCTACGCACAACGTCTTGATCCCAACCTTTAACACCCGCTCTCTGGATACTTCTACGAGCACGTTGAGTCTGTGCAGTCAAAGCCTCCACAATGCGTTCACGTTCTTCTGGGTTTATGTTCACATCTAAACGAGCAAGTGTATTCGTGAAGTCAGTCAGACTAAACTGCTGACCTAAGACTGAGCCTTTACGGGTTGTCTCGGTCACTGCTCGGAAGGTTACGGCTCGCTCTGCGCCTGTCTCATCTGTAAGCGTGAACTCGGTGTCGCCAAACTCTGTATTTAGATTGTCAGCAATCTCACGGGCATCCTTGCGGCTACCAGCTTGGTAGTACGGCATGACTGTGCGCCATACATCATCCAACTTAACTACTTCACCGTTAGCATCAAATGCTACAACCCTAATCTGCTGGTTGCCACGGCGTGTAAACGGTACATACGATGTCATTATCGTACGCTTGGCGTTAAACTGTGCGTTCTGTGCCTGTACATCGAGAAGATACAAGTTGCCAATCGCAGATGTTACGCGGTTAGCTTGGCTCTGTGAGTAGTTCTTATCAGACAGTGAGTCTAACCCATCAATAATCTCTTGGAACTCTGGGCCTTGGAACTTAGCAGCGTCATCTCTACCCTGCTTAAAGTCCTGCACCTTATCTTTCTTGAACAGTGCACGGTTAAATTCTCTTAGGAACGTACGAGCATTAGTTACTGACTCGCTCTTGTACTGGAAGCTGCCGCCTTCCTGTCTTGCACCTTCTTGGTACAGACGAACATACTGCTCCATGACCTTACGCATGACCATAGAGTCTACATCTGACATACCATAAGATTTTTTGAATTGGCTGATAGTAGCGTCACGTTGAGCTATAGCCCCTTCGATAGTAGAGCGAACCACATCAAGAGCCGACTGGTCTACTGCTGTTCTTTGCTCAGTGTAGATTCTCCATACGCGGTCTGTGATTGTGAAGTCAGGTGTCCACGTATCTTCTGTAAATACTTTTTGTTCTTGGTCGCCAAGTGTTACGCGCAATCCATTTTGGAAGTCCTCGCGTGTTAGCTTTCCTGCTTCTTGTGCGGCTTCAAAGTTATCGCGGTTAATACCTATGGTTCCGTTATCGTCGATAACAAGATCACCCACATCACGGATTTCTCCGTCAGTAACAGTATTCTGCTTGTGCAGTGCGCCGTATGCTAGCAGCTGGCCTGCTTGTAGTAGCTCAGCTTCTGTTGGCCCACCTTCTTTTCCGCCGCCGTCTGCTGTGTATGAGAACGCAGAGTGGGAAAATGCAGTCATACCTTCGTAGTTAGACAGGAAGCGTCTTGCTCTACTTGAACGAGATTGAAATATATTAAACACCTGCTGGAGACCATCACTTCTGGTAGCCATGTTGTCCAGAGACTGTACGTTTTCAGCTAGCTTGCCAAGGAACACACCGACATCACGGATATTCTCTATATCCTTTGCGTTCTTAAGCATGTTCTTCAGAGCGTTCATGCCACCGTACTGGCCGCTACGTTGTACGTAAGCGTGCGATGCCATAGCTCGTGAGGCTGCGTCTGCAGTATCTTCTACAAGTGAGTAGCGTCCCAACGTGTTGTCAGACTGTAAGCTCTTAAGGTTATTCCCTAGCTCCTGCATGCTTACTAGGCCGCTGCCACCCTGCAACAAGTTTCTGCGTGATTGTCTAATCATGTACCTGGCGAGGTCATCCTCAAAGGTTGCACCCATAGCTTCTAGGGCATCCTTGATTGCGTACCACATGCGTTTGATAAGGCTAGAATCTAGGTCAGCTGCTTTGTCAGCCATTGTTTCTTCGATGGCTTCTAGCTTGTTCATACCCATCTCAACGCGGCGATCAACCATTGCGCGGACGGAAGAATCACCTCGGTAGATTTCTTCTAGAACTGCATTGAGCTGTGGCTCAGCCATGAAAGCACGGAAGCCAAAGTGGCCCATAGTCTCGTGGGCTACAACAAATTGTGCCTGCTGCTCTGTTTTAATGTTGTCACTGAACAGGATAATTTCATCACCCACAGAGAATCCTGCTGCGGGGGTAAACTCAAAGTCACCATCAGGGCGTGAGTTATTTGCACGCTCAAACAGTTCTGGGTTAGAGGCTTTAAGTTCTGCTTGATCTTTATATACAGATACCTTTGGCTTGACCTTTAGGCTAGAGACAGCCTTCTTGGCGATAGCCTGCACGCGCAACTTTGGAAGTGGGTCAGTGATAGGCTGGCTGTTGTCCGCTCTGTAGAAGCTGCCTCGTTTGTCGTCTGCTGCCTTAGCTGCATCATCCATAGTAGAGGAATCTTCAGACCTAGATTGTGACACATTAGCTGTCGGTGCTGGGTTAGCCATAGCTTTATATGGCGCACCTGTTACCTCAATCTCGCTAGCAATCTTATCTACTAGGCCACGGCGTGTAGCATATTCAAACCAAGGGCGTGTAGAAGAGCGTGACTCAGAATCAAACGTGGCCCACTTGGTAAACTGCTGATCTAATATCTTTAGCTGTGCGTCTGTAAAATACTCAGGGTCGCTAAACGCCATGTCCACATAGGCTTTAGCTTTAGTACGTGCGGCCTTATAATCTCTAGCTTCTGCGTTTGTACCAGTAGGAGCTGTATCCCAGTATGCGTAATCCATTAAGACAGAAGCAATGCTCTTTAGCTGGCCCGCATCTTCTTGTAGATCAAACTGGAATGTAAGCTCCTCAACAGTAGATAGTTCTGTTTCTTCTACGACAGGTTGCCCTTGTACGCTATCTTCCTGTACACTTTGTTCGGCCCCAGATCCCCGAACGGCTGCTTCTGTTTCCGCAGGGCTGCTTGCTGCCTTGCGATTCTCCGCTTCTCTGAGACGCTCTTGGGAGCGATTTGTTGCGGCAGCTGCGCGTTCTCCGGCGTTGCTGACTGGAACTCCTTCGCCACTTTCGGCAGGTTGGCTTCCATCCACTTCTGCTGGGCTTTGCTGCGGTACATCTTGTAGCTCCTGTACTTGCTGCTGAAGCCTGTTAATCTCTTGCTGCTGCGCAACGACGGTCTCTTCGGCAGGGGTTGTCTGAGTAAGTTCTGGTGTGGCTGGCGCTACAGTACCGGCACCCTTGAGGGCAGCAACTGACGGCTCGCCACGTTGTGTAAGTAGAATGCCTTGCCCTGCTGCACGCGCTTCCGCTGGGGTCATTGGGCGTGCTGCTTCTTCAGCTGCCTTCTGAGCCTCACGCTCCTGCTTGCGGAGTAGACGATTCTGTTTGGTGATTTCTTTTTGTTCCGCCTTAGTTATCTTCGGTAGCTTAACTTGGCCACGGAACAAGTCTAACTGGCGAGGCGGAGCAACTGGAACTGGTACGGTAGGGAGACCCGCAACCGGAGCTGGCGGTGGAGAAACTTCCGCCTGCTGCCTGCCTAACTGCTCCGCCTCATACGCCGCGATTTCGTTCTGCGACTGCTGTAGGGCAAGCGCGTTCTCGACTTCGCGGTTATTCTGCTCAATCCTTGCGTCTTCCATTGCTCGCATCTCAGCCTCTTGTTGAGCCTGTTGTGCTTGCTGTTGTGCTTGTTGTTCTTGTTCTTGCTGGCGTGCAACTGCTTCTTGCATACGCTGCTGTAATAGGTTTGGTTGTGCCTGCGGCTGCTGTGTTGCAGCTTGCTGGATAGCCTCACTTACGTTCTCTACGGGAACGGGTGGTGCTGGTGGTTGCTCTACCACAGGAGGTGCGGCTGGCATAGGCGGTGTAGCTTGCTGACTAAACATATCAGGCTGCGCACCCACAGGGGCTACAAGGTCTAACTCTTGCTGCACTGGCTCTGGTTGCGCCATAAGCTGTTGCTGCCCGAATGGCAGTTCCATCTGAAACCCTGGCTGCTGCGAAGGAATCACAGGCTGGTCAAATAAGTTTAACTGGTTGGGGTCTACACCTTCACCAAGATTTTGCCCTTCAAACATTTCTAGTTGCTCAGGCGTAGTAGGTTGTGCAGGGGCTGTACCTAAGTCGATACCTTCTTCAAATAGCTCCTGCTGTACTGGGCCTTCACCCTGCTGTGTTTCTTGCTCCTGCTCAGTAGGCGCACCCTGTAGGATGTCAGCTTCTTTGTTACCTTTAAGGTTAGCGATGCCACCGATAGGCGCACCGATAGCAAAGCCTGCAGCAAATGAATTGATTAAGCGTGATAGAGTTTCGTCTGATTCGTATTCACGACCAGTGTAGGCACTGGTTGCACCCATAATGATAGCTTCTTGGCCTGCTTCAGTGGTGCCCTCTAGAGCGCCACCCACACCAGCACCTGTTGCACCGCGACGTAAGCGGCTACCTTTAGAGCCTCTGGCTATGTTGCCAAATATCTTAGCGCCCACGACAAACTCAGGGATTGTATCTAGTAGTGCATACGGAACAGCTGCGCTTAGCGCAGTCATCTTGGCACCAAAGTCGCTAGGGTCTACACCGCTTTCTAGTAGTTCTGAATAAACGTCCGATGAAGCAATACCAAAGTTGTTTGCGTAGCCTAACGTAACTGCTCCCGCAATGCCTGATGCACGCTTGAGAACCTTACCTTGGTCAGTCTTCATAAAGGCTTTAGCTGCTGCTTTGCCTTTAACTTTTTCTTTAGCGTAGGCTTCGGCTGCTTCTTTGACAGCTTTCTTAAACGCTGACTTACCTGTAATACCAGCAATAGTACCACCGACTGAGCCTAAACCTGGCCCCGCTGTGGCGGAACCTGCAACGAAACCGATAGCACCTGCAGCGATAGTCTCAAGTAGCATCGGGCCTTGTGCACCAAGGACACCAACAAACCAGTCAACTGGGCCGATGTCTGCGTCACCCATACCGATGTCAGTAAACTCTGTGTAAAATGGTGAGTTCTTACGGATGTCTTCTTCCGCACGCTCCATGACCCCAAGGCCATACTCTTCTGCACCAACAAGTACAGAGCCAGCACCAAATAGAGAGCGTAGCTGTGCCATACCAGTGTCAAAGTTCTCAGCGAATCTGCGAGAAAGCGTAGGGTCTTTAATAGATTTGATATACTTGCCGTATTCCTGCGGCGTAACTTGCTGCCAGCTACCAGTAGGGGGAGCTTGGCGTGGGCCATCTAGGAATTGCTCAGACTTAAGAGCATTATCAGCATCGTCTAGGTCAAACAACGAGCCATTCACAAACATCTTGTTTTGCTGCGGATCAAACAGGACATTAGGGCCAGTAGGAGCAGGGCGTTTTACCTCAGGCATAGAGAACTGAGACATACCTTTAGCGTACTCAGCATCAATCTCTCTGCCGATAGCTTCTTTTTGGCCTAAAAGATTGCCCATCCCTATATTAGGAGCAGGATCATATGGATTGCCTAGCGGCTCTATATCCATAGCTGCGAGGGTAGGGCTACCAAATGCTTTAAGTCCCGCCTTAGCCATTACCTACCTCACTTTGCTGCGTTTTTGTAGTCATCCGATGTTGCTCCTGGCGAGTTCAAAGCCTGAGCTTGGCCAGGGCTAAGAGGAGTTAACTTCGGCCTCCGTACTTTTTCGCCGTTTATTGTTTCTTCTACAGCTTGCGGCTGAAGTAAGAAGTATTGTCCGTTATCGTAGATTAAAGCGAAGCCTTCGCCAAGAGCTTTGAACTCACCCTTACGTTGCTTAAGCTCTTCAAGATAAACACCGTAAGCGTTCTTAAGGTTCTCTATCTTAAGATCACCCAGTAGTTTGTCACGTTGTTCAGCAAGCTTAGCCTCAAGATCGACACCTTTTTCAAACAGGTATGTCTGGCGCTCTGTCTGTAGCTTAGTCTGGCTTTCACGATATGCTTGGCTGTAAGTACGCCGTAGTTTGTCAGATAGCTCAGCCATAGTGTATGTCTGCTGACGATTTCCATTAACCATAAGGTCAAACTTGCCGTCTGAACGTGGCACGATCTGAATATCTAAGCCAGAGAACGCTGACAGAACTGCACCTGCACGAGCGGTGGAGCCAAAGGATAAATCCTGTAGGGCTTGCGCACCCTGTACTAGAAGCATCTTGTTATCGAACTCTTGCATAGCCACTCGAGCTTGGTTCTGAGCGTCTAGACCGCTATTGCGTAGGTCGTTAGACTGTTTGATAAGCCCATCAGCTAAACCGCTGTATCTCTCAAACGTAGCAATCTGGCCGTTAGCCAGTGCAATGTCTGCAAACCTGTCGTACTCAGCTGCTTTTGCATTGTTAGCATTGATCTGATCGTTCAAGGACTGGAGTTGGCGATTAAGATTATCGACTCCTAGCTTTCTACCGTTAAGCAGGTTCTGCATTTCGATGCCAATGTTAGGCGGGTTCTGCAGGAACGTAACAATCTCTTGCTCAGGCTCTGTTACCTCAGCAGTGACAATGGATTCTTTTTTAGTGCCGTCCGCATTGGTTATGGGGGCTGTGCCATCTAATGCTTTATTGGCCTCAGCCACAATTTCAGCATCTGTTTTATCTGTCTGCGTTGTGTCTGTCTGCGTTGTGTCTGTCTGCGTTGTATCTGTTTGGGCTGTGTTTGTAACCGGTGCCATAACAGGCTGGCCTACACCAGACCCAGCGATTGTGTTTAGATCAACGCCATAAGGCATCTCAACATCTGAAAGCTGTTTGCCGTACGTGGCAGCAATGTGGTTATACAGACTTACATACGCATTGTTGTAATCAGAGTTACTAATGTTGCCATCATCTACATTTAGTGGCGCACCAGC
>ERZ1048068.239-NODE-239-length-51377-cov-15.416332_pt1 | contig 51377 bp, 97 predicted proteins | sample MGYA00383098_ERZ1048068 | MGnify/ENA primary metagenome ERZ1048068 (study PRJEB29581, sample SAMEA5548368) | metagenome | biome: marine; feature: coastal; material: water | depth 1 m | study: Short-term variability in the microbial, nano- and picoplankton...
CGCCATTCCAAATATTACAACCATTATCAACCAAGTACTTAATGTTGGTATCTCCTTGTAGAAACCATTTCAACTCAGTAACCATTGTATTGAAGGCAACCCTCTTAGTTGTTAGTAGTGGGAATCCATCTTTCATATTATGTCTGATGGTATATCCAAATATAGATTTAGTACCTGTACCAGTTCTATCATCTTTATTTACTCCATGCTGAAGTATTGTTTCTAATAGTTCTTTATATTGAGTATCTAAGTTATTCATATCTTATTTTTAAAATACTTAATCATTATATGAGCTGATTTATAATTGGTTGCTAATGGTACATTATGTACATCACATAATCTCATTAACATAGAAATATCTACATCATGTGGGTGTTTATCTAATGGGTCTCTAAAAAAGATTACACAATCAACATCACCCCTTGTTACCAGCGCTCCAATTTCAGCATCTCCACCCAATGGGCCCGATGATACCTTATCAACACTTAATCCAGCATGCTCAATAATAGTACCTGTTGTGCCCGTTCCGACCAAATGGACATTATCTCTTTTAAAGAAATCTAATCTCTTCATTACGAAAGAAACCATATCAGCCTTCTTTCCATCATGTGCTATTACTGCTATCTTCAAACTTTATCCTTTACTTTCGAAGGTACTCTTCCTTGATTACCAATACCATCATAATCAGCATCAAAATTATTATGTCTATTATAATATTCTAAATCTGGATAGTTTTCTTCTTCTTGTTTTTTGGAACTATACAATATATTCCAAACTAAAAGAATCATATAAGTAACAAATATGATGAACCCCACTATAAACATCGCTGTACTCATCTTCCTCGTCTTTGTCTGATTGCTATTGCAAATAATAAAATTGTTCCTGCCCAATGAGCTGAATACTGAGCTTCTTCAGTATGACCTGTTATTCCCAATCCTATTGAGTAACACATACAAATAAATGCTATCGCAATTGGATACCATATATCGATAATCTTTCTAAATTTATTCATCTTTTGTTTTTTATATTTTTTATCTTCTTCTTTAAACTCCTTTAGAGTTTCTTCTAACCAATTATAATCAGGATGTTTTCTTGTGGCTAGTAATCTAAATGATATATCATCCGCTAATTTTTTTATTTCTTTATTCACTTTTTTATAAATTTTATAAATGCGTTCTCATATGCTACTACTTTATCAAGTTTAGGGTTTGATTGTAATTGGGTTCTGGCATCATTCATCACTTCACTCCTAAGACCGTAGGCATGTGCTTCCCAAAGTATATCCTCTATTTGTTGTTCTGCAGTCATATCAGTATGTATTTAATTGTTGATTAATTTGTTGTACCAATTTATTATCTTCTTCACATCCGAACTCATCAATCAATACATCTTTGATAGTGGATAGTAACGCTGATATCTTTGCTTTGGATTTCCTCTTAGAGAATTTTACATTAGTATGTTGTACCTTATATAAGTGAAATGCAATTGGGTCTAATTTAAATAACTTATCTTCGTATTTAGATATACGACTATCAATTGTTCTATTGTTTGTTTCGTTGTAACCTGGAACAAACCCTTTGTAGAGTTCATCTAACCTTCCAGTTAGATATTGTATTTCCATCAATTTGTGAATTTCTTTATAATCCATTTGTTCAATTTTAATTTAGAGCGGGAAGGTGGAACTGCCCCACCATCTTTGTACTGGAAGTACAACGAGTTTCTCTTAACTCTTTTCCCGCAGTTGAGCGAAAGGTTGGAACTGCCCCAACTTCTCTACACTGGAAGTGTAGCGAGTTTCTCTTAACTCTTCTCTCGCATTTGAGCGGAAGGTTGGAACTGCCCCAACTTCTTCTGACTGGATGTCAGACGGGTTTCTCTTAACCCCTCTCCCGCATTTCAATATTTATAGAATCTACTACCGATGTATCTTTTTGAGTTTCGATTGAAGTATTCCATAAATTTCTCATAAACTTAATGTGATGTGGTTGAATTTCGAATCCATATTCATCATCAGCATCTCTGGTGTTTAAAGAACCTGTAATCAATGCATTAACAATGTAGATATCACCCTCCTCAGCGTTCGAAGAGTTTTCCAATAACCTTTTAAGGTAATGGATTTTATCGGTTATATGTACAGTTTCCCATTTCATTGATTACAAATATACAAATTATTTTTTAAATAAACAAGTCTTTTTTAAAATATTGTGAACCCGGTAGGATTCGAACCTACGACCGATGCCTTAGAAGGGCATTGCTCTATCCAGCTGAGCTACGAGTCCAAACTACTTATCTTCTGCACCAGACCTTCTAGCCAATCTCAATGAATATCCCACTAAACATCCACCAAAAAAAGTTGATAGTAATGATGTTGTTGATATAAAGAATAGCCCAATACACATTATTATTATTGCATGACCATATGTTGTTATTTTCATAATACAAATATACGAATAATATTTTAAACTACCAAATTTAATCAAACCATTGTGAGCGATTAGTTTTAACATTCTTAACTCTCTTATCTGGCTCTTCTAATCCTTTCTCATTCATCTTATCAATGATTCGTTGGGTGTTTATCCTATCACCCTCTTTACCAATTTTCTTTGCCGATTGAAACTGCTTTTCAGTTAGTTGTTTACCTTGCTGAGCAGCAGATACAGCCGCATATCGTTTGGTGTGATATTCACCTAATGGTTTAGTGAATTGCTTTAGATACTCTACTTTAGAATCCAAATACTCAAAGAATTCATCTTCAGATAGAGAAGATTGTTCGGATTCACTTAGTTCGTTATTAGGGTCGTACTTCATATTACTTTAATCCTTTAGTTGTTTTTCTACCTAATGCGATTGCAATCTCTGATGGCGTTTGTCCCATCTTACATTGTTTCTTATACCACCAATACAAATCTTCGGTAGTTCCTTTACCCCTCTGGCGTTCTAATGATTTATCCCAAAGACATTTACCAAACTCTTTCTCCAATTCTATCTTTAATTGAATTAATCTAGTTTGCTCTTCCTCTACACCCTTCTCTAACAACTTCTGCTCTTTGATTCGTTTCATCTTAGCACATTGATGAGCTTCATGCTCTTTATCTCTAAGATTTTTCATTGGTGATGTATTCATATAGTTATCATACATCGTATGATATAACTTACGATTATCATCTGCCTCTTTAAAGAAAGGTGATGATTCAAAATCACCATTACGAATCTTTAGTAGTAGTGGTCTATTTGATTTAAGTGGTTTCTTACGGTACTTACCTGATGTGTACCAACGGAACGGATTATACCCCATTATACTAATTGTTTTTTAATGTTCAACTTAGATTCTAACTTATCAATGAATTCATATGCTGATGTTTTACCACCAACACTCCATTGAGTATTTTCAGTAATGGTGTATTCAACATCATATGTTTTCCAATCATAAATAGTAAATACATTATTACCATCTACAATCACCCATTCTTTTTGAACCTTCTCATCACCGCTGGGTTCTGATAGTGTTGGTTCTCCCATAAGGTTTACTAAATCGGAATACGTCCATCCGAGCAATGAACCAACCTTATAAGTACCACCTGTAAGTTCTAATGCTTTTTTCTTATTAACTAATTTTCTCATATCTTTTCTTTTACAATTCAAAGATACAAAAAAGGTTTGGAATAACCAAACCTTAAATGTTAAATAATTGTTAAATGTTTATCGGTAATCCATATAATCTTCTGGATTCTTTTCTACATCTTCCATTGTTTCTTTATAGGTTTCTTTGTGGTCTAAAAGGACTTGATATAAATCATTGTGGTATGCTTCTCTGAGTTCATCATTATCCCAAAACTCTTCTACATTATGTTCTTCAATATCAACCCACTCTACATCATCGTAATATTTAGAGGCAAAGTAAACACCTGCAAAGTTATAACCCTCATCTTCAAATGTATTGTGAACCACAACATCTTCTTTAATTTGACGTAGGTTGTAAGCGAATCTCTCAATCCACCCATTAATAGGGTCCCAGGCTGATACGATACGGACTACTTGTTCTTCATCGGAATCATCTTCAATTGAGCCATGCATCCACTTAGCACCACATTCATCACAATACCAACCCCTATCATATTCTTCAGGTGCATCATCACCAAACACTCGTTGAGCCAATTCTTCAGTACCAACTTCCCACTCACCCTCTTCAAGTTGGAATACACGTTGTACTTCTTTAAGAACTTCTTCATTTGAGTTTTCAATTGTAATATAGTTTTCTATATGATTTGCCATAACTTATTTACTATTTAATGTTTTACTACTTAACAAATAATTTGCGGTTTGTTCGGGTATACCTCTACCAACTAATCCTTCTAACTTAGTTACCGCATCAGATATATCCACTCCTATGATATTTATATTTCGGCTAATACCATTATCAATATAATCACATTCGTAAATTTGATAACCCTTAACCTTTGATGTTTCTATCATTTTTATTTTAGTGATGAATGTTTTTAAACCACTATCAATAACAGATTGGATGAGTTCCGAATCATCTCTTTTATATTTCTTCTTTAATATCCCCATTAGTAATCAGTATTATATCTTGGATTAAAACCAGCATATTTGGTATACGCATCATCGATTTCACCACCATCTATAAACACTTCATCACTCTTATATCGTGAATCAAACATTTCTTTAGTTGGGTAATCTACAAATGTAGTATATAAGTTATCTAATAACTCATCAGGAAGAATACCCTCATTTGCTTCAATGTATTCTTCAGCTTCCCAATTGCTAAGGTTATCTGTAATGTAATCCCAAAACTCTTCTTCGGTGTCACCTTCAAATGATGGAATCGCAAATTTAAACTCTTCACTATCTAATGTGATAGGATGTTGTGATACCTGAGTAACGGTATATGATGTTCTAGTTCTAAAATCTAATTTCATAATTAAATAATGTTTTCAGCATAGTTAGCTTTCCATTCTAACCAATCAGGTGTATCACTATCTAATAGAGTAAATACCTGCCACCATACAAATAGTTTACGCTCAGACCTATCTTGATACTCATCAATCAAATCATCGTAGTGTTTTATCTTAGCATAAACCACATTCATTTCTTCCTCTAACTCTTGAGCTGCTGATTCTAAATCTCTCAGTTTACGATTCAATCCCTCAGATGATATACTATTCAAAGCGGATAATAAAATAGCATCTTTAATTTCAGCAATCTCATTCTCCAGCTTTTGGTGGTGTATAAACATATCTTCATATTTAGGACTAAGCTCATCTACGTTTTCGATGAACTCATTAAAATTACCTTGTAGATAGTTTGCTGATAGTTCATCCTGAAACCCATCCCACACTTTGTTGTACTCTTTACTTTTCTTCTTTGCCATATTCTTCTATAATTTTATTTATATACTTAATACTATCGGAAGGCCCGATAAAAATTTCAACTTTATGATACATCTCCCATATCCGTTTGTTATCTAATTTTTCTAACTCTTCAATATCAGGAACATATCTCTTACTTGGTCCACCCATTTATTTATCTCTATTCTTTAAGTTGAACCAATTTGAAATGGATATACTAACACCACTAATTAATACCATTGTTGCGATGTAAACAAACCCCACCCAATCACCAAATAGTTTCTGGTTCTCCACAAGGTATACCGTATTTAGTACCATCACACCCAACCAAATTAGAGGCCAGATAAATGTTGGAACTTTACTTACCACCTTTGATACTACTTCTACTTTCTCATCGTGCACTACTCTACTTAGAGCGTCTTGTAAATCTTTACCATACGCAGGAATCAATTCCGTTGTACCATCTTCGTTGATGAGTTCTATCTCATACTTCATCCAATCAGGAAACGTTTGACTATCTTTCCGATAGGTTACGTTAATTACTTTTCGTTTACTCATTATAATATACTAACTACTTAATTGTATACAAATATACAAAATAATTTTGATATATCCAAGTTAAATTTAAATTACTTTACGGAATGATAATTCAAACAATTCTCTTCAGCCATCCAATTTCAATTAAATCTTCAATAACATATCTAAACTCTGCTAACCCTTGTTTTGTAAACATTTCGTTTGCATCTAACATAGATTCTGGATTGTTATCTAGTACATCTAACAACCATTTTTCATTATCTATGTACTCTCGTTTCCAATCGGGCTTATCACCTTCTTTAGTGGTCAACTCTATTGATACACTACCATAAGGCTTACCATCATCATCTAAAAGTAAACTCACTTCAAAACAATAATCATCTGATTCATACACTTTACCCCAAAATGAAGTAGCGGCTAGTTCTACTTTAATATCATTCTGTACTGAATGTGGTAAGCTATCTTCTCTAACATACCACTCTCCATTTATTTCTATTCTATCTTTCATATCTTAAATAATTCGTAATTACTATTCTTCTATTAATTCGTATTCAACATTATCGGATATAGGTTTATCTCTTACGAAATCCATATCATCTTCTACTTCTTCGATGATATCCCATTTATTAATCTCATCACCTTCTTTGTATGCTTTAGCTTGTTCATCCGTTAACTCAGCTTCATACCAAATGTAAGTAACTTCAGTTACCATTCTTCTCAATTTAGCCATTACTTATTGATATTTTCATTTATCGTTTGTTTATTCTACTGAGTGTAAGTCTATGTTATTCTCAATCATAAAACCATTAAACTCCTCTCTCACCTCTTGTAATAGTTTAAGCTCTTTTTTGCTTCTATCATCATTATATTTGATTTCCTTACGAAGATATTGGTCCATCTGCCAACATACATGCCACAAGTTATATGCTTTGGTTGCAAGGTCGAAGTCAACTTTATCTTCGGGTAGATTAAATTCTAAGATTGCTTTCATTTCTCTTTTTCTCTTTATAGTATTCTTAGGGGGAGGTGGGATTTTTTTTGCAAAGTCTGCACTTACCTCTGATAGTGTTCTTCTTTTAAAGAAGTTTTTCATTTCTCTTTGGTGTTAAAGGTTTCTAATATATTGATGTTATAGTTCCACTCTTACTAATACTATTTGTATACCCATCAAACTTTATAAATAATCTATACACATATGTAGTATCGAAGGGTAAACCATCCCAACCATCATTAGGGTTGTTTGTCGAAAACACCATTATACCATTCCTATCAAATATTTGTAAGTCGTATTGTTTGACATTAAGCGTATCACCAAATACAGGTTTCCAAATATCGTTATGTCCATCACCATTTGGTGTAAATGCATTTGGGATATAAACATCCTGTGCGAATGCAGATGTTCCAATAAACATTGCCGCTATTACTAATAATTTTTTCATTTCTCTTTTTTTAATCTCTTATTACAGTACTAATATACGAAATAAATTTCATATATCCAAATCTTTTATTTAGAAATTACCATCTGCAACTTGGAATACATTTAAACCATTACCTCTCCACATATCTACAACTTTCTGTCTGTCATCAAATACTGCAAAGATATCATCCTTGTTGGTGAATAAAGAATCCAACCACCCCTGCTTTAATGTATCATCGGGCATAAACTTAAATTCATTGGAATTAGGTCGCATCTTTATAACATCAAATGGAACACCATTATCAGTTAACCATTTCGTAGTTGCATCTTTGGTGGTTTTCAATCTACCACTAAGGATAACAATTCTGAATCCGTTATCTTTAAACATTTGTGCTACCTTAATTACAGGTAGGTTCGGTTTATCTAAATCGATATTCTTAGAATCGAAGAATACATCCCAATCGATTTTACCATTGGGTTTCGTACTAATAGCTCTCCTATCATCGATAAGGGCAAGAGTACCATCTAAATCAAATATTACGTTTTTCATTTTATATTTTATAATTCTAACCCCAATCGTTGAAAAGTGTTAAACATCTTCCCACCGATTTTGAGGTGTGTTTTTAAAGAAATTTACATTCCTTTTCCTTCATACCAATTTACCTTAACTCCTGCTTCCTCAAACATCTTAGAACTTCGTTTTGAATGTTCACTCCATCTATCTCCCTTTGCCCCACCTTCCGTTTCACAAAAGATTTCTACAATACCAGCATTGATGATTCCTCTACAACAATCCGCACAGGGGATACCACACGTTAGATACATTGTACATCCTTTGGTAGATACTCCTATTCTTGCCGCATTGTAGATAGCATTTCGTTCGGCATGTTCAAACCAATAATACTTCTCAGGCCGTTCCTGTCGTTGGGGAACGGAATCCACAATCCCTCTTGGGAATGAATTATATCCCGAAGAAACGATTTCTTTATCCGGCCCTACGATAAGAGCGCCAATCTGAGTACGTTCATCTTTAGACTTTAATTTAATCTGATGGGTGATACCTCTGAAATATTGAATCCAATTCATATAATAGTGATGTAAAAAATAAACTGCTTAATCTAACTCTTTAGAATAACGATGTGCAACTGATTTAACCCATAGATTCCATAGAGTATGTAAATAAGATATATCATAATTAGATATCTCTGTATTCCTATGTATCTCTACTTCTATATTATTGTTAAAGGTAAGTAGATAAGAGTCCTGAACATCGGATAACCTACTAAGTGTTATGGATGAATGGCCTGAGATAGAATCAGTATACTCTGAGTTACCACCAAGCATTCTTTTTAATGCACCCCACTGCTTATCACTCAACACCATTTCGGAATCCTATTACTCTTGTTCTACAATCAACCACATCTATTCTACTATCTATCAGTTCCTTAGAGAATTGTAATGCTTCCACATCCTTAGATTCTTTAACCCACTCTACAAATAGTTTAGTAAGTAGTTTACTCTTTACCTTTTTAACTAAATCAAACTTCATATTCCGTTTACTATTACGTTATACACTATTAACCCTATTAAGGTTAGGATACCACCTAACATTGAATACCCAGCTAATTTAGCCGAATCTTCGTATTTTTTATTATTCATCATTTAATAATTTAGTTATTATATTACTTATCTCTTCTATTTTAACCCATCCTGCAACCATAGGGTCGGTGGTGTCTGTGAATTGTTTAGTAACCCATTCTTTAGAGCTATCATTTTTCCAAATCCCAATTTCAAAGGATTCGTACTTTTTTGGTGAGGATAAACATTCTCTAGGAGATGAGTATGGGAACAACCCACATTGAACACTCAACACATGATTACCTATTACAGTGGTTGAACCCCAACCACCTTGGCTTCTTTCTTCAAATTTTAAATCTTTAAATTCCATATCTTTCTTATTATAAATTATCCCTTACTGAGTTTTCTACTAACATTTGAGAAGTAGGGGCAATCCCAAAGGCTACCCAATTTTCTTTATTGTTGAATTGTGAACGGCAATGGTTCATAATATCTTTTGAATCACTCCATTCTAAATGGTTACCCATTATATCTGTTACAGGATGCCACTTAGTTTCGAACTCATCGTTAAGGAACGTTACCCAAGCCATTTCTTTATTTAAATCTAATACCATATCTCTTATTCTAAAATTAATCTTTTTGCTTCAAACCATTCCCCATAATTCTCCTTTAGGTTTTCGATTGGTTCTTTGGTTTCTAACTTTTGTTTGTAAATAACACCATTAATAGGAACACCACTACCATCTACTATCTGATAGAAATACTTTGGTTTCTTAGTACTCAATGGTTTTGGAGTTGGTGGGGTAATCTTCTTATTAAGAATCAGAGCATCCTCAATCTCTCTATAAGTTTTCAAACCCATACCTTTAGGTGTATTGGCTTTATCAGTATTGTTATACCAATTGGTTAACTCATCTAAAGTAGATATCCCTTCCTTCTTAAAGAATCTCCACGCTCTAACACTTACTTCGTATAACTCATCTTCCATTTCTATGTTTTTATAACTCATATCTCTCAATCTTACCCTACTAATATACGAAGAATATGTGATATCACCAAACTTCTAATGTTAACAAATTGTTAAGTCTTATCTAATATTATTTTAGTGATGTGTACCACACAAGCCATTAGACAGGTTTCTATACGAGAGAAAAACCAGGCTCCGCATGAAAATTGATTAAGCGTGGTTATAACGTGTTGATACTCTGGCGTTTACACGTTAATGCCCCCCACCCCCTCTGCTCGAGTATCTTTCATTTCCTATAAAGGCTTATGAGTGGGGTGTTCGGGCTATAAACTATATCATAATTATTAGGACCTACCTAAGTGGGTTAGGGCTTCTAAGGATTCGGTGAAGTCTACACCCGCTATAACGTTACCCTTAATTCTTACTGTTACTTCCTTATCCCATTGTCGTTGGATAAAGTAATCTAACTTACGATGGGCTTTATCTACCCCTTCTAGGTTACCAGCGGTTGCTGCTTCATTTAACTTAGTACTCCAATACTGAATCTTTGGGTAATACCCATTACTATACTCTCTCTTTGCCATATACTATATATTTAGCTATTTATTATTTACTTCAATTTTTAATTATCCCAATGAAACCTTCTGAACCTGTTTACATAGGGATTGGTATTTCTCTAATGCCTCTAAGGGATTAACCTCAATCGCTTTAATTAACTCATCATTCTTTCTGATGTACACTACTGAACCACTCAGTTCACATTGATAATTGTTGTAATTCTTAATCATATATTCTTTCAATTTTTACTATTTCAAATCGGAGTCTTAATCACTCCCTCTTTACTACATAGTAAAGATACCACTTATTACTGGAATAAACAAGCTTTCAATGTTAAATAATTGTTAAACTTATCAACAAATTGTTAAAATGGCTTATTCATCAATTCAACGTCCACCTCTAGTGAATTGCCTTCTTTTACCTCAACTTCATTCATTTTGTAAGCCATTGATGCCCAACTCTTTGAGTTAACCGCTTTATATTGGTGGTGGTCATACAGATTGGTGTTATAGTACATAGAGTTAATAGTACCAACCGTAAGGTTAACTAATATACTCTCATCAATCAACTTAACCTTCTTACCTGTTCTACTGAAGATGGTTAACCAAGTATCAGTACCATCAGCTTTGAATTGAACTGTTTGAAGAGTACCTTTCTTATAACCACTAATACAACACTCAGGGTTCTCCTTCATACGAGGATTATCAAAATCTCTAGCATCTACACAAGTCATTCCTAACTTAGTTTTAACTATATGTCTGAACTCACCACTACCATATTGGGAAAGGATATCTACTAACATCATATCCCTATTACCACTAATCACTAATTCACTATTATTTATCTCTCTCATATCTCTTATTGATTTAAACTTAAATACTCTTTCTCCCATTGTTGTGGGTGAATCTTAATTGATGCCTTCTCTTCAGAAGATAATTTGAGGTAATTCTTTCTTCCCTCAAAGAACATCATAAACAAATCAGTAGACCAATACTTATCTAAGTACTCCATCTTCTGACCAAAGATACCCTCTCCATAGGTTACTACTAAGGTAGGTGTCTTATCGTTATCACCTGCATAAATCATATTCACTCCGAAGTGACCCAAGCCCATCTCGCTAAGTCTACCCTTAACCTCATCTACTGTATCTAAAATCTGTATCATGTCCATATCGTATATCTCTTATTAATTATCTCTCTTTACTATGTAAAGATAACGATAATAATCCATATAAACAAGCTTTTAATGTTAAATAATTGTTAAATCTTTCCACATCTTATCAACACCCCCATAAATGGGTAACTCACTCCGTTACAAATGTAACACCCCACTCCAATTATATAAAGATTGTTACAATTGTAACTATTGTCATATACCCATTTATGGAGAATCATTCGGTCTAATGCCTGGGGAGCAAGGAATCGGACCCGTGCAAAGCACCATAAACACTAGGGGTCTGGAGTGTTACCTATTTACGAACAACTTATCCACAGTGCATTGTTGATAACTCCCATTTTTTTTATATATAACCCCCCCATAAAGATACGGAAAATAATCCACATTGCCAAATTTTAAGCCATAAAGTTATCCACATCCAATTGTTGATAACTTTTTCCAGCCGTTTGGACATGACAATGTGTCAGGTTCTGAGTGGGATTTAGTGGGCAAAATTGTTAATAACTTTTTGGGTTTCAGCGGGTGTTAATAACTTTCTAGGGCAAAATTTGTTTTTCTCGCAAAAAGTTCGTAAGGGCTTCTCCCATTTCCAGCCCTTTTTACATCCCTATCCTTCCCCTACTGAGAGTTTTATATTAATGGGATATATTGGTATCGCTGAAATAGATTTACCTCTTTTATGGGGATGTGTGGGATTCCCCATTATTAGGTAATAAGGTTTTAATATAGTCCTTTAGTATTAAGGTTTTATGGAAAGTGGTGAAATGTGGGGAAAAGTGGATGATTTTGTATGCTTTTGTTAGTGTAACTAACGAAGTGATTGAAAATCACGTAGATGGAGATTAACCCACATATAGGATTCGGTAGAACCATAGGTTCTTTTAAGAACGTAGTTCTATGGGATTATAAGGCATAAAAAAAGACCAATCAATTAAGACTGGTCATAGTTTAGGAGATTAGGAGATTCCGCCAGGAATTTTCTCTCTACACACCTTCGGAGTGAATCCTTCGGTGGAACTGAGTGGGGATGGGGTTTCTATTGTTTTCTCTTTCTCTTTATATAGTAGTATATAGAGTATATAATGATTAAGGTTATCATTTAGATTGTATAGAGTATTCTCTTTATCATTATTTAGCTGATTTGTTTCTACCTCACTTTTTTATTTATAATTCCCAAATAGAGCCCCTTCGGTTCTTCTTCCATTTGGTGTATCGTTCTTTGATAAGGAATACTAATAGTTTTATATACTTCATTCTGTATCTGATATTCCAACGATAAATGGTATTGCTATCTTCTGTTTGAATTCTGTGGTACTCCACCCATGCGAACGATTTACCCAATGGATTGGTATGGATAACTCCTTACCTGTGTAATCCTTATCTACATAATCATCTCCTAAGAATCGTACATCTGGATTAACTGCTCTGAGTAAGATTAACAACTCACTCTCTGTATTATAACTTAGGAATGTTGGTTGATTAAAGAAGTGTTTTAGAATCTCTTTTCTTTCTTCTATTGTAAGGATTGGTTTTAACTTCTCTGGTCTTTCTATTGATGGGTCATCATGCAATAGTATAACTTGCTTATTACAATTGTTATTTATTTCTTTGAATAGTTCAATGTATCCTGGATGTATTATATCAAAGTTTCCTGCTATCACCCCTATATCTGGTGTTTCTATCATTAGTTAGCTTATTTAGTTTTACTTCACTTTTTTTGATGGTTTACGACCCGGTCGTTTCTTCACAACATGCGTTCCGTTCTTTATGTTTTCTAATACCACTTTTAATTCATTGATTGTACTCTGATTACCACCTCGTTCGATTATACCTTCTAAATTAGAGATTATCTCTTTTGTTCGTTTTTCTTTACTCATTATTTCTGATTTTGTGATTTAAACCTATTTGATTCACTTGTTTTATTATGCTTTGTTTTTCTACCCTTAACTCGCTCTCTCCATAACTTAAATGAAGATTCTTTCAGTTCTCTTCTCATTATCTTACGAACATCATTTTCTTTGATACCAAATTGGAACTCTATTGCTTCAAATGGAGTTCTATCTTCCCATGCCATCTCTATGATTCTATCGATATCTTCTACCTTCATTTAGTAATCATATTCATCATCATTATATTCTGTTTGCGTTGGCTCTGGTCTTTCATCAACACCATCCTCATATGTAGTATCATCATCCTCATCATCTGGCTCTTTATTCCACTCATCATTGAAATACATCCATGCCCATTCTTTTTTTAACATAACTTATATATCTTTCATTACTTTGTCGAGCTTCTCTTGAAGAACTACGAATGCTGGTTCTACTTCTTCTTCCCAAAAGTTTCTATCATATTCAGATTCACCTTCTGCCTCTACTCTATCTTCCCACTCCGATTCATCTAAATCGTTGGTTTCTTCTGAGATTATTTTTCCATGGTAAACTTCAAATACTCCTATCGGTTGGTATACTTCATCCCAATATGAACCATATACTCTTACACCTTCATCTACACCATCAATTTCTACCATTTGTCTAAACATTTCCAAAATCATATCTGAAGGTGGATACCAAGCTGAGTCTAAGGAAAGGTGTACTTCACTACTGCCTTCTGTATCATTATGATAACTGATTCCTCCATCCCACATACTAACCCATTTAGAACCAATTCTATCAATTAGTAATTCTGCTTTAGCACCGAACTCATCTATGATATGGGGACTATCATTTTCAGTATTAGGATACGTCCCATCTACACATTTATCAAATCGTTCTACAAAGTTATCAATTGCTTTTTTAGAAGCTTTAATTATAATATCTGTTCTACAAGTATTTGCCATTCTTTTTTTAAAATAATTCGTTTCTAACTTAGTTTATCCAATGTGTTTTTGAACTTCTGTGAGTAACTCATACTCTTCTGCTTTTATAAGCTTAGCTATGTTCTTTTCAAATGTGTTTTGATAATCATCGGTGTATACTTCTAATGAGAAATCAAATACTTCTTTTAATTCATCAGTTAGTTCTATATCCAACCTTACCACATCTACACCCGTCTCCAATCCTATAAGAGTTGAGATTACTGATTCTACTCCTATCTCTAGTTCTCGTTCCCTTACCTCAACGATAAGTTCTTCCATTGATGTTGCTTTAAATACTATCATTTAATGGGACTTTGTATAGAGAATCGTTTAGTGAATGAGAATCATCATATGGAACATCCATTATATGTGGTACATCCTTCAATATATCGGCAGTTTCTAAAGCTACGTTGATGATTGCATTTACTACTATAACTGTAACGATTACTATGAGTAACCCATTATATACGTTTTTTGCTTGTTTTTTATTCATTTTAATCTACTACTATTACCATTCCCGTATTCCAACTGGGTAAATACCACTGGTATCCATTACGTTCTAAGAAGCTAATTACTATATCTTTCATTATAGGCGATTGGCCTGTTATAATTTCCCAACCATCTCTATTCTCTCTAACTAAGAAATTATCTTCTAATATCTTTTCAACCTCACTATGTCTTATACCATGTAAGTCTACTTTCATATATCTTAGTATCCATCCATACACCAAATTGGTGTACCGTCACCAACGTATGCCTGATGTATATTGTACATAAAGTATTCGTGTGCTTCTTCTATATCCATACCATCTCTATCAATGAGAATTTTCATCACTTTTGATTGTGAGTATATCAACCTTAAATCATTCTCATCTACTCCAATGATTGCATCATCAAACCCATCTGCTTTTATGAATTGGTCATTTGGATACCATTCTAATATACGTTTAATAATTGGCTCTTTTTCAAGCTCATTAATCTCTTTTATTCTCATATCTAGCAACTTACCAAAATCTTTAGATTCTAAAGATTCAGCATCACCATATATTTCAAAATACTTTTTAACGAAACCCATCTACCAATTTTCGGGTTTAGTATCTTCCTCATCAAATGCCCAACTAATCAATCGGGTATCTTCTACATCATGTAATACAATTGTATCATCGGTGATTTTATTATCATAAAAGTATTTGTAGTTGAATAGTGCTACATCATTATCACATTCTTCGATAATTTTATCTGAGAACATTCTACACCCATTTGCCCATTCTATATTTGTGTATGTATCCAAACATAGGTTGATAATACGAGAATTTGGTGCTGAACCATAAACTGTACAATCTACTAATGTGTTATTTTCTTGTGATGGTTTCATACCTGAGAAAAAGGTATGATGTGGTTTTAGTTTATCTCTAACCACATTGAATGATTGAATTGGTTTTGCATCTACATCAACATAGATACCACCATAATCTCTGAGTAATAATAATCTGATTCTATCTGCTATAAATGCCCATTTGTATAAAGTTGGGTTTGTACGATAGTATTTTAGGAATACATCATCTTTGTAAACTTCATCGAAAATCTCATTACCCCATAAATGATATTCATAATCAGAGTTGAGTTCCTGCATTTGTTGAATGAATTCAACACAATGTTCAGGTATTGGGTCATCACCAATCCATATTTGATGGATAATTTTAGGGATTTTAACTTCAGAATTCAATTCTGATGGTACAGTCTCAGGCTGCACTTTTTTCACTTCCTTATTGGAAGTTTTCCATAACTTCTTCAAAAAATTCATAACTTTTTATTTATACAAATATACGAATAATTTTTCAATTATCCAAATTTATTTAGTAATTACAATTAAATATACTCTAAGATATTATCCACTAAATTCTGAGATACTGTTACCTGAGGCAGCGGTAACCTGGCCAACCGAGCCGACTGTACCTGTACCTGATGTAACCGTCTGTATAGGTCCTGTTAGTGGTGTTGCTGGAACTACTGAACCTAAGACCTGGTTTCCGATTGTTGCCAAACTTCTTGGGTTTCCAATATTAGCTTGTGCTGGCCCTACTCCATTTCTTAGTCGGCCTCTAGTTCCACTTCTACGAGGTGAACCAGAAGGTGGTGTTGGTTGTGGTATTGGTGGTGGTGTTACAGGTGTTATATCTAATACTTCATTGTAAACTTCTCTTGCTGTTGATTGTATATCTGCTGTACTCCCATTTATTGGTACATTCATAACAAGATATTCAACCATTGCTTTTTGAAGAACATATGTATCTTCAAATAAATCTTCACCTAAGTAACCATCGTTTCTTAGTATATTTTCTGCTTCTAAGAATACACTTGCCTGATATTCAGAAAGTTGTACTTCGTTAACGTCTAATTGTACTGCCATTTTTTTTCCTAATCTAATACTTTAGTTTGTATATAAATATGTAAATATTTCTTTTTAAATTACTTTTCGAATAATTCATCTGTAAAAGCATCGAATCCATTCAATCCATCTAAACCATCTGTACCATCTAATATGGTATTTTGCCAATCCTGTAATTCGAAATCATCTTTTTGTTCATAATCATTCATTAAAGATGTAGCACATGCTTTGATATTATCAACCCATGCTTTATGTATATCTCTAATTTCATTATTATAAATGTGATGTTGTCCGCCATCTGAGTTTACTATGATGATTTTATCATCTTCAATTATTATATTTTGTACTTTCATTTTTATTCTAATATACTGTTATCTCGTTCCATCGGGTCGAATAGCTCTTTTTCTAATTCTTTTTGAGATACAAATACTGAACTAGCATTCTCATACCAAGTACTACTTAAATCTTCCAAATCATTAACGATTCTATCTAATTCTTTTTTTTCTAATTTTTCAACTTTCTTTTCTTCACCTTTCCAATTGGAAAACTTTTTAGCGAACTTCTTAAACATTTTTTTACTCCTTTTTTAAAAATATACTATATGAATCAAATAAGATTCTACCTGCTTCTTTACTTAGTGGTGTTAAATCCATCTTAAAGAATTCTTTCTTATCAACGAATTTAATTTCCTCATGTTCAAGTAGTTTTGCTTTACCACCTCTAAGTTTTACAGGCATCGGAGTGAACTCTATATCGCCATCTGATATTGTTCTAAATTCATAGAATGGATATACATCTATATCCAACTCTTCTTTAAACTCTCTGGTAAGAGCCTCATCAATAGTTTCACCTTCTTCAACCTTTCCACCAGGAAATTCCCATTTACTAGGATAAATTGTGTTACTACTTAATCTCTTACCAATTAGAACTTTATCATTCCATATCAGTATTCCGCAAACTACTTTCATTATTACTATACTCTTCGTATAACTTCTCCCATATAAATAGGGTAAGTTTAGTATTAAAGTTAAATGGTATCATTATATTTGAATATTCAAAGAAATGAGATTGTTTAACTGGTATATCGTTATCAAAAATCGTATCTCTAAGCGGATTCATTCAATTCTTTTCGGTAAACTTCTTTTAGCTCTGACTGTATTCCGAAATGAACTAATAAATCCCACATACCTCTACGATTACATAAAAGTGGATTTGTTTTTATTTTTGGAATTTTCATATCCTTTTTAGTGGCGTGAACCCATTGAGAACCACCTTCTTCTACAACCAGCCACGACCCCTTTACCCCATCAATAGAGTAACGAATCTTTTTTCCAAATTTGTTAATTGTTTCCATTTTTTTTAATTTTGTTTAATACAAATATACAATATATTTTTTAAATATCCAAATTTATTTTAACATTGATTTAATTTCATCACTTAATGATTCAATATCAATTTTTGTTCCCAAATGATTTGCTAATGTTCGGAGTACACTAATCCTCTGTGTTTGATTACCATGCTTCCAAACATACGCTAATGTTGTTTTATAATGTTCAATTTTTTTATTCATTTGAGTAATTGTATCAATCAAATGTGTTTCATCTTCATCTGAGATATCAAATTCAACATTATTTTCAGTAGCCAATTCAACTACACCCAACAAATCGTTTGCGTTGTATCTATCATTCAACTCTTTGAATATACTTTCATCACCACCTTTATCTGGATGTAACTTCTTAGCCACATCTTTGTAAATCTTCTTTACCTTATCATCAATCTCACCTTGTGGTTTTTTTTTAACATTTTCTTTACTTAATGCTTCTTTTACAATCTCTTCTTCATTAAAATTATTTTGAGGTATGATATCAGAAAAGAGAGACTCAAACTCTACTGATAGGTTTGAGTGCTCTTCCTTCTTATCATCCAACTCAAGTTTGAGGAACTTATATTGATATATTAACTTTTTAAGATTTTTCATTAGTGTTTTCGGGCTCCATTACTACCATACATTCGGTAGTAAGTAGTGTTCCCGCCACAGAAACTGCTTTTTCAATCGCTGTTCTCGTTACTTTTGTAGGGTCAACCACACCCACCTCAATCAAATCACAAAATTCTTCAGTTACAACATTATAACCAATTTCTGAAGTTAGTGATGGTGAATTGTTTAATTTATCTAATAATGAATCTGATGATAACCCTGCATTCTGAACAATTGCTCTGAATGGTGATTCACATGCCGATTCAATAATATCGATACCTTTATTTCTATCATCTGATAATCCACCTCTTCTTTCTTTAACAATATTACGAGAATGGATTAGTGCAACACCACCACCTGGTACGATACCTTCTTCTAATGCTGCTTTTGTAGATAGGATTGCATCATCTACTCTATCTTTCTTTTCCTTCAACTCAACCTCAGATTCTGCACCTACTTTGATAACTGCTACACCACCTGATAGTTTTGATAGACGGGTTTGTAGTTTATCCTTTTCAAAATCAGATTCAGATTTCTCTCGTTCTGCTTTTATAATAGTGATACGTTTTTCAATATCCCCATCTTCACCATGCCCACCAATGATAGCAGTTTTAGTTTTTTCAGATACAACCTTATCTGCTGAACCAAAGTGTTCTTCAGTAACATCTTCTAATGTTAATCCCATTTCAGATGTAATTAAAGTTGCGCCAGTCAATGCAGCCATATCTTTCATAATCTCAGTACGTTCTCCACCAAAGCCAGGTGCTTTTACAGCCAAACATTGAAGTGTACCTCTTGCAGAGTTTACTACCATAGATGCTAATGCATCACCCTGTACATCGTGAGCTATGATTACAATTGGAGTATTACTCATCGATGCGTTTTCTAAAATACCAATGATATCATCCATATTGTTAATTGAACCATCAAACAATAAGATTTTTGGTTCACTTAGGATTGATGCTAATTTTGATTGATTGTTCATAAAGAAGTGAGATAGATATCCCTTATCAAACTCCAATCCTTCAACAATCTCTAATGTGGTTTCATTATTGTTACCTTCTTCAACGGTAACTACACCATCGTTACCAACCTGATGGATTGCTTCTGCAATAATACCACCGATTTCCTCATCACCATTTGCTGAAATAGTTGCAATGTTTTTAATTGCATCATTAGTTTTTACACTTAATGATACATTCTTTACTAAAGAATCTACGATATCTTTTACTGCAATCTGCATACCTCTATACAATTCGATAGGATTTGCCCCGCTTTCAACTGCCTTCATACCTTCGTTGAAGATGTGTTGAGCCAATACAGTTGAGGTCGTTGTACCATCACCTGCATTATCAGCAGTTTGTTGTGATGCCTCTTTTATAATCTGTGCACCCAAATTCATTGATGAATCTGAGAACTCGATAGATTTTGCTACCGTTACACCATCCTTTGTAATATGTGGTGTACCTTCTTTTTCAATTATTACATTTCTACCTCTTGGCCCCAATGTAACTTTAACAGCATCTGCCAATTGATTAACTCCATTTAGAAGTTTTTCTCTACTCTCTTTTCCGTGAAAGATTTCTTTTCCCATAACTTATTCCTCTTTTTTGTTGTTTTTACTTTTTATAGTTTCTTTTGCTTTTTGTACTTGCTCTACTCGCCATTGTGGTTGCCCACCTCTGATATTCCCTTTTAAATTGTGAAAACAATTGTAACATAAAAATCTCAGATTTTCTTTTATATGATTTGTCCAATTATCATCGATATGGTCTAATATCAATGGTATCTTATCATCAGTAATTCGTTTCTCTTCATACCCACAATTATGACAACACGTTTTAAAATCAACTTTATCTGCGTTGTTTATTAATCTATTCTTCAGCTGATGTACTGAATACTTTGGGTACTTACCCTCTAAAATATCTTTGAGTGCGTATTTGCCTTTTGTAACATTATATGGTTTCTTTACACCCTTACCACGTTTGTTCTTTTGTAAATCCCATAAATCTTTTCCACTTTCTTCATCAATGTACCTACGTGCATACTTTTCGTATGTAGTAAGGGATACATTTAAGAATCTAGCAGCACCACTATTAGATTTAGAGTTCTTCATAGCATAACGTAGCTGCGCTTCGGTAAGATTCAATGGAGTTCTCCCCTTACCTAACACAAACCCATTTGGCATGATATCACCCTTCTTCATCTTACTTACGTTCTTTAGTTTTAGTTTCAGATGGTATGATGAGTCTAATCATTACCATAACCCATAATGTATCAAAAAATGATAGATGGGGTGTATTGAATACATCTACTACTACGAAATTCCAAATCACCCATACAGGTATTGAGAAAATCAGAGATGCTACGAATGCCATTGTGATTGCAAGAGATATGCCTAAAAAGGCACCTGTGATTATGTTTATAACTTCTTTCATTTTCATATAACTTATATTTTTATATACTTTTGGTACATACTATCCAAAAATTGGAAGTCTTTGTACGTTAATAAATATGATTCTTTTTTTAATTTCACATCTAATTTGTGTAATCTATTTCTATCCCGCCATTGTGGGATACCTTTTAGGTTACCGCTCTTCCATATAATATCCCAAATATGATTAATAATATGAATTTGTTGATTAGCAGTCCGTTCTCTTATATTTCTTATTTTTTCTATTTCCATAATATCTGAATACAAACCAATGATACTGCTAATATTAGAGATATGCATGTTTTCGTGGTGATACCTTCACCCATATACCCCCATGTTAGGAATGTAAATGAAATAATACCCATCCCAAACGCAATAAATCTACCAGGCCATAGTAATCCATCAAAATAGGATACAGTATACCGAGTACCCCAAATTAACAAATACGAAACAATAGTACCAAAACCAATGGCAAGTAGCAGTGGGTTATCTTTAAACCACTTCCATACAAATTGTCCATTGGTTTGATACCAAATTAACATTTGGCCTACAAATATTAGACCCATACCCATAATCAATTCTCTCATTCTTTATCTTCTTTCCCGTCTCCGGTATTAGCGTATGCTTTTGGCGATGGCATTCCTGAATAATAACACCATTCTTCATACTGATACTCATCATCCGATTGTTGATTCTCAGGATGAAGTACATCATTACCCTTTAATTTCTCTTCTTCTATCCACTTTTTAGTTAAACTCATAATACAAATATACACATAATTTTTGAGATTACCAAAAGTTTTTTTCAGTTTTTCCGTTTAGGAAATCTTTTTGTTTCTTTATGGCTTTCTTCAATTCAGATTTATTAACTTTTTTATTAGTGGTACGTGTATTTTTTACATTAACCACTTTTTCTGATACTGCCTTACGTTTGATACCAAAGAACTTTTCTTTATAGTATGCAATAAGACCATCACCCCCCATACCCATTGCATGGATGTTTGTATCTTCGGGTAGGTATTTCTTTGAACGTGCATTGTTAACTTTATCAATGTGGTCATCGAATATATCCATTTTGGGCTTCCTACACCGTTTTGGTGTATGTACTACAATTGTTTTCATTATAGTTCGTAACCGTTTATACCACCATTCTTTTCAACCTCAATTGCAGTAGCACGAACTTCATTCGGGTCTTTCAAACTTTTGTTGTTGATAAGAACTCGCTCTGCTCGTCCGATACCCATCACCAATTGGTGGAATGGGATTCCTAACAAATCCATCTCCTGAATGGTTGTTTCTCTTAGATACTCAGGTCGTGCAGTTGTTAGAACAATGTGGTGTCCTTCTTTGAACAATCTAATGAATGTTTCAACCACGCCTGGCAGAGCTTTAGAAGTGAATGGGTTAATATTTTCGAAGTTTACTTGGTGGACAAGAGTCCCATCAATATCGCTGAAAATTGTTTTTTGTTTCATAACTTATCTCTCTTATTACAGTACTAATATACGAATAATATTTGAATTATCCAAATTTTAATGTTAATTAATTGTTAAATTAAAGGTTTAATGCTTTTACAACGTTAGTATATTCTTTGTTGTTCATATAGGTTTTGTTCATACTCAACCAACCACCAGCTTTTTTAACTGCATTCATATAATGTTCATAGTTTGGATTTTCAGAAGTCATATTTTTGAAGTTATTATATTCATTCATCCAATACTCAACAGAACCCCACTTTGGGGAGTTGTTACAAAACACATAAGATGGAAAGTATTTTAGTGGAGTATTGTTATCGGTAGTTTTTGTACCTTCGTTATACTCATAGATATCTTCCATACCATTGAACGAACCAGCTTTGAACTGATTAGAAAACTCTGAAATTTGTTCGAAAACGTTTTGAGAGATTTCTGAACCATCTGAATTAGATAGATTCACATTACAAGAAGAACCACCACTATACGTTTGTGAATTACTCCACACCTTAACTTCAGGAAAGAACTTCTTTACATATTGTTTGATTACGGAAGCCGTATGTTTAGCACTCATATGGATGTAAGTTTCTTCGTTCATATTATACTTATGTGAACCCTTTACTACTAATGCCGAAATTGGTAATTGATACTCTTCACCTAAAACCGTTAACTTAATTTTTTTACTCATTTTTTATTTTTTAATTATTATTCTTAACTCTTATTACACTACTAATATAGTGATAATATTTGAATTATCCAAATTTTTAATGTTAAATCTATGTTAAATTCCACTTTCCATTTTCTGAACCATATTGTGGTGTTCAGCTTCTGAATACTCAACTACTGATAATGATGGAGTAAATTTGGTTTCAAACTTACCACCAGCGTATTTCCAAATCACATTATCAATGAAGTCTTGTAACATATACGTCCCATCCGAAGAACCGAACCCTTGGTCTTCATCCCAATCGTTAGTCCATTCTTCTGCAACTTCCATTGCAGTTTCTAATAAATCCCATTGTGGAATTTCGTTATCTTTTACCATCTCACTAAAACCAGCAATTCTACTTACTGCTCTGAAAACTAAACTTTGTGGGTCAACTAAATAATTCATATTTTTTACTTTGTTCAAAGGGGTTATCTCTCTCATTATTACAAAGTAAAGATACAAAAAAAGCCTGGTATTACCAAGCTTTTAATGTTAAGTTTATGTTAAGTTTTATTTTTCTAAATCTTGAGATAAATCAATTGTTTTTGGAGCGTTATCCAATATCCACTTCTTTAAGATTTCTTTCCAAGCCTTTTCAGGTTGAACCCCACCACCTTGCTTTTTGATTGGTAGTGATGTGAATCCTTTAACTACAGTCTGTGCAGCTTTAAGTTTATTCATTTGGTTAGGTTCTACCTTAACTGCATTTCCTTTAGAATCTACATAAGGAACTGTTTCTGCTCTTTTGTTTAGAATAACATCAATTCTACCATTTAATCCTTTTGGTAATATCTTAGTCATAATTTCCCACATAGTTTTACCAGCACCTTCATGTGTTTTTAATAGAATATCCTCAGGAACCATTCTATCTCTTTCTTTGTTTGCTTGTATTGCAACGTGGAAGTTAGCAAGTACCCAAATAAGGTGAATGTTTTTAGCTTCATATCCATTAGCAATTAGTGGTTTGATTACATCTGTGATTGATGATACCTTCTTAGCAGTTATATCAAATAATAGGTTTGGTAGAGTTTCTTTGTTATCCTTACCACTCAACATTGAGATTAACTGCTTATCTTTTAATCCCATAGAATCTACTATATAATGTAGTGATGCTACATTGTTAGGATTCTTTAAATCTTTTGAGATATCTGAAATAGATAACCCTTTACCTAATACAAATTCTTCAATATGAGCTTTTGGTGATAATCCACCACCTTTACCTGGCTTATCTGATAATTTCTTACCATACTTCTTATACCACTTATCAACTGAGAATTTACCTAATTGGTCTAACTTACCAACTGCTTTCTTCATCTCATCAACATCTCTTACTTTGAATCCTGCTGAATCTATAAAGTTATCAATTGCGAATCCCTTACCACTACCAGCTCCACCTGCCATAAATACTATCTGTCCATAAGGTGCTCTGTTTGAGAATGTGATTAACTTTTCATCTATTTTCTCTTCGGTTAAGGGATTCATTTTTTTATCAGTTACGATATATGCTGTCATATTATGTGAACCCTTACTCATATCGTATAACCTATCTACTTCTTTTTGAGCATCTTTGTATGATTTAAATTCCAATGGTTTATCTAAAGTTGTAAAGGTTTTTTTATCAAATTGTTTAACCAATGCTTTACCCTGCCCTCTACCTAAGTTACGAGTAATGTAATATTTAGCTTCGTTTACTGATTCAAATAGTTCATCTCTTGTAAGTTTTCTACCAAATGCTTTTTCAAATGCTTTAATCATTTTTATTTCGGTACTAGCATTTCTTCCAAGTAATTTTAAAACCCTTTTTAATTCATCTTCAGAAAAATTATAGTTTACTTTAGCTTCGTTTACTGATTCTGTTATCTTTCCGTTCTTTACGTTATAATATGTAGGTATCTTATCCCAATCCTTACCATTGGTTTTTACACCAGTATAAGTTTGGTTACCATCTTGCTCCCAAGCACCACCACCACTTTTGAATTTAACCATCGTTGGTGTATCTTGATACCAAGTCCACTCACCATCAGATTGTTGAGCTACATATCTAGCCCAAGATGGAATATTTTTAAATTTTGGTAATTTCTTTTTAGCTTCGTTTACTGATTCACTCATTGGGTTACCACCTAATTTAATGATAGCGTTATCAATCTTATTTAACTCCCTACCATATCTATCAGCAATCTTACCACCTTCAGGTTCAGCTTCTTGTTCCATATCTCTCATTATTTCAGCTCTCTTATTTTTGAGTGCTTTAATCTTTGGAGCGTTTTTAAGTGCTTTATAATCAGGATTAATTTTCTTTTGTTTTTCAATCTTTTTAGCAGCATCTTTGTTTCTTTTCATTTGTGCTGCTCTGAGTTTTACTAAGATTGGGTCATTCATATCCATTTCATTCATAGACTCATCGATTGAATTTTTGTAAGTATCTTCCAACCAATTCAAAGTTTCTCTATTCTTTGGTAAGTTATCAAATTCTTTATATACAGTTTTTATAAATGACTTTAAATCCTTTGCCTCTTTGGCCAGAATATCTAATTCACTCATAACACCCTCTTCAACAGGCTTAGCATCGTTAAACGCTTGGTCTAAGTTAAAATCTTCAACCAATGCTGATTTAATCTCAGATTGTATAAACTCTCTCAAATTCATTTTTTATCTCCGTATGGGAACATTTTATTGAGTTTCTCTTGTCTCTTTGCGCAACCGCAATCTGATTTACCCACTGCTTTTGCAACTTTCTCTGCTAATATATCTAACTTAACTGCTGAAGTTACTTTTTTGATATCATCACCTAATCCTTTTGACTTGCTCATAATTTTATCCTTCTATTCTGAGATGTAAACCTTCTTTAACCATACTCTGATATAATATTTTAATCATTTCCTCATCCTCAGAATCTTTTACCTCGCATTTACCACTATTGTGTACAATGTTTGCTATTGATACTGATTGTAAGTATGGATAATTTAAATACCTTTGAATACAAGTTATAACGTGTTCAAACGAATTTACATCATCATTTAATATAAATAGTTTCATATTTCATATTTCGATTCAAAACTGCGTACAGTTTCAAATAACGAATCCAATTCACAAACCTCAGCTTCGATTGGTGTATCGTTATCATCCATAACATACACTATCCACCCACTAAGTGTTTTCACTTCCGGTGATAATAGTTTCACTAATATTTTCATTCATATTCTCCAACTTTTTAAGTATGGTATCTAGTTTAGCACATTTCTCATAATGTTCAATATCAGTAAAATATTCTAACAATAGATTTATCATTTGAATTTTCATACTGTGCTTAAACTCATAACTCCATTTGAAATCCTTTTTTGTTAAGATTTCGTATGTGTTTACCATTACTTCTCTTTCGTAGTTCATTTGATTATAAATATGATTTTAAATTTAGTGAATTATCTTATTAACGTATTTTTGAACATCTTCTTCAATTTGTTCTCTAACTAAGTGAGTTTTGATACGAATATCTGGATATTTTGATTTTAATCTATCAACTGCTCTGATGTTTTTAGATGAATCATCCATAAACGCAATATCAGTATATCCCTTTTTGATGTGTTTCTCAATCCAATCTGCTTTATCTTTTGGATTGTTACTTCCTAATGCTACAACATAAACATCCATCCCATACTTATCTTTTAAGAATTTACGGACTGGGAATGCTAGCTTTCTTGCAGTTAGAATCGTAACTTTTTTACTTGGGTTATCCAACATTCTCTGAAGTAATTTAAAATTACGTTTGATTACCTTTGGTTTGTTTAGTTTTCTATTGAAATCTTTGAAATCAAATTCATCACCAGGCTTTTCATTATAGGTTGCATAATCAGCAGGGTCTAATTTAGTTGTACTACCATCTTTATGGTTTACATAAATGTAAGATGCAGTTGTTGCTAAAGTATCATCAAAATCGAATACTCTAAGAACTTTACCTTCTTTTAGCATTTGAATTTCTTCTTTGAATACTTCTGATATAAATTCATTATGTTCCATATTATTTCAATTTAGGAATTCCACCAATCTTTGGGATTCGGTTCTTCCATTTCTTATAAATTTCTTTTCTCTTCTCAGTTGTAATTACACCATCATCTACTAATGAATCTAAGTAATTATCTACTACTTTTTGGTATGGTTGTTTGATTGTTTTAGCCTTTGAGTACAACCCATGTATATTAGCATCTACCTCTTTTGGTAGTAAGAAGTATTTGTAGTACAACTTAGGATTAGAACGAATCTTCTTTCTCATAGCCAAATCCCCACGCATTCTCTTACCAGATTTTTCAGCTGCAGAACCTTTACCATGTGTTAGGTGTTCAATTTCGTGTCTTACCAAATCTCTAAGTACTGGTTGTATTTTTGAGAATACATTACCATTTACATCATCAGGATGAATACCAATATTTACTTCTAATGATGGGAAATCCTCATCTGCTTCAGCTGAACCATCGATGAAAAACTTACCTGGCTCTACACCATCTTCAGATACGGCCACTTTGAGTTCTACCTCAACATCAACACCACTAACACTATCTGAATAATCACCCACATACAATGCTCTCTTTTCGGATTGAAATAAGTCCTGCATTGTACCTACCATTGGCATTGGGTCTTTACGAACCTCATACCCTTTAAACTTCTTAGGTTTCTCTTGAGTTCCACTACCTTTGATAGCATTCTTCAAAGTTTTGAACACATCTTTGTTTATCTGACCAGTCAGTTTGTCGTACATTCCCTCTATTATTAAATCTTTTAGTTTCATTACAAATATACGAATTTTTTATTAAATATCCAACTTTTTATCAGTTGTTTTGAAATCTTTTTTTCTCATTACAGTTTTAGCGATTGCTTTGTTCGCTTGTTTCATAAAAGGAATGTTAATCTTAGTTCTATCATCAACTGCTACCAATGAGTTGTATTGGTCTAAGAACTTAACGAAATCATCTTTCTTTTTTGAAAGTCTTTTGAAAAACCCAATAAGTTCTGCTGATGATATTTCTTTCCCATTACGTGGGTCATTCAATCTATCAAAGAAATGCTTACCTGTTAGAACAACATCCATCGGATTTAACTTCTTATCAGCAAACGTATCAATCTGTTTTAAATCACCCATTGGAATTTCGTTGATAGGAACACAGTTTGGCACCATTTTACCATTCTTCTTTTTCCCACCAACTTGTTTGTACCCTTTCCAACAACCCTCATCAAGTCCACCACTTACTGCGTTGGCTTCGTTCAATGAATCTTTCCAATTTTTTAACCCAACTAAGTCAACCTTTTGTGATTGTGCATCATATCCACAATTATGACAAAAGTACGGTCTATCATCATCTACTTCAATTTCCCAACTATGATTACAATTAGAACATTGAATTGATGCACCAGTACTTTCATTCACTAATCTGAATTTAAGTAATGGTTTACCATTGATTGTAATATCACCCTTCTCATTCTTATCGATTGATTTAACAACGATTCTTTTGTTTTTGAACTTACCCCCTAATACAGTATCACCTACATTAATTGGGATGGTAATATCTTCATTTGCTTTTTGAACATTTTTACTTCTCATCTTTTTAACTCGCTCTGCTTCAGCTTGTTTAAGTTTAGGAAGTATTTTTTTAGCAATCTTTTGTATCTTACCAGGTTTCTTTTCTATTTTCTGAGAAAACTTCATTTTATCAACCATCGTCATATCAGCAGGAGCCTTCTTCATCATTTTCTGCATCAATATAGTTTTAGCTTTTCTGATAGCTGCTTTCTGTAAATCTGAATTAGAACGTTTCTTTTTCATTTTTTTTAAACGTTTCTTCATCCCTCTTTTGAGTTTGGATTTAGATTTACGAGCTAACTTTCTTCTAGCAGCAATTGACATTGCTTCATTAATAGTATCTGCAATTTGTTTATATAATTTGATTGCGTTATTTACTGATAGATTGATTCTATGTACCGGAATCTTTACATCATTACCCCATTTGTATATAGCAGCTGCCCATCTGTGATGACCATCTACAATATGGTTATCCTTCGATATAATCAAAGGTTTCATATCCATAGGTTTATTATATTTTTTAGAAATACCCTTTACTTTATATTTGTGGAGTTCTTTTTGTGATTTCTTCAACTTTAATGCAGGAATAGTTTCTTTGGTTACCTTCACTTTATCAGCAACCATATTAAGAGCCTTACCCAAATCTTGGGTTTTAACTTGTGGCATATTTTTCCTACTTAAATTACCCATCAATTACTCCACATCATCAGGTGTATTCGGTTTATCATCTAACCCATCTTTACCATCTAAATAGCTATAAACTGATTTCAAATAATCTTCTGCGAGAGTAATTTTTGCAAATACCCAACCATCAACATCCTGAACATCACTCTCTTTCATCTTTTTATAGATGCTTTCCGAATACTTCTTAGCTCTTTCGAGTGATGAGTATGCCATCGGGACTTGCGAATCATCAACTTCTTTTAACTGCTTACTTACAGTCTTAATCTCTTCGCGAACAATTGATTTGATTTCTGATTTATATCTTTCTATTACATCGGCTTTTTCGTACTTATTGTACAAATGAACCAAAAAGTCGGTTAACTTATTAACCATCTTATCTTTTACCGGTCCACTCAATTTTGCTTTTACATCATCGGTGGCATTTATAGGGTCTTTAATAGTTTTAACGGCCTGTTTCTTTAACACTCGTCTACTTACCATCATTTTTTCATCTATCTTTTTACCCATTACAATCCTTTTAGATTAAATGCAGCTGCTTTGACAGCCCTATCTCTACGTTGCTTTTCCAATTGGAATTGACGTAACCCCTCATTCATATCTCTATTATAGAGTTCTTTGTTCTTAGGATTACCAATCCAATCTTTCCAACTATATTCTCTCACCATATCTATAAATATTAAAATGTTTTGTTTAATATAAATATTAAATTATTTTTTATCACCACTAGTCGCATGCTTAACCCCCATAATAGTACCTAAAATACTGAAAGAGTTTGTTAATAGTATGCCAAATAGATTTGACCACGTTGATTCTATGATTTTAGAATCATGTCCAAAGAGTAGTACAAATACATATAATCCAGTTGTGATTAAACCAACTCCCATAATAACCCATAGAGCTACTTTTACAATATTACTCATCAACTCAGTTTGAGTTTTCTTTTGAAGTAATGTTAAATCGGTTTGTGCAAGTTCCTTTGCCTGTTCTGCTTTGATGCGTAAGCGTTCAGCTTCTTCTCTAGCCTGCTCAGCATCCTCTTTGGATTTAGTAGCTAGTTCAGCTGATGATATTGCTTCATCTAATGCCTTTTCTAATTGTTTGTTTACTCTAACGTTTTCTTTTGCAGCAGATTCTAATTCTTTGTTTTGTTTCTGAACCTGTTTGGTTACGCTCAATCTCTTTTTACGAGAGTCTACATCCCGTTGTTTACAAGTTTTTAAGTATTCTATAAATTCAGTATCATTACTATCAGCTTTTAAAACTTTTAAGATATTACCCTCTAAGTATATCTTTTTTTCTTTGGCTAATCTTAGTAATTCATCCCTACATATCTTCGTTGTATCCATAACTTACTTTTCATCTATTAATTCTTTCAATTTGATTTGTTCCAATCTCATACTAAAATTCTCTTTTTGGAGTTTTTCAATCTTAATTTCCAAATCTTCTCTGTACATTGTTGAGATATCTTGCTTTTCTCTATCACTATTTTTTGATTCAATTTTTTGGGTTATTCTCCTAATGTTACTTATTGCACTAATTGCTATTACAACCCACCCCCAATTCATAGGAGTCCAATCAGCATTTGCTGTGAAATGTATTACAACAAATGTAATTGCCATTAAACCATAACCATACCCAAATAACCTTCTTCGTTCTAAGGTACTATAAACAACTGAGTGTAGTGTACCATAGCCAATCAAAATACTAATGATAGCAACATACCATAGATTGGGAAAGAACTCAGCTTCCAATACAACAGGTGCAAAGATGAGCCATATCAATCCCTGCAAAACCTCAGTTGGTTCTGAATCGTGGTATGTTAGTATGTTAATTAGTTTTTTTATCATTTATATACTTTAAATGGGTTTGTTTTATCTAAATACCCATCGTAATCTTTTCTAAATTCTTCTAAACGTGGTTCTATATCATCTGTTTTTACTAACCAAAACTGAGCTCCGGCCGATTTGGCTTTCTCAATCTCTTTATTATCATCCGATGATGATATAATACCAATAACACATCCATTACCATAATCAGTATTGATTTTACGAATCAATTCAATACCATCAAATGATGAACCAATGATGTTTAAATCAACGAATACACATTCGGGTTTTTCACTAACATCGTTTGGAAACCATTCTTTAAATTTTCTATCTGCCTCATCTGATGAGTTTAGCGCCTCTAATGAAAGAGTTATATCTAAGATACTACACGCATCTTCAAACACTAAGTGGAATAAATCTTCATCATCCACTAATAAAATTGAGTTAATCATATCGCTCATTTAATTTTATCCTTAATTTTGTTCCAGGGTTACTTTTTTCTGCTGTTATTTTAAAACCATGTTCTTTTAAGATTGCTATACAAATATTTAATCCTAAACCAGAACCACTTTCTTTTTGCTCTTTCTTTCTTGTGTATGGTTTTGATAAGTTCTCAAACTCCGTTTGAGTTATACCTCTACCATTATCTTGTATACATAATGTGTTATCATCTTCCATAAATATCATCACAGTTTTCGTTCCACTATCGTTATATTTCAACCCATTACGGATTAAATTATCAATGGCTGTACAAAACAATGGTTCGTTTACATCCAGTGTGATTAAATCATCAATTACTACCTGTTTTGTATATGATGTTGATGATAAATAGTTTTTAAGAATTTCTTTTAAATCAACCTCTTTGGTATCTAACTGAACATCTTCTTTTACTAAGTTGGTAAATTCTTTTACACCCGAATAAACCTTACGAGTGTGTTTTAAACCTTCCTCTAACATTTTTAATGGTGCTTCTATTTTTAATTCTTTAATTTTATCATCATCCAATCTTCGTCTGAGTGATGATAATCCCCTCGGCATATATGTGTTAATACCACTATGCATATCATGTCTAAGAATCTTAGCAGCATGTTCTAAGTATGAGTTTTTTTGATTAACTATTGCCTCTGCTTCATGTTGTTTAGTTATATCAGTTGCTATTTTAAGTACTGTATCATACCTACCCTTTGAGTTTTTGATTGGTGTATAGTTACCATATAACCATTTAGATGAACCATCCTTAGCAACTCTTTCGAACTCGCCAGTTATACTATTCCCATTTCGTAGGGTTTCCCAAAATTCTAAATATTCTTTACTTTTAGCATATTCAGGAGTTACCATAGCAGAATGTGGTTTTTTAATCACATCCCCTTCTTTACACCCAACAAGTTTACAAAAGTTCTCATTTGCTTTAATGATGTAACCATCCATTGTTAGTGTAACGACAAGGTTAGATTGACTGATACCATTTAGTTGAGAGTTTACTTTTTCTTCTCTAACGTTTATGTTATTGATGAAATCACTTACAACTTTTAAAAATGGTGGTATGAAAAATATAATACAGGCCCAACCAAATTTAGCAAGAAATAGAGTTGGTTCACATATTCCAAATACAATGCATGTTTGAACAATAAAGAATGTTAACATAATCATCCCAGCAACGCCCAATGATATTTTGGCGTTTAACGATATACCACTCAACACATTCATTTATAAATCTGATTTTTTGAATCCACATTTTCCGAAGAACCATTTTGATGGGCAGAATCCCGTCCATACACCAACGCTCAGCATAAATGTTACAAAGATTACAACTCCCCAATATTCTAAGAAATATCCTGTTAAGAGTACAATTGACATTAAAAGATACACCATTCGTGTATCGGTAATATTATTTAGAAGTTCTTTCATTTCGTTCCCCTTTATGTTTATCTATTCTATCTAAAATTTCATTAAGTAATTCATTTTTAATGAAACCTGCCATAGATGCATTTTTAAGGGCCGAAATCAATTGAAATACTAAGAATGGGGCAAGTATTGTTTCTGATAACCAACCTGTTCCCGTAAACCCTAATTCAATTGATAGTACAACTGTGAGAATTAATTCCCATGCAAAAATGTTTTTCAAAACTCTGAGTGCTTTGTAAGTTTTAAAACCTTCTCTTTTAATTCCTGCTATTACTCCGAAGAACCCATCCAACAACATTACACATATAACTGCTAGATATTGTTCAGTATTATTTGCGGTTATCTCCATAAAATAACTTCCCATAAAACCGCAAATTGCTGATATTCCCATTATAAATTGGGTTACCTTCGATTGTATCATTTCCATCTTATTACATTCCATAATTAAAAGTTTGGATTAAAGAAACCTTCAATCTAATCACTAGTCTCTTTTTCCAAGATAATGATTTAAACTCTTTTGTATTAAACAACTCTTCTAATTCCCAAAACTCATTCATATTACAACCCTACCAACATATCTAATAGTTCGGGCTGTGGGAACATATCAAACTTATCTTTTCTCGTATTAGTATGAGTCCACATTCCTTTTATTCTACCATAATATGCATCTTCATTGAATTCAAACCCGTCTGCACCTTTTTTCTTAACTTCTTCTACCAACCCTTTTCTTACATCGATATTATCTCTTTCTGCAATCCAAAGAATCCATAATCTTAAAGCTTCTATTTGTTTATCGGAGTATCTATGCCAATCTGTAAAACCTTTAAATGGCTTTGGTAATGTTACAATCTGTGATTCGTGTGCTGTTGTACCTGCATAAGTTTTACCATTTTTTAAGTAACCAAAGTTATTTACTTCAATCGCTACTGAATGTGTATGCATATATTGTGAACCATTCTTTCCTAAGTGCCATCCATAGTGTCCTTCAGGAAATGCTTGAACCATTTCACCATCGTAAGTTTCATCGTTACCTTTGATTGATTGACCACCTAAAACGAATTCAGTTGCTACTGCACCTCTACTATCTCTACCCCAATGGTCGATAGTTCTATATGGCTTATGCCATCCTGCTGTATGGTGTAAGAAACAATATTCTTTTTTTGTGATTCCACTTTTATATTCACCTGGCGGTAAAAAGTGTCTATTGATTATTAATCCGTTTTCTGTTGTATAAACCTTTTCCGAATTATCAGTAGTAGCAAGACCCATACTATCCCAAGTGGCAGGACCAACAATACCATCAACCACCAAGTTATTTTTAGATTGCCACTCTTTAACTGATTTTTCAGTTCCTTTACCAAAGATACCATCAGTACCTATTTCTAAAAACTCTTGTAATTGTTTAACCTCTTTTCCTCGAGAACCAACCTTTAATAACATATTCTAACTCCATTTCGCTACTTACGCTTTCCCTTACAATGCGTTTTCTGAGAAAACCCTTTCGGGTTGTTACAGTCTATACTTTTTTTGTATTTATCAGACCATTCCTCATCGATTTTTTTAATTAATGCTTCCAACTCCATCTCAACTTTGTTTGGTAATCCTTTATGTTTAGTTGATGCATATTTCTTTAAATCTGATTTTGTCATTCCTTTAGCTGTACCTCTAATATCTTTAGATACATCTGAAGGTTTAACATCACCTTTTTTAAGTGCATATGCCAACCCCATATACTTTTGTTGAGCTTTAGATTTAGCGGGCATTAGTTACTCCGTAAGTTCTTTGGATATAAATATGTATTAATTTAGTTTAACATACGAAATTGGTACAATCCATTCCCTATCGAACGGGTCTGTAACCTTAACTTCTTGCTTTTCTTCGTTTACTGATATAACTATCACCCTCTCCCCTTCGGGTAGACACCCGTTGTGGTTGGTAAAAGTCTCCATCATTATCGTTTTCTTTAAATTTTCCATTTTTTCTTTTTTTGTTATGAATCATTTCCATTGAATCATCATATAACTCATCTAATTCATCGTAATTTTCCCAATCAATGTGATTAAGTCTAATTTTTGACATTAGTTCATCCTTTTAATTTCTAATTTACTAATCTGTTGTAAAAATTCTTCAGGTGAATAATCTTTACCCTTTTCATCTTTAATAATAATATGCTCTAAGGTATCTGGATATTTGTAAACCATTCGTTCGAATATTTCAAAACCATACTCTGTCCAAAACTTTTTGAAAGAGCTTTCACCTAAGATGTTAGTGGAATAATCCTCGTTCCCCTCATCATCATCTGGAAGTAGAATATAATATCTCATATTATCAATAAATACATCAATTCAAGCGAATCAATGAATTTTCATAGGTTTTTACCCTATTAACAACCACTCTAAATATATCCAATTCGAACTCACCAACCTCAATTTCAGAGTTCTCAAGTATCATAGACAACTCAGTTATTGTATTATATGAATATTGGGTTAATTTATTTGCATCAAAGCTAATTTCAATATCAGAATCGATATCTACATTGATTCTTTTACTTAAATCAAACTGAGTATTTGGTTGTTCTAACTCAATATATTCTTTGATTTTATCTTTATCCAAATCTATTACAATTCTACTACACCAGGGTTCTAACATATTTAGAAGTTGTTCATTACCATTTTCAATATTGAATTGAATATCATACTTTGGTGGTACTTGTGGTTTCATATAAGAATCATGCTTTACGAAGTGTCCCCATTTTCTGATAAAGTTACGAGTCGAACGAATGTTTTGTGCTAACCACTCATCGGACTCTTTACCCACTTCAGTTATGGTTGGATTAAATCTACTCCCCCTACACGTCAGATGAAATACAGCACCATCCCATGTCTGAATAAACTTATACCCATTTAAAAGGAATCGGTTAAAGATATCAGAATCTTCTTTTGATTGTGGTGCGTATAATGGGTCATGCCCACCAATTGATTGAAAATCTTCTTTGAATAAGAACCAAGGTGCAAAAATACCTTCAGTAGTTTTTCCTTTTGAAGTTGGTAAGTATTCATTTTTAAAATAATCTAAAAACCACTTTTCATCAAAATCCTCAGGTTCAGTAGGTGCGTTCTTAATCAACGCCTTTTCCGGACCTGGTGGGTGTAAATCTGGTTCAATTCGTGTCAATGAAACAACACTCAATGGTTTAATATGTTCTAATACAGATTCTAATGCGCCAGGACAGAGATACATATCTGCGTGGTATATTCCTACAATCGGAGTATCTGCTATCTCTACTAACTCATCATATAGGATTGTATGTCCTACTCTTGTTGGTCCTTCGTTTCTAATTGCTTTGAAGTTTGGGTCGTGTACCATCATATCCTCACACCATTCCCAAGTCCCATCGGAACTGAAATCATCTGCTACACATATTGTTGGTTCAGGACCTGCATTCTTTCTAATTGATTCATAAGACCACTTGAGATACTTTAAATTATCTCTTGATGGTTGAATAAACGATATATCTTTTTTACTTAGCATAACTTAAATCTTTCTTAATATCTTTTTCTACTACTTTTAAATACTTCTGTCTTTTTTCATGTGATACAAATGGTACAGACCAAAATTGTTTCGTTTTAAACCACCTCGATGGTTTCCATCCAAATACAAATGTATATACTCCCATTACTAATCTTAACTTAACTGAATTAAAATATAAAGTAACAACAGGTAACATTGGTGCTCCATGTGTAATGTATGTTCTAACCTTCTTATCACTAAGAAATGGTTTCGGATATGCGTACATTCCCCTTATTGGTACAAACTTATATGCAAACCCTGGTGTAAGAACCTCATCAAAGAACGTTTCCATCTTAGGTGTCATTCTAAACCACCATACAGGTGATACAAAGTAAATATGAGTTGACCATTCAACTAATCGCTTATACTCTGTGATTAAATCTTCTCTGTTTCTATGTAGCTTATCGTCGTATACATCAATAATCTCAAAAGATTCATTGTTAGTTTCTAACTCTCTGATGATTGTACTAAATATACCATTGTAGCAAAATGATTTCCTATCAGGATGTCCTATTACTACTAAGTGCTTTTTATTCGAGCTCATTGTAAAACTTTTTATTTATTATAACTACTAATATACGAATAATATTTGTATTATCCAAATTTATGTTGTATCTCCGAAAAACTTATACCTAACTAATGGCATATCTGATTTTTCTATTAGGTCGTGGTTGTATGCAAATTTCAATCTTTTAGGTAAAATACCCATTAGTACTAATTGATGATACATTAATCTATGGTTTGATATACCCTTATTACCCATAAGGTCTGAATTATCAATACTGTATTGTTGTATATTCTCATATATATCTACAAATCTACCCATATCATCGGAATTACCGAAACACCAAATATCTTGTAACGAGCGATTGTACCCACCATGTGGCCAACCCATCTGAGCTCCATTGAATTGCTGTCTCCAATTTGGTACATAAAAATAATTTGTATCAAACTTTGAAAAATCAACATCAGTTTGCCATGCTATATCTTGTCGAGATAGTGCTACAAAATCATATTTGAAATTGTTTTCAATCTCATACGCTTTCTTTAATCTCATTACCTCTCTACAAGAGTACCATCTACTATAATGGTTTTGAACTCTACGGGTATCTGTTAATGGTGGTTCTATTTTAAACGTTTTGGTTTGCTCAAAGATACTACCCTTTGGTTTGTATAAAGATACTATCTCTTCTTTCAAATCCACATCCCAAGAGTGTATAAAGATATCTATATCATTTAAATCTAATATGTGTTTTTTAACATGATTAAACGCAATATCCAAAACATCAGATGAACTTTTTTCAGTATTACCTGACTTTCCTTTTATACTTCCCAATAAGCCATAGAAACACAATGCTACTTTCATAATTCTAAATCTTTGATACCTACGTTTCTATCTATATTAATTGAAATTGCGTAATCTTCATTACCATATGGTTTTCTATCATTTATAAGAACTCTCTTACCACCACCAATACCCATAATTAATTGGTCATATATGATACCGGCTTTATTTAATTGTAATTCAGTAACCGAACGTAAACTTTCTTTCCTACCAGTTGTTAATATTATATTGTACCCCATCTTATCCCACTCTAATAACTTTTCCAAAGTACCATCAAGTAATTCTAAAGTATGTGTTGGTTTTTGAGAATCTGTTGGTTTGCTGTGCTTCACCAATGTTCCATCAATATCACAAAAAACAGTAATGGGTCGTTTATCTGTATAACTCATATAACTTTTTCTTTACATTTTGTTTTATAACATCATCAATATCTGGTTTAATAGATATAAAGTCGGGATGAGATAGAACGTAGTGTCCACAAATCTTAATTAAATCTTCTTTTTGATTGATAGGGTCAAATGAATCATCCACCCATTTTACCCATCTGTTTGAATCATAGCATATTTTCCAAAACTTATCGATATCAATATTTGATTCAATATACGAAATTGTTTCAATTAAACCAAATTCTGGTGCGATATTTATAGAATCTAATCCTGCTGACATTTTCTCTTTGATTAGTTCAGTAGGTATATAATCACCATTATGTTCTTTTGATATCAATCCCCATTTAGATGCAACCTCAACCATACCCTCTAATCGTTCAGAATTATATTCACCAGTGTTAACATTCCCTTTTAAAGATGTCCCACTTTGAATTACTAAATGAGTTATTTTTTTAAATATCTGAAATGGTAGTCTTTTGTTTATATCACTAACTAGCGCATCTAACTCATCTACATCAAACTCTCTAATCGCTTGTTCAGTTCCAATCTCATATTGAATGTTAGGATTCAAGTCATAACAGAACTCAATCATTTTTACCGTCCATTCTAACCCATCTTCATATTTTGGATACTTTTTCCAAGGGTCTATATGAATATAATCTAAATACTTACAATCTTCTTTAAGTGATTCAAATCCATCATCATCAGTATAACCTTGTCCTGGACCTGAATGGTCTCTTTTAATTGGGAGTCTACCATTTACATATTCTGCGAATTGTTTTGTAGTCCAATTGTTGACGTATCCACCATCCCACTCTACTTGCCTACGGGATGGTATAAACCCAATCACATTATCAGTTTCTTCTGAAAACTCTAATATAGAGTCCACAACATTTTTTGTCATTGGACCTACGAAATATTTTACTTTACTCATAATATTACTTATCTAAATATGTTCGGTTGGGTCTTAGGTTTGAAGGAAATGGTTCTTCATTTAGCTGATTAATATCTACATCTAATAGATTAATATTATTTTTGGATTTTTCAATTTCAGCATTGTACCAATCCATTTCCATTTGCTCTATTTTTACTGGAGATGATAACGAACCACATATCTGATTGATTGGTATTTGTAGTTTCGGAAAAGGTCTTTTCATTAAAAAACTAATACCCATCATTCTATTTTGATACCCACCTGGTAAATCAAAAATATCATATGTACCATCATAATATTTTGTTCTTAAATCGTAAACAAACTCACGACAACCATCAATTCGCTGAGTATCGTGAAATACAACTATACCAATATCACTAAGTAATGGATAAACCGCTTGTAAATCAGCCAAACACCCCCTATATGAATGACAAGCATCAATAAAAGCAACATCTATTTGCCCACCAACAGTTTCTCTCACAACATCTTTAAATTCTTTAGAAAATGAATCTACCTTAGTTAAGGTATAATTATTGTAACCAGCTTCTGTAAGTAATTTATGTACACCATTTTCTGAACCCCTAGATTGATATTGTTTTAATAACCCATGTGTTTCCCAAATATCAAATCCATAAACGTGGCCACCAGTTTCTTTTGCCGATTCACATAGACTAATTGTGGTTTCACCTTTATTAACTCCTATCTCTACAAATGTTTTGGCTTGGTTTAGGTATCCTAATTCTGCAATAATACCTGCGTAATCGTTTAATGTATGTTTTCGTATCATAACTGTAATTCTTTTGTTAATATATATTTGCCGTAATTAAATAAAAACTTATTAAATGGGTATTCGTGTAATGGTGCCATATTAATCCATATGATACCTGTCAATACCTTTACCTTTGTTAAATCGTATCCTTCATCTTTTATAAAGTTATGTAATATATTAGTACATTCAACTAATTTTGAATTACATAGTATATAACAATTGTTTATATCTGAACTATAATTACCATTTGATACTATTTCGTGATTTACTACTAAATTGTGATTCAACTTAGCCAAATCATAGTAGATATCACCAACTTCTAAATCACCACCAAAATCCTGTCTCCAATCTATTAGTGTATATCCAGTATCAGTTTCTATAATATTATCAAGAATAAAATCGCCGTGGAACTGAGATGGTATTCCATCGCTTAACCACTCCTTATCTAAAGATTCTACAATATCAAATATCGGTGGAACTTCAATCCCATTGATAATTTGTACAGTATCAGACTTACCATCTAAATACTGATTAATTCTTTTCGTAGTTTTATTGATGTAAAACTCCCAACATAAATTATTAAAACCAACTTCATGCTGCAGTGGTTTAATTGAAGGTATCCACAATTCACTATGAGCCCAGTCTAAAAATTGAGAAAATGTGTTTGTATTTACTGATTTTGAAAATAGATTTCCATCTGCCTTTTTGTATTTGTAAAAGTTTTTAGTATTTCCTAACATCTGTGGTACTAAATCAGATAACAATTCAGCCCTCATTACTCGGTTTTGATTAACTTTAGTATCTGAAAAGAACTTTACTACGAAATCCTCAAAGAAGAAAATAGATTCATTCTCTTTATCCAATACATCAATCGTTTGACCAAAATGGTTTCGGGCATTATTAAGTTCATTGGTATTTCCAATATCCAACCACATACCTGCTTCATAAAATTCGAACTCAGTATTACGATTCAACATTTTGTTGATTACGTGAACATCCGATAACCCATAATGATTATCTAATTCTTCTAAACATTCCCAAAATAGATTGTAATCATTAATACCACATACACCAACATATGGATAATCAAAGTTGATTTCACCTTTCTCATTGATAGTATCTACATAACCATTACTTATCTTTAAGGTTCTGTATTGAGATGTTTCTTTTTTATATGCACCAATACACCAATTTGAATTGGTATCTGGTATTTTTAAATCTGGTAGTATTGTATCACTCGCATGAAATATGAATGGGCATTGTAACTCAGATTTTGCTTGAAGTATCGAGTGTCCTAAACTACTACCCTCACCCTCATAATTATCTACATATACAAATGTAAAATCTCTATTGTATGTTAGTTCTAAAAACTGTCTTACATAATCACCATAGTGACCTAATGTAATTACAAACTTAGTTTCTGTTGGATAGCTTTCTATTATATGAGAAATAGCTGGAATATCACCAACTCTAACTAAACATTTATTTGTATAGTTGGTTAGCTTTCCCAGCCTACTACCAACCCCACTTGTTGTTATAAGTACTTTATACTCTACCATAGTTATCTTCTAATCTAACAATGTCATCTTCACCAAAATATGAACCCAATTGAACCTCAATAAATACCAAATCAGTTGTGCCTGTATTTCGTATTTGATGTTTTACCTCAACAGGAACTTTTACAACATTCCCAGCCTCAATATAAGTTTTATTTCCATTTAACTTCAATTCACCTCTACCTTCAACAATCACCCACACTTCAGAACGTTTGAAATGATATTGATAACTTGGTGCCTGGTCTGGTTTAATAACGATTCTCTTTACCTTACATTTATCGTTATCTAATAGGTTTTCAAAATTACCCCAAGGGCGTTCTTCTTTATAATTCATCTTTTAATATTCCTTTTATATGTTTTAAAAATGATTCTTCTGTATATAACTTCTTATAGTTTTCTTTTGCTGAAAGTGAACACTCTTTATAGAACTCATCATCGTTTGCTAACTTAGTTGCAAGCTTCCGTGCACCCTCAATATCACCATCAGATACACTTAATAATGGGTGTAAGTATTTTTGGGTGTTTATTGTATCATATGATATACAAGGAATACCTAAATAGGCACAATTTAAATTAAAAGTACCTGCTGCTGCAGTTCCGAGTTGTACACCATATTTGTGTTTTGATAGTTCATATATCCAATCAACCCAAGTCATCCACGGCAAATGATTTATATCTAATAATTTTTCATCTGCTTTCATCCTACCCGTTGTTATAGCACTTATATTATCATCTAATATTTTACCAATCAAATAAGAATCAAATCCTCTATATGCCGATACCCAATTACCACCAACTGCAACTCCATTACGTTCACCATCATACTCTCTCACATAATCAGTTATCATTAGAGATGGTAATAATTCACACCTAACATCTGTTATTCCTTTGTAATATTTTAAATCGATATCATTATGGCAGAATATGATATCCATATTTTGTAGTACCGAATGATACCACAATTGTGCTTGAATAGAACCATCCTGCCAATACCAATATGTACTTTCTTGCATAGTTGATATCTTTTTACACAATCTACGCATGTTTTCTATAAGAGGAAATTCAAACAGATGTTCTTTATTTTTAGGTATAATCAGAATACCCAAATCAAAATCCCCTTCGAATGAATCTATTTTTGTAACTGGGATATGTGTTGCATCTAATGCACAAACCCATGCCATATCAGTTCTCATATTAGGGTTGTTTCTTGGTACTTTACCAACGTAACCGGCTTCACTAAAAAATGCTACTTTCATTTTAAAAATAATTGTTTTAGATTAAACTGCTCTACCAATGGAATTCCTTTTTTAGAACTCTGAAAATGTGTATGAAATCCTCTAATAACTTCTTCATCAAAGTAGGAGCGGTGTAGTTGGGATTTGAATTGTTTTAACATATTCAACTTTGTATTATATTGATTACTAATATCAACGAATACGTTTGGAATCCAATCACCCAATGTACTAGGTGAACAATACTCAACTAAAGATATTGATTTAACCCTACTTAACGGCCATCCGAATGATGATACAATCTTATGTTCAAAATGACTATCATTTTCAGATGGTGTAATTATTGCATCATAATCGGTTACATTGGTAAAGTGTTTTTCAATGTAGCCAATCCACTCATCAGTTCCTAAATCTTTTAGAAATCTATGTGGTGTAAAAAACAAAGTATGATTCTCTGAATTTGATACTTCCCAACTTAGTTTTACTTCATTAAGTCGGCTAGCATCAGTAGTTGAATCACAATCACCACCTTCTGTTAAACATAACACATCAAAGTGAGTATCTTTGTGCTTAACTATTGTACCACCTAAACTATACTCCACATCATCGGGATGTGGTGCTAAACATAATACTCTATCAAATTCTAAAAACTTCATATTGATTTAAACCCACTCTTTGTAAATATTTTAATACCTCTTCTTCTCAAATAATCTCTCAAATCTTCTGATAAATTATTTGAATAACCTGTCATTGTTTTATCAATAACATTATATGTTGTAACCCCATCCGATTGTTTCAACGTAATATCATATGTAGAATCATCATAGGAAGCATCAAAAGAATAATCACCCTTCCACAGAATCAAAGTTCTCCAATCAGATAATATACCGTTTACTAATTCTGATTTTCTATCATCACTAACATTTTGTGGATAATAGTTTTCTTTAATAACCTTACATGGACTGCCTGCTGCCAAACTGCCCTCAGGAATACTTCTGTTTAATGTTGAACCAATACCGATTACACTATTAGAACCTATACTCACATTTGGCAAAATAATACACCTAGCAGGTAACCACACATTATCACCAATTGATACAGGTCCAAAGTCTGCAGGGAATCCCTTCGTAACGTCTAACCATGCTCCATGTGTCCATATCATCACCTCACCGCCAATTCCTACATTATCTCCAATAGTTACAGTATCTGATGGATTAATTATAGTTCTCTCAAAGATACCTACATTCTTACCAATCTTAACTTTCGAGTTTGGGCCATAACACCCACCTCTACCAACTTCTACACCATCACACATATATAGTCCTTCTTCGGCTTCAAATGATGTGCAAGTAATTTTACATCCATCTTTAATTACTGAGTTCGCTCCTAATACAAATGTATCACACTCAATAATCACATTATCCCCAATTTTAGCAGTTGGGTGCACTTCATATTTTTTCATATTAATCATAAAGTTCTTTATATGTTCTCTCCATCCAATAAGATACATCTCTTGGATTATTTGGTATTGCATTGAAATGGTATATCCAACCTGCATCTAAAAATCTTAATTCATCTTTAAACCATGAATGATTTGGGATATGTAATAGATTCTTTCTGAATAAGTCTTGTAGATTGTAAGATTCACTCATATAGGTTACATCAATGTTATGTTGTTTTGTAAGGTAGTTGATAATTGTTTGGTCAGTACCTGCTTTAATTTTATCGTTCCACTCATTGATAATATCAATGTTATCCCAATAGTATTTTTGAACTTCTTTATAAAATGGTATATGTGATTTATTTGTAATCTGAAACCCACCATTAAAATATTCCCATATATTTACTTTAGGTTGATTTTGAAATAATGCATTACCCCAATTTTTAATACTACGTGTTGTCCACTCATAACATCCGTTATTTACAACCACCCCAAACTTACCATTGGTTTCTTCAAAAAAGTTTGGTGTATCTGGATGGATTATCGTATCTGCATCAACAATTAAAACTTGGTCATAATCAATACCATTATGCTCTAATATATCATGTACCCAATATCTCTGAAGGGTTATTTTAAATTTAGATACATCAGTTATTGGTTCATCCCACTCAATACACTCAACCCCATTAGAAGCACACCATGCTTTCCAACTCTTTACTGAGTAATGATATGGTGTATTTCTACCATTTCCCAAATCAACATTCGGTATGAATACTACGTTTTTCATATGTTCAATGATTTTATATATGTTTCTAAATTAATAGTAGGATTCCAACCCAAAATATCACGTGCTACAATATCCTCACTTAAAGTTATCTGTGCTTCACCAGGCTTATCATCTTCATAGTTAGGTTTTATTCCAAACATATCGGCTACTTCATTAACTGAGTAATTCCTACCTCTACCCAATTCGAATTCGTACCCCCAAGCATCTCTATGTGGTATTCTAATTAGAGCATCTACAATATCATCTACATGCGTAAAATCCCTACGTTTAGAACCATCTCCATAAATAATACAATCAACATCATTCTGAATGTTGTGAATCCACCTACCTATCAATGTCGTATAACCACCTTCAGTTAGTTGGTTAGGCCCGTACACATTGTAGAATCTTGCAATAGATGCTTTTAATCCAAAATGTTCACAGTATAAAGATACAATATCTTCACCCAAATCTTTTGAGAATGTATATGGATTTTTAAACTTACCGCTATGTTTAGATGATGAACCAGCATAAACTAATGGAACGTCGTGTTTAGTACAATACTTAACAACTTCATATGTTCCATTAAAGTTTACATCAATGTAATCTTCAGGCATTTCGAATGATGGTTGGATTCTAGCAATAGCAGCCATATGAAAAATCATATCAATCTCAAATGGAAATTCAAAGTTACGAATATCACCTTCAATATAAACACAACCTTTTTGGTGATTTGATTTTAATCCAGTAGTATAATTATCGATTGATATTACACTATGACCATCTCCTAATAATCTTTTAATTAGGTTTGTACCCACAAACCCCGCACCACCTGTAACTAATACTTTCATACGTTATCTATTATATCTAAAAGGTTACTTGGTTTCATTTCAGCCTTATGTAGTTTCATATCATCTAAGTTACTTAAGTCGTAAACACTTTCCAAATCAATCAAACCTAGCTGATTGAAATAATCATCATAAATAACATTAATTGGAACTAAATCATAAAAAACCTTACCTCTTTGTTTTGAGTTTCTCAAAATAGTTGTAAGTAAATCATTTGGGATAACATTTGGGTGTTTACCCGATAACGTTATGTACCCAATAATATCACCACTATCATTTTCTATTAAATGAGTCAGAGATGGTACTAATCCATTTAAGAACCCACTACTTAAAGCATCTCTGAAATTATGTAATCTACAATATTCAGGATGAAATATTTTTACAAAATAACCATCTCCCTTATAAACTACTCTACCCATATTTACACCATCAACAACCCTATCGTATTTATCTTTTATAGTTGTTAAATGTTCCAAGTCTAAATCTTCTACTTTTACACGTTCTGAAAATTCAGGCAATCCCCATTTATAAAACTCAAAGTTAAATGGGTATCCTTTATGAGATTCTCTTTTAAAGAATTCTTTAATACCATCCCAATCATACATATCACGATGTGTATCTGATATGTGTTTGCGAGCAAAGTAGAATCGGGGTTCTAAGAATTTGTAACCATTAATATCAATACAATAATTTTCTAATATATCATCATCACCCATTGCACCAAAATAATCAAATTTAGGATAATCTTTTGGGAACACCTCAACTGATGATGGGAAACTGATGTTTTGACTACGAAGATTTGAAGATATGATTATATCTAAATCATCATTTTTACGAATACCCATAGCACTTAAAATACCACTCTGGCATATACAATACTCAGAACGAGGAATACCTAAATTATCCATCTCAGATACAATGTTTAGATTTTCAATTGGTTTAGTAGTTCGTATCTTAAAATCATTCTCCCAAGGTACATCATATATTCTATCAGTTTTCATATAAAATGGGAAATACTTCTCACCTCTAATCAATCTACCAATCATTGCAAACCCACGATGGTAACTATGTTTCATAAATCCATTATCAAATTCAACTGGGTTATTTTGTAAGTACTCTTCAATTTCATCATCACGCATCGGTTTTAATGAATTATAGTATTCTTCTGTCATATTATCCCAACCTAAATCGTGGTGATTTGCAACATCATGTCTAAATCCAGCAATCATACAATTATAATATTGCCAAGTTTCAGGAGTTAAAGATGGTTTTTCAGCAACTCTCCAATACTCTACAAAATCTCCAACAGTTTTCAAATCACCATTTGGATTTAGAACTTGTTTACTCGGACCACCTTTAGCGACCTCCATATCTAAAAAATAATCTAAACTAATTGGTGAATACATAGTAACAAATATACAAAATTTATTTTACATTTCCAAATTAAACTTCTACAAAGTAAGTATCCATATTTTCTGAATCAAATATTTCATCAACCCAAAAAACACATACTAGTTCTGTTATACCAACATTAGTAATATTATGTGTATATAAAACTGGCATATCCACAACAACATTATCATCTCCCGAAACATTGAATGATTCTATATCAGCTGTACCAATACGTCTCATATCAATTTTTGCATCACCCGATAGAACACAAAATCGTTCTACTTTACCAAAGTGAAAGTGATTACCACGAGTTATACCTGGCTTAGTTGTTGAGAAAAACACTTGAGATTCAGTTCCATTGGTTTTTACTAACTCCACTAAGTACCCTCTATCATCAGTATGTCTTACGTTTTGTTTTGTTCGATGTGGATTAAACTCACGATATACATTGAATAAGTTTCTACTAAAATCAGTATCTAATTTAGGAATTACTCCAGCTGAATATTCTTTATGAAATGTTGATATTAATTCATACACCTCATCTACTCTGATTTTTGTTATAGGGAACTCATCAATTTGATTATCCATTACCTTAATAGCATCATAAACGTAACATAATTCTACTTCGTTTTGGTTATAGTTTACTTTGATATCATTTACAACATTATAACAAAATGTGTTAATAAACGAGTTGTAGTTAGGCTTACCAAACACTCCAAATAAATTAGGTAATTTATAATTTTCAAACGTAGTACCTACATAGTCACAATAGTCGTTTAATATCTTAGATGCTTCTCTCTTAGATTGACCATAAAGAGTATTGTTTCCCTCTTGAGTAGATGATGTAAATTTTATATCAATTTTGATACCCTCTTCATCAAGTGAGTTTATTAAATCTCTTGCGAGTGATACATTACCACTGTATACACCATCACCTCTATTTACACCAGCACAATGAACCAATAAATCACAATCTTTTAGTAGAGTTATATTATTCATATAGTCCCTACCCAAAGAAATGACTTCATATTCTTTAACCCATTTATAGTACTGAGTTAAGTGATACCCCAAAAACCCACCTTCACCTGTTATAGCTATTTTCATTTTTTAAAATAATTATATGATTCTAATATATCTGATAATTCTTCTTTAGAAACACAAACTTGGTCGCTGGTGAACTCTTTGTTAGCACCGGCAACACTTAATTTTTTATAATGCATATAAAATACATCAGTTTCCGATTCATATGTAGTACGAGGTGCTTCTTCATTAGATATCATCATTTCATGTAACTTTTCAGAAATACGTGGCACTCCCATCTTATACTTTAATCCGAACTTTTCAGAATATATTTCAAATAAATCTTTTACTAAAAATGCGTTGAGGTTTGGTATTACATTGTAACCATCACGCTCTAAAGCATACTCAATTAAATTAATTGCTTCTTCAATATCAATCATAAACCGAGTCATTTTATCTGAGTAAAGTGTTAGTTCGTAATCATTCTCAATAGCATCCCAAATTAAAGGTATTACACTTCCAGTTGAATTAAGTACATTGCCATAAATTGCTGATGATAATCTAACTAATGAATTATCGGAATTAACTATAAAACTCTCACCTGCTACAAACTTCATTGCACCATATAAGGTAGTTGCAGCACGAGATTTATCACTTGATATAAAACACGCTGCTTCAAACTCATTCTCTTCGGCTACTCTTCTTGAATTTACAGCACCATCTACAATAATCTTAACGGATTCTTCTACATTCTGGTCGACTGCTCCAATCTGTTTTAAGGATGCCGCAAATATTCCAATGTTACATCCCTTAGATGCACGTTTCATAAGGTCATAGTTTCGAATATCACCTACAACACATTTTATTTTTGGAAATTGCTTTTTCAAATAATAGTGTTTTGATTCATCTCTTGAATAAACCACAATTTCATTGTGTTCATAATATCGTTTTACAATATTACGCCCTAAAAAACCGGCACCGCCAGTTATGAATATTTTATTACCTCTCATATTTACATATAATTTATTAAATCTACAAAGTTGCCCGTTTTAAATGGGTCTTTTCTTGGCTTACCATCTAAATTAGCACCATGTATCTTACCATAAGTTTTATGACTTAATGCGTATGTTGGTGAGTATTTAGCACCCCATAAAGTCATACCACTTTCATTACCAACATTCACATCTGCATTAGTTTTTAGATACATTTGCTGTCTAATGTTAAGGTTCATATTTTTAACTGATGTATAATTTTTTACAAAATTCAAGTTAGTATCTTCAATAGGAGTTTCACCATAGTAAAACCAATGAATATCACCATACTCCTTTACCTTATCTACTAAAAGTTGAGTATCTGCTGTACTTCCATATGTAGATGATACACTAATATACCCATAATTTTTGATATCTCCAAGTAATTCTTTACCAAAATTACTTTCTTCTTCTGAAAAGTATATATCTGGTGTTGTATCTAATAATTCTTTATCATTGAATTGCCAAAACTTCATCATTTGTGTTGTTAGTGGAATCTTTGAATTTTCAGAATCAAATATCCTATAATGGTCGTGGAAAACCTCACCATCTACATAATCTACAAACTCATCTACATATGGGTTATTTTTAAAAATATCTTCAGTAACTTTAGTAGCATCATATAAACCATACCCCCAATTTTTCATCATATCACCAAAGATATCTTTTAACATTTTAGAGGATGGTACATACACTTTAGAGTTTGGGTACTTAGATTTTAGTATTCTTGGTATACCTGATATGATACACCAATCACCAATACCATGACAAGTTCTCATAACTAAGAACTTACCATTTTCTAAGTACTCATCGGGTATATACATCGGATTGGTTTTATCAAACCCAACCAAATCAACTTCACCTGCGCTACTTAGTTTATTACTATTAATTCTAAAAAAATGCATAGTTTACAAAGTATCGTAGTACTCATTTTGTTTTTCTTGTCTTTCGATTGTTTTTGGATGGTGTAACGCTAATTCTTCCTGTGGTGGTAAATGTGATATAGTTTTGAATCCATCCAATTGCTCATGTACTTTGTTAATCCATTTGATATCTGAAGAGTTTTTGTATAATCTCCATTGCATATCAGGCCAATTTACCCAACCATCTGAGTTTACATTCCATCCCCACTTTTGAATATGCTCATCAGTAAGTCCAGCAACTGTATTTACTCTTGGAACTAAGATTATATCTACATCATTTAATTCTAATATAGCGTGTATATTTTGAATCAACCCAATATCAGGTAGTTCATCTGCATCAATCTGAAAAATATAATCACCACTACACAATGAGTTTAGTTTATTTTTCATATTACCAAAGTGTCCATCAAAATCATTTGGATGCCATTGATATTCTGCGTTTACAGAATGACTTCTTAGATACTCTTCTACTGCTTTACTACCATTTTTTGAATCAAACATTATTACAATCTCATCATTAGATTGTTTGTGTTTTAATAAAAAGGATACCAATCGCTGAATTTCTACATGTTCATTACAAACTGGAATTGCGTAACTAATCTTCATTTTACTTCACTTTGTTTTGCTCTTGCTGTTCTCGTTCTCTGGCATCTGCTTCTAATTTTTCTCTACGTTCTACTGCTGATGCAATCTTATCATACTTACCCCAATCGTAGTTAACTGCTTGTATTGATTTAATATCTAAT
>ERZ1048068.241-NODE-241-length-51341-cov-6.957318_pt1 | contig 51341 bp, 46 predicted proteins | sample MGYA00383098_ERZ1048068 | MGnify/ENA primary metagenome ERZ1048068 (study PRJEB29581, sample SAMEA5548368) | metagenome | biome: marine; feature: coastal; material: water | depth 1 m | study: Short-term variability in the microbial, nano- and picoplankton dynamics...
CCTGAGGGAAGAATAAAGGGAGACGAAGATTTTTTAAGGTTAGGAATTTATTTTGGACATGAATTGTTTATCAATAAATGGTCTTTAATTAAACAAGTTGGATATTATATCTATAGTCCTTCAAGATTCGAGTCGGATGTATATTTTAGAGGAGGACTGAAAAGGTATTTTAATAAACAATGGTTTGGGTCAGTTAGCGTTAAAACACACGGGTTCAAAGCGGAAGCTTTGGAGTGGGGAATAGGAATTCGTTTTTGATGAAACGAACAGTAATAAATTTTAAAAATACATTCACAAAAGAGAATGTTTAAAATTTTTAATGAGAGAACGAGCACAGCGAGTGGTTGCGCACGTTCTCAATTTTATAATTATCATACAATCAATTAATTACTAAAATTTAAATGTGTGAAAAAAATTAGCTACATACTCGTTTTACTGGTTTTTCAGTCCTGTATGAAAGTATCAGTTAAGGATTGCTTTCAATCTAGTGGGCGTGAGGTCACTCAAGAAGTTGAGCTGGAAATATTCACTAAAATATTGGTATATGAAGGCATAGCATTGACAATCACTCAAGCGGACAGCCAAAAACTAGAAGTTACTACGGGTTCTAATTTAGTTGATGACGTATCATTCAGAGTCGTGGAAGGTCAGTTGATTATTGAAGACCCCAATAACTGCGATTGGGTAAGGAACTATGCTCCTGTACACGTAAAAATTAGCGCTCCGAATTTGACTGAAATACGAAGTTCTACCCAGTACAATATAAATTCTGAGGGGATGTTGGCATATCCTTCTTTGGTGTTGCTTTCAGAAAATCATCGAGACACATCCTTAAATAATACGGGAGATTTTAATCTCGAATTGATGTGCAATTCATTGAGAACGGTTACCAATGGCTTTTCAAACTTTATTGTTTCGGGGCACGTTAAAACACTCAATATATTTGTTGCATCGGGAAGCACTCGTTTTGAAGGAGAAAATTTGGAGGCAGACGAAATCGTGATATATCATAGAGGTTCCAATGATTTAATTCTGTATCCTATCGACAAGATTTCTGGGAATTTATACGCAACGGGAAATGTAATTCTTAAAAATACACCTCCAATTATTGATGTGACCGAACATTATAAAGGAAGTCTTATCATTGATTAGAAAGTCAATGTGTTGGTTCTCTAATAATTTTTTTTCAAAAAACCCCCTTCATTTTTTGCTATTTCGCTTGGGAGTAGTACTTTAGCAACTAAATTAAAAAATAATGTTGCAATCAACTTATTTCAAAAGCCTTTTCTTCTTTTTTTTCTTTTATGGAAAAAAAGCAGGGCTTTCGTTAGTGTAGTTGACAAACAATCAAAAACATACAAAGTAAAGTCCTGATAAACATCAGGGCTTTTTTTTGTTAAAACAATTTTATGAAGACCATAGCCATACAAGGAATTAAAGGCTCTTATCATCACCAAGTTGCTTGTGAGTATTTTGGAGACGATCATTTGTGGGAAGAGTGCTTGACGTTTGATTCACTTGCAAAAAGTTTGCATAGTGGAAAAAGCGACTATGCTGTCATGGCACTTGAGAATTCCATAGCGGGATCCATTATTCCTAACTATGCCTTGATTGATGACTACAATTTGCAAATTGTTGGCGAACACTATTTAAACATTCATCATCAGCTGATGGCACTTCCTGGAACTGCTATTTCCGACATAAAGGAGGTGGCCTCTCATCCGATGGCGTTGTTGCAGTGTAAAGATTTTTTTGATCAATACCCACACATTCGCTTGCTGGAAGATAAAGATACAGCAGAGGTAGCTCAAAAAATCAGTACGCAAAAACTGGAAGGAGTTGCAGCTATTGCTAGCCAATCGGCAGCCCAATTGTACGGATTGGAAATTTTGGCAAAAAACATTCAATCCATAGAAAATAATGCCACCCGTTTTGTGATTCTTAAAGCACAGCCAGTTGATGATATTTCTGGAATTAACAAAGCCTCTTTTAAGTTTGTTTTGGATCACAAGCGAGGAAGTTTAGCAGCTATTTTGAACGTATTGAGTGATTGCTCAATTAACTTGACGAAAATTCAATCGCTTCCGATTATAAAAACCCCCTGGAAATATGCCTTTTTTGTCGATGTAACTTTTGATGACCTGCTACATTATGAAAAAGCCAAAAGTGTTTTAGAAATCATGACCGAATCGTTCAAGATTCATGGCGCTTATAAAAATGAGAAACAATGAGTATTGAAATAGCCAACAGACTGCACACGGTTGAAGAATATTATTTCTCCAAAAAGTTAAGAGAAGTGGCAACGCTTGCGGCAAAGGGAAATCCTATTATTAATATGGGAATTGGAAGCCCAGATACGGAGCCTCCAACTCAAGTGGTTGAAGCTCTAAAAAGCAGTTTGACTATGGCAACTGCTCACAAATATCAAAGCTATCAAGGGCTACCTGACTTTCGTATGGCAATTGCTAATTTTTACAAAGAGAAATACAAGGTAGTAGTCAATCATAACAATCAGATTCTTCCGTTAATGGGTTCCAAAGAAGGAATTATGCATATTTCTATGGCTTTTCTGAATGAGGGCGATCAAGCATTGATTCCCAATCCAGGATACCCAACATACACTTCGGTTACTCGATTGGTTGGGGCAGAACCTTTGTTTTATGACCTGTCAGCCGATGAAAACTGGTTGCCAGATTTGAAAAAACTGGAAATGCAAGATCTTTCTAAAGTCAAACTGATGTGGATTAATTACCCACACATGCCCACAGGCGCATCGGCAACAGTTGCCTTATTCTCTGATTTGATTTCTTTCGCTAAAAAACACGATATCCTCATTGTAAATGATAACCCTTACAGTTTTATTTTAAACGACGCTCCTATGAGTTTATTAACTCACGCCCAAAATGACGATCCAGTTATGGAGCTGAACTCGTTGAGCAAAACTTTCAATATGGCAGGATGGCGTGTTGGAATGCTTGTGGGGCCTGCAGCTCTTATTCAGAACGTACTGAAAGTCAAAAGCAATATGGATTCGGGAATGTTTTATGGGATACAAAAGGGAGCTATCGCAGCACTTCGTAGCGCAGAAACATGGTATGATTCAATGAACGATTTGTATCGTAAGCGAAGAGAATGGGTTTGGAAACTGGCCGATGTATTGGGATGCCAATACGACCGTTCGGCTTCAGGAATGTTTGTTTGGGCAAAATTGCCCAAAGGAGCGCCAAGCTCAGAAGAATTTATTGATGAGATTTTGTATAACAAACACGTATTCATTACCCCAGGAACTATCTTTGGTCCTCAAGGAGAAGGATACATTCGATTCTCTCTATGTGTGTCAGAAGAATTAATTAAAGAAGCATTGAATAGATGGAACCCTTAAAAATAACTTTTATCGGTATAGGATTGATAGGAGGCTCCATGGCATTGGACATGAAGCGACTGTTTCCAAACACCAAGCGTTTGGGGATCGACCAAAATGCGGGTCATATATGTGAAGCCATTGAACTGGGTATCATCGATGAAGAAACCACTTTGGATCAATTAGCAGATAACGATATGGTTGTCTTAGCAATTCCCGTTGGAGCTTGCAAAAAGATACTATCGAGTGTATTGGACAATATTGGAAAAAACACCCTTGTTTTTGACGTAGGTTCTACCAAAGCATCTTTGTGCCAAGAAATTGCCAATCACAAACATCGGAATCATTTTTTGGCAGCTCATCCGATTGCAGGAACCGAGTTTTCTGGACCAAAAGCGGCTGTGGAAAATTTGTTTGAACATAAAACGAATATTTTGTGCGAGTCGCACAAAACAGATTCAAAATTGCTCGAAAAAGCAGTTTTATTATTTACCAAACTCGGAATGCGTTTGAGCTATATGGATCCCATTGAACACGATCGTCACATCGCTTACGTATCCCATTTGTCACACATTAGTTCTTTTATGCTGGGAAAAACAGTCATTGAAAAAGAAAAAGATGAACGAAACATTTTCGATATGGCAGGAAGTGGATTCGAGTCAACCGTTCGACTCGCTAAAAGTTCGCCGGCAATGTGGACGCCTATTTTTGAGGAAAACAAAGCCAATGTAGTAGAATCGCTAAAAGAATACATAGCCAACTTAGAAGCTTTCAAAACATGGGTAGAGAATGACGATTTTCAGAAAGTGTATGAAAGTATGGCAAACACCAATCACATAAAAAATATTTTAAACGGAATAACATCAAAAAATAATAAATAGATAAATTATGGAAAACAATAAAGACATGAGAACATGGCTAAATGACTTTGGATTGAGTCATCCTCTCGTAATCGCAGGACCGTGTAGCGCAGAAACAGAAGATCAGGTTCTTAAAATTGCTCACGAGCTAAAAGACACAGATGCAACGGTATTCAGAGCGGGAATATGGAAACCTCGAACACGCCCTGGTATGTTTGAAGGCGTAGGTGCTATCGGATTGAAATGGCTTCAGCGTGTAAAAAAAGAAACAGGAATGTTGATTGCTACTGAGGTTGCCAACGCAGCTCATGTTAAATTGGCTTTGGAACACGACATTGATATTCTTTGGATTGGAGCCCGATCTACGGTAAGTCCATTTATTGTTCAAGAAATTGCAGATGCTCTTAACGGAACCGATAAAATAGTATTGGTAAAAAACCCTGTTAATCCAGATTTGGCACTTTGGTTGGGCGGAATTGAACGTTTGTATTCTGCTAATATTAAAAAATTAGGAGCTATTCATCGCGGATTTTCTACTTATGAAAAAACCCGTTACAGAAACAATCCTGAATGGCAATTGGCTATTGAGTTCCAAAACCGTTTTCCAGACCTTCCTTTGATTTGTGACCCTTCACATATTGCTGGACGTAGAGATATTTTACAAGAGATTTGTCAAACCGCTTTGGATCTTAATTTTGATGGATTGATGGTGGAAACACATTGGGATCCAGACAATGCATGGAGTGATGCTGCACAGCAAATCACGCCCGCAGTATTGATTCAAATGATGAAAGACTTGAAAATTCGTACCGAAACAAGCGATGCCGTTGAATTTACCAACAAACTCAATACCCTTCGTACGCAAATCGACGTTATTGATCATGGAATGATTGATACCCTTGGAAAGCGTATGAAAGTTGCTTTGAGTATCGGTGAGCTGAAAAAACAAAACAATGTAGCTGTTCTCCAATCCAAACGATGGAATGAAATTTTAGGAAAAATGATCCTAGAAGGGCAAGAAAAAGGATTGAGTGAAGAGTTTATTCTTCGAATGTTTAAAGCAATTCATCAAGAATCGATCAACCATCAGGAGCGTATTATCAACGGATAATATGTTTGAGCGCTTTAATACTGCCATCTTTCAAAAAATTGTTACTTTGTAACTATGAAAGGACTTGTTTACAAATCTACGGGAAGTTGGTACACTGTTAAGGCAGAAAACGATTCTTTTTACGAATGTCGAATCAAAGGAAAGTTTCGCATTCAAGGTATTAAAAGTACAAACCCAGTCGCTGTTGGTGATTGGGTTGACTTTGAAATAGAGGACAACGAGAATCAACTGCAAGGAGTTATTCATCAGATTTACGATCGAAAAAATTATATCGTTCGTAAGTCTGTTAATTTATCCAAACAAACACATATTATTGCTGCCAATATTGATTGTGTTTTTTTGATGATTACGCTCAACAATCCACCAACACATCCAGCTTTTATAGATCGATTTTTGGTGGCTGCCGAAGCCTATGGAGTTCCAGTAGTATTGCTTTTTAACAAAGAAGATGTTTATTCAAAAACCGAACTGACACAAGTGCGTGATTTGAAAGCCATTTATGAAAAAATCGGTTATGAATGTATTGAAATTTCTGCGCTCAATGGGCTCAATGTAGATCGTGTTCAGTCGAAAATGAAAGGAAAAGTTTCTATGTTTTCGGGTCATAGTGGTGTTGGGAAATCCACATTGGTTAATACCATAGCCCCTTTTTTAGCCATCAAAACAGCTTCGATTTCTACCCAACATTCTCAAGGTCAACACACCACAACATTTGCTCAAATGTATGATCTTGATTTTGATGCCAAGATTATTGATACGCCCGGAATCAAAGGATTTGGAGTAGTAGAAATAGAAAAACCTGAAATTGGAGATTTTTTTCCAGAATTTTTCGAACGAAAAGCGGAGTGCAAGTTTCATAATTGCTTGCACAAAGAAGAACCCCAATGTGCTGTTAAAAAAGCACTTGATAAGGGAGAAATTGCTCTTTCGCGTTATAAAAGCTATTGTTCATTGCTTGCGGGAGAAGAAGAACATTACCGAACTGATTTTTGGATAGAATGAGAGTAGTAGTCCAACGTGTTTCAGAAGCTTCGGTAGTGGTAAACTACCAAACAATCGCATCCATTGGATCCGGTTTAATGATTTTAATCGGAGTTGAAACGGCTGATACAAAAGAGGATGCTGACTGGTTAGCAAAGAAAATTGCACAATTGCGAATTTTTAATGACACGAAGGGTGTTATGAATTGCTCCATGACAGATGTTAATGGAGAGGCTCTTGTAGTGAGTCAATTTACGTTGCATGCAGCTACCAAAAAAGGAAACCGCCCTTCCTATATCAAGGCAGCCAAGCATGAGCATGCAACCACTTTGTACAACTACTTTGTAGAACAACTTCAAGGTTTTTCTGTAAATCCTGTTCAAACAGGAGTGTTTGGTGCCGACATGAAAGTAAGCTTGCTAAATGACGGTCCCGTTACCATCGTTATCGATTCCAAACAAAAAGAATAATAAAGTATATTTGAAAGATGAATTTAAAAGCCGCACAAGAAGCTGTTGACTTCTGGATAAAAAAACACGGAGTTCGTTATTTTGATGAACTTACCAATATGGCGCAGCTCACAGAGGAAGTAGGCGAAGTAGCTCGAATTATTGCCAGGCGATATGGAGAGCAGTCCGAAAAAGAAAGCGACAAATCAAAGGATTTGGGAGAAGAACTTGCCGATGTGCTGTTTGTAGTTTTGTGCCTAGCCAATCAAACCGGAGTTGATTTACAAGCCTCTTTCGACAAAAAATTACAACTAAAAACAGAACGCGATCACGATCGCCATCAGAACAATCCAAAATTGCAATAATTCTTCATGAACGTATCGCTTCAGCATCTATCCCAAAAAATTCAGCAATCTTTATCCGTTACAGGTTCCAAAAGTGAATCCAACCGTTTGTTGTTGTTACAAGCACTGTTTCCGAATTTGGTTTTAGAAAATCTATCCAATTCCGATGATACCGTAACTATGCAGACAGCTCTTGCTACTTCACACGGACTTATTGATATTCATCATGCAGGAACTGCCATGCGGTTTTTGACAGCGTATTTGTCTATACAAGAAGGTAAAGAGTTTAGCCTAACGGGTTCACAGCGAATGCAAGAACGACCGATTCAAATATTGGTAGAGGCTCTAGGTCAACTCGGAGCGGATATTGAGTATGAAAAAAACGAAGGATTTCCTCCTCTAAAGATTCGTGGAAAAAAACTTAAAGGAAGTCAAGTGACCTTGCCTGCTCATGTTAGCAGTCAATATATCACGGCTCTATTGCTAATAGCGCCTTCACTGCCCAATGGATTGACCGTTGTTTTGGAAGGAAAAATCACTTCCATTCCTTATATAAAAATGTCCCTATCGCTATTAAACCAAATAGGCGTTTCCAGTTCGTTCGAAGGAAATACCATTAAGGTTCATGCCGCTTCAAGTATTAAAGATCGGGCTGTCAGAGTAGAATCCGATTGGAGTTCTGCATCTTATTTTTATAGCATAGCCGCTTTGTCAGAGGAATCTGAAATTAAAATTGAAAGCTATAAAAAAGAGAGCTTGCAAGGCGACAGTGTATTGCAAGAAATCTATCGTCAACTTGGAGTTGAAACCAATTTCCAAGGACACAGCTTGGTGCTTTCTAAGAAAAAAAACACAGTGCTTCCCAAAAATATTTCGTTGGATTTGTCCAACGCTCCCGACATTGCTCAAACTATAGCTGTAAGCTGTTTTGGGTTGGGAATTTCATGCGATTTAACGGGCCTGCATACACTCAAAATCAAAGAAACCGACCGTTTGGAAGCACTCAACACAGAACTTTCAAAATTGGGAGCTAAAATTACTGTGACCAACGATAGTCTCCATTTAAAAAGCACATCAATTATTGCTGAAAATATTGCTATTGACACCTATAACGATCACCGTATGGCAATGGCCTTTGCACCCTTGGCTTTAAAAACGTCCATCTCTATTAACGATGCAGAGGTGGTAAGCAAGTCATACCCTGACTTTTGGGCAGATCTTCAAGCCATGCATTTTACCGTTTTAAAAATAAGTTAGAATAAATCCCGCTTTTACTTGACAACGCCCCTTTCACAATAGTATATTTGCAAACCTTAAAAGGAACGTTTACAATCCAGTTGGGCGCATTCCAATAATTAATAATTAAAAAGAAGTCACTTAGATGAAGTTATCTCATTTCAATTTCGATCTCCCCGAAAATTTATTAGCAGAATATCCCTCTGACCTAAGGGACGGTTCACGATTGATGGTGTTGAACCGTAAAGATCAAACTATTGAGCATAAATATTTTAAAGATATTATCGATTATTTTGATGAAGGAGATGTTATGGTGCTTAACAACACCAAAGTTTTTCCTGCACGTTTGATTGGAAACAAAGAAAAAACAGGAGCGCGTATCGAAGTGTTTTTATTAAGAGAACTCAACGAGGAGCAAAGACTTTGGGATGTTTTGGTTGATCCTGCAAGAAAAATAAGAATAGGAAACAAATTATACTTTGGAGAGGACGAAAGTTTAGTGGCTGAGGTGATTGACAATACCACTTCACGAGGAAGAACACTACGATTTTTATACGATGGTACATATGATGACTTCCGTCAAAAGCTATCAGAATTAGGGCAAACGCCACTTCCTAAGTACATTAAGCGAGCCGAAGAAGAATTTGATCGCGAGCGATATCAAACCATCTATGCCAAGCATGAAGGCGCTGTTGCAGCCCCAACGGCAGGGATGCATTTTTCAAAACATTTGTTGAAACGACTTGAAATTAAAGGTATTGACATGGCCGAAATTACCCTTCATGTTGGATTGGGAACCTTCAATCCAGTTGAGGTTGAAGACTTGTCAAAACATAAAATGGATTCAGAAGAATTGATTATTGATCAATCAGCAGTTGACACAATCAATCAAGCAAAACAAAATAAAAAGAAAATTTGCGCTGTAGGAACTACCGTTATGCGTGGATTGGAAAGCTCTGTTTCTTCAAGCAATACACTAAATACTTATGAAGGATGGACTCATAAGTTTATTTTTCCTCCGCACGATTTTAGTATTGCAGACGCGATGATAACCAACTTTCACACACCCAAATCGACTCTTTTGATGATGGTTTCTGCCTTTGCGGATCATGACTTTATCAAAAAAGCCTATAAGGAAGCTATCAAAGAAAAATATAAATTTTACTCGTACGGTGATGCGATGTTGATTATTTAAACCAACAAAGCCCTTTTTTTAAGGGCTTTTTTATATCTATGAGTACAGCTCAAAAAGACATTCGCGCCTTGACCAAAGAAGAGCTAAAAGACTTCTTTGCTACCCACAATGAAGCTCCCTTTCGAGGAAGCCAAGTTTACGAGTGGTTGTGGAACAAAGCGTGCTATGATTTTGACGACATGACCAATTTGTCAAAAGATCAAAGAGCTTTACTCAGAAAGCATTTTGTTATCAATCACGTTGAGGTTTCATCGCTTCAACGGAGTAAGGATGGTACGATCAAAAATGCGATTCGCCTTCACGATAATTTGATTGTTGAATCGGTATTGATTCCAGTTAAGCAACGAACTACAGCGTGTGTTTCAAGTCAAGTAGGTTGTAGCCTAGACTGTGAGTTTTGCGCGACAGCCAGCCTTAAAAGAATGCGAAATCTTAATCCAGACGAAATCGTTGACCAAGTAACTACGATCAATCAACAAAGTCTTCTTTATTTCGATCGTCCGCTATCCAATATTGTGTTTATGGGTATGGGAGAGCCTCTTATGAATTATAACAATGTAATGAAGGCTGTTGACAAAATCACAGACCCAGAAACTATAGGAATGTCACCCAAACGAATTACGATCTCAACATCAGGAGTCTCTAAAATGATAAAAAAAATGGCCGATGATCAAGTTCGATGTAATTTGGCTGTTTCGCTTCATTCTGCAATTGAAGAGGTTCGAAATAAAATCATGCCTTTTACCCGTAAATTTCCTCTTGAAGAATTGAAAGAGGCGATTGCCTATTGGTACGAAAAAACAGGATCTCGAGTAACCTACGAATATGTGGTTTGGAAAGGAATAAACGACCAACAAGAAGATGTAAACGCTCTTGTAGATTTTTGCAAAACAACGCCCTCAAAGGTTAATTTGATAGAATACAATCCAACAGACAACCCCCATTTTTTACAAGCAGACACTGCCGCTATAAACAGATACATAAATACGTTGGAACGCAATCGTATTCCCGTAACTGTAAGGCGATCTCGAGGAAAAGATATTGATGCAGCTTGCGGTCAATTGGCCAATAAAAAAGCACCGACCGCCTAATAACCAATCTATGCATCAATTGAAATCGTTGTTGTATATTTGATGTGCTATGAAGATAGTTGAACAAATTAAGCAGCCTATTTATGAAGAAATGGAACTTTTTGAAAAAAAGTTTTCCAATTCAATGTCCTCTAAAGTTGCCCTTCTTAATCGAATCACCCACTATATAGTCAATCGAAAAGGGAAGCAAATGCGCCCCATGTTTGTTTTTTTGGTAGCAAAAATGGCTGGAAAGGGAGTTGTTAACGAACGATCGTATCGAGCTGCATCTGTAATTGAGTTGATTCACACGGCGACCTTGGTTCACGACGATGTTGTCGATGAAAGTTATCAGCGACGTGGATTTTTCTCCATCAATGCGCTTTGGAAAAATAAAATTGCCGTTTTAGTTGGAGATTTTTTACTGTCAAAAGGGTTGTTGTTGTGTATTGATTCTGGAGACTTTGATTTGCTTAAAATTATTTCCGTTGCCGTTCGTGAAATGAGTGAAGGTGAATTGTTGCAAATAGAAAAAGCTCGAAGACTTAACATAACCGAGGAAATTTATTACGACATTATTCGTCAAAAAACAGCTTCTTTAGTGGCCTCTTGTTGTGCCTTGGGTGCATGTTCTGTGAATGCTTCCGAAAAAGAAGTTGAGGAAATGCGAAATTTTGGAGAATTGATAGGTATGGCTTTTCAAATCAAAGACGACTTGTTTGACTATGGATCTAAAGAAATTGGCAAACCCACAGGGATAGATATAAAAGAAAAAAAGCTAACACTTCCCCTAATTTATGCAATCAATAATTGCACGGAATCAGAGCGGAAATGGGTATTAAATGCCGTTCGAAATCACAATAAAAATAAAAAAGTGGTTTCAAAAGTCATTGAATTTGTAAAAAACAAGGGTGGATTGGAATACGCTGTTTCAAAAATGAAAGATTTTCAAGAGCAAGCCCTCGATCTTCTTATGAAATACCCAAAAAGCGATTACAGAGACGCTTTAGAGACACTCGTTAATTATGTAATCGAACGAAAGAAGTAAAAGAACTTCTAAATGTAGTTTAAATCCATTATTTTAGAGCAATATTTTACACCATTGATAGCAAAATCAACCATAGATAGTGTTTTTGAAACCGCTCGATTAGAGGAAGTAATCGGGGATTTTGTGCAGCTCAAAAAATCGGGATCCAACTTTAAAGGTCTCAGTCCCTTTAGTGATGAGCGCACGCCCAGTTTTATGGTCTCACCTGCAAAGCAGATTTGGAAAGATTTTAGTAGTGGTAAAGGAGGGAATGTAGTTGCATTTTTAATGGAGCACGAGCATTTTTCTTACCCAGAAGCCATCAAATATTTGGCAAGAAAATACAATATTGAAATTGAGGAAACGGTTCAGTCTGACGAACAAAAAGAACAGGCCAATGAGCGTGAGAGTATGTATTTGGTTTCAGAATATGCCCGTACCTATTTTCAAGACATTCTATGGAATCATCCGAAGGGAAAAGCCATTGGAAAAAGTTACTTTTTAGAACGTGGATTTACAGAGGAAACTATCAAAACCTTTGGATTGGGATATTCATTGGATGAGTGGACCGCCTTTACCGACAAAGCTATTGAAGAAGGATATCAGTTGGATTATCTTGCAAAAACAGGTCTAACTATCGTCAAAGACACCAAGCAATTTGATCGATTCAAAGGGCGTGTTCTATTTCCTATTCAAAGTATGTCCGGTCGTGTTTTAGGGTTTGGAGGTCGTATTCTAACCAACGACAAAAAAGCAGCCAAATACTTGAATTCACCCGACAGTGAAATTTACCACAAAAGCAAGGTGTTGTATGGAATTTATCATGCAAAACAAGCCATTGCCAAAGAAGATGTGTGTTATCTTGTAGAAGGCTATACAGATGTCATTCAAATGCATCAAAGGGGTGTTAAAAATGTAGTCGCTTCTTCGGGAACCGCTTTAACAACTGATCAAATTCGTTTGATTCGACGTTTAACCAACAATATCACGGTCTTGTTTGATGGCGATGCAGCGGGTCTTCGAGCTTCTCTACGAGGAATTGATTTGATTTTAGAGGCTGGTATGAATGTGCGTGTGTGTTCGTTTCCAGAAGGTGAGGATCCGGATAGTTTTGCTAAAAATACCCCTTTTGAAACCTTGGTACTTTTTCTTCAAGAAAACGCAAAAGATTTTATCCAATTCAAAGCTTCTTTATTAGCAGAACAGTCAGGCAATGATCCCATCAAAAAAGCGGAAACAATCCGAGAAATAGTTAAGAGCATTTCAAAAATTCCGGACCGTATCAAAAAAGAAGTATATGTGAAAACATGTGCCCAAATTATGGATATTTCTGAGGAAGTGCTATTCAATACGCTAGCACAAATTGGAAAAAAGGAATCCCAAGATGCGTATAAAAAACAACAACAACAACAGTCGTTTCAAGTTGTAAAAGCGGATGCTGAATCTGTCTCAAAAGTTGACATCCAATACGAACTTGAACAAAAGATTATAGAAATACTCCTTTTGTATGGCTCAGAACAAGAAGATTTTGAGGAATTGGTGCTAAAAGAAAACGACCAAGGAGAATTGGTTTTAGAGCCTGTTATTATCAAATCCACTGTGTATGAAAAATTATTTTTGGATCTACAGCAAGATGAAATTGCTTTGACCAATGATTCTTTCCGAATGCTTTATCATCAAATATTAGAGGAGCTTCAAAAGAATGGAGCTTTGAGTATAGAAGTTTTTATAAACAAATTGTCCCCAGAGCTGTCCGATCATGTAACTCGCATATTGATGAAAGAAGAACTGTATCAGTTACACGATTGGGAGAGCAAAAATATTTTTGTAAAGAAAAAAGACAAAGTAATCAATCAATTGGTTATGGAAACGGTGTTAAACCTTCGGTGCTTTTTAATTGATGAAAAAGTTAGAGAGTTACAGCAAAAAACAGCTGAGAAAAAACAACAAACCCATCAAGACGTTTTGGAAGAAATTATCAATTACCACCAACTAAAGAAATTGCTATCCAATAAGCTCAATCGAGTCGTTTAAAACGAATCAATTTTTAAATCTTGCGCTTTTCGAATCAATTCAATGACAGTTTTGACATTGAGTTTTTTCATAATTCGCGTTCGATAAGTGCTTACGGTTTTGTTGTTGATGTTTAGCTCAAAGGCAATATCTTTGTTACGCTTTCCAGCATATAAAAGCTTGAGAACTTCGGCCTCTCTCATAGAAAGTTTGCTGAACATCCTTCTGGGGCTTCCAGTTGATTCGTCAAAGGCAATGGTTTGCGCCAATTCATTGGTAATAAATACACCTCCAGAATACACTTTAAGCACAGCGTCAACGAGACTTTGTGTAGGTGCATTCTTAGGCAAGTACCCCGACGCCCCGGCTTTTAAAGAACTAATAGCAAAAACTTCTTCGGGTTGATTGCTAAAAACAACAACTCGAATGTTTGGATGATCTTTTTTAATTCTTTGAATCGCACTTATTCCATCGGAAGAGGGAATGTCAAGTTCTACTACAAGAACATCGATGGGAGTTGCTTCCAAAAAAGAGTGAAGTTCTTCTGTTGAAAAAGCGTTCCCAGTGATGGATACCTCTGAAGAGTCTTTAAAAACCGATTGAATCCCTTTATGGATTATTGGATGTGGATCGGCAATTAATACTTCAATCATTGGGAGTGTAATAGGTTAAAAAGTTAACTTAAATGAATTTAAAGTTGAGTAAACCTAGCAAAAAATTACATGGTTTGCAATATTTTCCTACAAAATATTTACCGTAAACTGTTTGGAATTTCACAAACAGGGATGGGAATCATTTTGTGTAGATTTTTTTTATTGAGTTGTTCTAAAATCTCAAAGACTGTTTTTTGTCTTCCTTCGAAATCAGAAACCTGCTTTCCAAGATCGCGTTGATTCATAGCCCATTCCAATTCGGGATAGGAAGCTCCAAGCTGGTCTTCGTCGGTTCTGTCATCTCCCCAAAGCCCATCTGTTGGAGCTGCTGTAACAATCGACATGTCAACGCCCAGTGTTTTTGCTAGAGATTGCACTTCTGACTTCATAAGGTCTGCAATAGGGCTGATATCAACGCCTCCATCTCCATATTTTGTATAAAATCCGACTCCAAAATCTTCTACTTTGTTTCCAGTTCCTGCTACCAAATAACCGTGTACTCCTGCATAATAATATAAAGTAGTCATACGAATCCTCGCCCTTGCGTTTGCTAATGAAAGCAATCGGTTTTCTTGTGAGCCGTCGCTTCCAACTGTTTGTTGAAATGCATCAAAAACTTGAGTAAGTTCAACGCTTTGGGTTTGTACGTTTCCAAAGTTTTTTTTCAACCATTCTAGATGAAGTAAGGAACGATTTTGTTGCTTTTTTTCTTGATGAATTGGCATCTCCAAACACATAGTGGGCAACCCAGTTTTGGCGCATAGAGTTGATGTCAAAGCAGAGTCAATACCTCCTGAAACCCCGACTACAAATCCATTTACCCCCGATTCTTTGGCGTAATCAAGAAGCCAACTTACAATAAAATCAATTGTTTCTTTATTTTTCACACGTTTAAATTTTAGTAATTAATTTTATGATAATTATAAAATTGAGAACGTGTACAATCACTCGCTGTACGCGTTCTCTCATTAAAAATTTTAACCATTCTCTTTTGGGAATGTATTTTTAAAATTTGTTAATGTTTGTTTCATAGTGTTAATCTCATAACTAGAGTATGCGTAAAAAAAGCGTAATTTTACACTTTACTGTAATGTGATTGTTTTTTACTAAACCTCTATAAGTTAATGTTTCACAAAAATAAAGATTTTATAGTTAGAAAAAGTGTTCTAAATAGATTGCTTCTTGTTTGTTTTGTTGTATTTGTTTTTATGGGGTGTCAATTTTCTGACTCCAAAAAGGAAATTTCAGAAATTCCAGTAGCTATCGAATGGGTGCGTTTTGAACAAAAGTTTTATAGATCTTCGCCACAAGAACTGCCAGCTTTAAAAAAAGAGTTTCCTTATTTTTTTCCGTCTCAATACTCAGATGCAATTTGGGAGCAGCGACTTATCGATTCTTTACAACTTGAATTGTTTGATCAAATAAACAAGGTGTTTCCTTCAATTGATTCTCTTCAGGCACAAGCCAAGTCTCTTTTTCAACATATAAAATACTATTTTCCAGAAACGAATATTCCAAAAATAATTACGGTTGTTTCGGATGTTGATTATCACAACAAGATAATCGATGCAGATTCGTTACTGTTGGTTTCTATTGACACGTATCTTGGAAAAGACAATCATTTGTACAGTGGGATTCCCAAGTATATCTCGGCAAATCTAAACAAAGAACAGATAATTCCCGATATGGTTTCGGTGTTGTCAAAACGCTACATATCCTCTCCGCAGGACAGAACCTTGTTGTCCCAAATGATTTTTAGAGGCAAACAACTGTATCTAAAAGATCTTTTTTTGCCTTCAACCATTGATCATTTGAAAATTGGTTACAGTCAAAAGCAATTGTCGTGGGTTCAAGAAAATGAGGCTCATATATGGCGATTTTTCGTAGAGCAAAAGCTATTGTTTTCTTCCAATACCAATCAAATTTATCGATTTATTGATCCGGCTCCTTTTACCAAATTTTATCTAGATATCGATCAGGAATCACCGGGTAGAGTGGGGCAATGGTTGGGATGGATGATTGTTCGTTCTTTTGCCCAAAATAATGACGTATCTTTGCCTGAACTATTGGCTATGCCTGCCAACGAATTGTTTCAAAAATCAAAATACAAACCATCAAGAAAATGAGTCGAAAGGAAACAACAATACAAATTCAAGTTGGATTGGACGAAAATCAAATTCCAGAAAAAATCACATGGTCTGCACCTGATGGCGGTGTAGAATTGCAAGATTCTAAAGCTATGTTTTTGTCCATGTGGGATGCCGATCAACAAGAAACTTTACGGATGGATTTGTGGGTAAAAGATATGCCTGTGGATCAGATGCAAGTGTTTTTTCATCAAGTCTTAACAGGGATGAAAGAGAGTTATTATCGCGCTACCAACGATGATAAGATGGCAGGGTCATTTCAAGATTTTTGTGATTATTTTGCCGAAAAACTGGAACTCAAAAAAGTTCGAAAAAGCTAAGAGAGACTGGCGTTTACTTGGTCAATATAATGGAGCAAGTTATCCCTTCCTGTATATTTTGAAGAAGATGTGACAAAGTGCTTTGGAGCTTCTTCCCATGCTTCTTCAGTCATTTTGGCTAGGTAGTTAGCAACGTGAGTTTCAACTTCAGAAGCTTTCAATTTATCTGCCTTTGTAAAAACAACTGAAAAAGGGATTTGATGTGTTCCAAGCCACTCCATAAATTCAAGATCAATTTTTTGGGGTTCGTGACGAATATCAATCAACACGAAAGCACTTACGAGTTGTTCTCGCTCTTCAAAATAAGAGGTGATAAACTTTTGAAATGTTTTTTTTGATTTTTTAGAAACTCGCGCATAACCGTATCCGGGCAAATCCACTAGAAACCATTTTTTATTAATAAGAAAATGGTTGATTAGCTGAGTTTTTCCAGGTCGGCCTGAGGTCTTGGCAAGGCTTTTTCGCTGTGTAAGCATATTGATCAAAGACGACTTCCCGACGTTTGACCTTCCTATGAAAGCATATTCTGCCAAACGATCTTTAGGGCAAAGCGCAACCTGTGAATTGCTCATCACAAATGTTGCAGAAGTAATTTTCACACGTTTAAATTTTAGTAATTAATTTTATGATAATTATAAAATTGAGAACGTATGCAACCAATCGCTGTACTCGTTCTCTCATTAAAAATTTTAAACATTCTCTTTTGTGAATGTATTTTTAAAATTTGTTAATGTTCGTTTCATGGAATAAAATTATAGTTTTCGCTCAACAAGCCAATCACCCATAATTTGATTAAAGGTTTCAGGATGTTCCATCATGGGAGCATGCCCACATTTATCAAGCCAAAATAAGTTTGAATCGGGTAATAATTCGTGAAACTCGTCTGCAACCTTGGGAGGTGTCACTTTATCGTTCTTTCCCCAAATGATTGCCGTTGGAACATCGAAATTTGGCAAATCTTTAGCCATGTTGTGACGGATAGCACTCTTAGCAATAGTCAATACTTTTATAAGTTTGCTGCGGTCATTTACTAAGGCAAAAATTTCATCGATTAACTCCTTAGAAGCTACTTTTGGATCGTAAAAAACATCTTCAGTTTTTTGTTTGATAAACTCATAATCGCCACGCTTAGGATAGCTTTCACCCATAGAGTTTTCGTATAGTCCAGAACTTCCTGTAAGGATCAGTCCCTTGACTTTATCGGGATGCATTTTGGTGTAAACCAAAGCAATATGCCCGCCCAAAGAATTTCCAAGCAAGATAACTTGATCTAGCTTTTTGTGCTCGATAAAGCGGTGTAAGTAGTTTGAAAATGCTTTGACATTTGTCTTTAAGATGGGATTATCATAAAGTGGAAGTTGCGGAATCATAACCCGAAAACCTTGATTCGGAAAGTGAGAAAATACACTTTCAAAATCACTCAAACCACCCATCAAACCATGGAGCAGAATAATAGGGGTTCCTGCACCTTCTTCGACGTATTTAAATCCACCTTCATCTATGAATTGATGTTTCATATTTCTTTCTCCAAAACGCAAATATAGGCATTTATGATTTAGTTTAATTCAATACTTACAAACCCGCCGCAACTTATTTATTCTTTTTTATTACTGAACGAAATCAAGAAACCAAGATTTGTGATTAAACACCTTATAATCAATTACGTATATTTTTTTTTTGATGATTTGATTGAAAACTTATTAACAATGTGGTAAAAAGTGGTAAAAAGTGGTAATATTTTCAATATCTTTGAAAAAAGCAACTAATTCAATACTATTATTTTGGCACCTCTTTTAGGTACATACGAGTGTAAGGCAGACGCAAAAGGACGTGTCATGATGCCTGTTTCGCTAAAAAAGCAGCTAGCTTCTGTTTACCAACAAGGTTTTGTATTGAAAAGAGCAGTTTTTCAACCTTGTTTGGAGATGTACCCCATGGAGGAGTGGAATGAGTTGATGTCCAAGGTCAACAAGCTCAATCGATTTAAGAAAAAAAATAATGATTTCATACGGCGTTTCACTGCTGGAGTAAAGCGCATAGATGTTGACGCAACCGGTCGGTTTTTGATTCCTAAAGATTTATTGAGAATCGCTAAAATTCAAAAAAATATTGTTTTGTCTTCGGCGGTAAATATTATTGAGATTTGGGATAAAGATTTGTACGAGCAAGCTATTGATGACGCTGCTATAGATTTTGCAGAGCTCGTTGAAGAAGTAATGGGTAAAGATTCTGAAGATGTATCATGATCCTGTTTTGCTTCAAGAGTCGGTAAACGCGCTGGAAATAAAACAAAATGGAATATACGTTGATGTCACTTTTGGTGGCGGAGGACATTCCAAAGCTATATTGAATCAGTTGGGCGAAGAGGGAAAGCTCTTTGCTTTTGATCAAGATAAAGACGCTCTTTCAAATCAATGGAATGATGACAGATTGGTTTTAATCCATCAGAATTTTCGCCACCTAAAACGATTCTTAAAATTTTACGGTATTCAACAGGTGGATGGAATATTGGGGGATTTTGGGGTGTCTTCTCATCAGTTTGATGAGCCTTCGCGAGGTTTTTCTACTCGTTTTGAAGGTGAATTAGACATGAGGATGAACGCTGATCAAAGCCTTTCTGCTCATCAAGTGGTAAATCATTACGACTCAAAGGCGTTAAGCGATTTGTTTTTTGAATACGGTGAGTTGAGGAACTCAAGAGGGATAGCAAATCGGATTTGCGAAAGCAGAAAATCGGGGCCGATCAACACAACCCTAGAGCTTAACAAATCTTTGCAATCGCTTCTTCCTAAAAAACACGAGAACAAAATTCTTGCTCAAATTTATCAAGCAATTCGAATTGAAGTTAATCAAGAAATGGAAGTGCTCAAGGAATTTTTATTACAAACACAAGATGTTGTGAAAGTAGGCGGAAGATTGAGTCTTATAAGTTACCATTCTTTGGAAGATCGATGGGTAAAGCGATTTATTCAAAACGGCTGTTTTGAAAGAGAACCTAAAAAAGACGACTTCGGAAACCCTTTGGTTTCGTTTAAAAAAATAGGAGGTATTGTATTGCCTTCCGAAAAAGAAATAAAAAACAACAGTAGAGCTCGAAGTGCAAAACTAAGAGTGGCGGAAAAAATATGAAAAATAGAATATTAGACATTTTGAGAGGCGCATTCCTTGTAAATGAAGGGGCTACCAAAAACTGGCGGTTCATTGTATTCTTGTTTTTTTTAGCCATAGTTATGATTTCATCGGCTCACCGTGCTGAACAAAAAATTCTTGAAATCGCTCAATTAAATGATGATATTCAGGCACTTAGGAGCAAGTTTGTTGAAGGAAGAGAAGCTGTTATGCATCTTAAGATGGAGTCGGTAGTTACGGCAAAAATGCAAAAGAGAGGATTGCAACCCACATTGCATCCACCGCTAAAAATCAGTATCCAACCCAAAAAGTAACCGCAATGGCTATTCAAGAAAAACATACACTTTACCGATTGTACTTGATAGCTGCGGTACTGATGTTGCTTGGTGGCGGGATTACGTATCGGTTATTTTTTTTACAATTCGTAGAAGGAGATAAGTACCGAGCACTCGCAGAAGAACGAACCATTCAAAACTTTACCATTGCACCTGCAAGAGGAAATATATATGCTGACGATGGAAGCTTATTGGCCACGAGTGTTTCGAGATATACCATACGCTTTGATGCTGTAACGGTCAAGCAACATCATTTTCAATCCAATCTAAAGCCGCTTTCCAAAGCGCTTTCAGAGGTATTGAACAAACCTGCAAATCATTACGAGTCTATACTGCTAAATGCAAGACGTGCAAGCAATCGCTATCAGTTGATTGCTCGAAACATTCCTTATTCACAGTATTCGAAAATCATAAAAATGCCTTTGTTTAAAATGGGAGGAGCCCGAGGAGGTTTGATTGTGGAGCGTAAGCTTCTTAGAGAACATCCTATTGACAAAATGGCGGAACGAACGATTGGTTATGAGCGTAAAGATAAAGACGGTTATTATACACGTGTTGGATTAGAAGGCGGTTACGGCACTATTTTGAGAGGTAAAGACGGTCAACGTTTGATGCAAAAAGTGGCGAATGGTGAGTGGCGTCCGATTAGTGATGCTAGCCAAAAAGAACCTCAAAACGGATACGATTTGATTTCTACAATCAATGTGAACATTCAAGACGTAGCTCACAATGCCTTATTGGCTCAATTGGAAAAATATGAGGCGGATCATGGATCGGTGGTCGTCATGGAAACCCAAACGGGTGCTATAAAAGCGATTGCCAATTTGGGCAGAACAGCATCAGGAAAATACTACGAAAAGCTCAACTATGCGGTTGGCGAATCTCACGAGCCTGGCTCTACATTCAAGTTGATGGCAATGATGGTGGCTTTAGAGGATAAGGTGATTGATACTATGGATATTGTCAATACAGGCAAAGGAGAGCTTACTTTTTTTAACAAATACAAAGTAAGAGATTCCAAAGTAGGTGGCTATGGAAAGATTTCTGTTAACGAAGTTTTTCAGGTGTCCTCCAATACAGGGATTGTGAAAATGATTAGTGAACACTACCAGTCAAATCCAGAAAAATTTGTAAACCGATTGTATAACATCGGAGTGAATAAGCCATTAGGACTCAAAATTACTGGCGAAGGACTTCCTAAAATTCCACATCCTTCAGATACGGATTGGAATGGGCTTTCGTTGCCTTGGATGGCTTATGGGTATGGAGTTTCTATGACTCCCATGCAAACATTAACATTTTACAATGCCATTGCCAATAATGGGGAAATGGTAAAACCTCGATTCGTAGATGCTGTGCGACAACTGGGAAATCAACCCATTCAACAATTTGAAAAAGAAATAATAAACCCTTCAATCTGTTCCGAAGAAACCCTTAGAAAACTTCAAAAAATGATGAAAATGGTTGTTGAAAGTGAACAAGGAACAGCTCATAATATATATTCTGACAATATTTCTATTGCAGGTAAAACGGGTACTTGTCAACGCGATTACAACACAGACGATCTTCAATATATTTCGAGTTTTGTAGGATATTTTCCAGCAGATAAACCCCAATATTCGTGTATAGTGGTTATTCATAAACCCAACAAGAAAAAAGGATATTACGGATCTACGGTAGCAGCGCCCGTCTTCAAAAAGATTGCTGATAAAATGTATCGAAGTATTCCTACAGAAGAAAAGATTGAAATCGCATCGTTGAATCAATTGGCAGATGCTTCTTTTCCTTCAAAACAGGAGCTAACTAGTTTTCCACAACAACAAATCCCGAATGTAGTGGGGCTCCCGGCTATGGATGCTGTAAGCTTGCTAGAAAATCGGGGTGTACGGGTCACAATAAAAGGCAAAGGGCATGTCAAAAAACAGTCGTTAGCCCCTGGAAAAAAAATTACAAACAAAGCATCTATAATTCTTGAATTGTCATGATTTTACTTAAAGATATATTGTACAAAGTTCCGCTTCAAAGTGTTTTGGGTAGTACACAGGTCTCAATAGCTTCTTTACAATTTGATTCAAGAAATGTTGCACTCAATGATGTTTTTATAGCACTTAAAGGAAGTGCTGTAGACGGCCATGAATATATTGACCAAGCGACCAAAAAAGGTGCTTTGGTTATTGTATGTGAATCGCTTCCAAAAAAAATTATCAATGGTGTTACTTATGTAGAAGTAACCGATTCTCATCAATCGTTGGCATTGTTATCTGCCAACTATTTTGATCATCCCTCAAAAAAAATATCATTAGTTGGAATTACAGGAACCAACGGCAAAACGACTGTTGCTAGTCTGTTGTTTCAGCTGTTTCAACAACTGGGTCACTCGGTAGGTTTGATTTCTACTGTGGCAATTAAAATCAACGACCAGACGTATCCTTCGACTCATACCACTCCCAATTCGATTGATATTCAGCATTATTTGCAAAAAATGGTAGAATCGGGAGTTACGTATTGTTTTATGGAAGTGTCTTCGCATGGAATTCATCAAAAAAGAATTGAAGGACTCGAATTTTCAGGAGGTATTTTCACCAATCTTTCTCACGATCATTTGGACTATCACGAAACGTTTAAGGCTTATCGAGATGTTAAAAAATCATTCTTTGATCAGTTACCAAAATCTGCGTTCGCATTGTCCAATGCCGATGATAAAAATGGCAAAGTAATGCTTCAAAATACGGTTGCTAAAAAAACGTATTACGCACTTAAGTCCATCGCAGACTTCAAAGGTCAAATTTTAGAAAACCAATTTAGTGGAATGTTACTAAAGGTCAATCATCAAGAAGTATGGAGTCGGTTGATTGGAACTTTCAATGCCTACAATATCTTGGCAGTATATGCGGCCTCACAATTATTGAATTGCAATCCGTTGGAAGTATTGCAAGTATTGAGTGTGTTGCGACCTGTCGATGGTCGATTCGAATACATTGTTTCAAATGACAACATTACAGCTGTTATCGATTATGCGCATACTCCCGATGCGCTAAAAAATGTGCTAACAACCATCAATCAATTAAGAACAGGAAATGAGACCCTAATTACTGTAGTTGGGTGTGGAGGAAACCGTGACGCTCAAAAAAGACCCATAATGGCCAATATTGCTGCTACGCTTAGCAACAAAGTGATTTTAACCTCTGACAATCCTAGAAATGAAGATCCCCAAAAAATAATCAATGAAATGGAAGCGGGTATCAATCCTGTTGATTTTAAAAAATCAGTTTCCATTTTAGATCGTAAGCAAGCCATTAAAACTGCCTGTCAATTTGCCTCAGAGAATGACATTATTTTGATTGCAGGAAAGGGACACGAAACCTATCAAGAAAAAGAAGGTGTTCGGCACGACTTTGATGATATGGAAATAGTCACACAACTATTAAAAAGAACCTAAACAATAAAAAATATGTTGTATTATTTATTTGAATATCTCGAAAAAACCTATCAGTTGCCAGGGGCAAGCTTGTTTCAGTTCCTGTCTTTTCGTGCTGCCTTGGCGATCCTTACTTCACTGCTCATCTCAACTGTTTATGGAAAACGAATCATCTTGTATTTACAAAGAAAACAAGTAGGAGAAAGCGTTCGTGATTTGGGGTTGGACGGTCAAGCCCAAAAATCAGGAACTCCTACAATGGGAGGTCTTATAATTATTATGGCAACAATCGTTCCGGTGCTTTTGTTTTCAAAACTCAATAATGTTTACATTCAGCTGCTTTTAATTACCACGCTTTGGATGGGAGCGATTGGATTTTTGGATGATTATATCAAAGTATTTAAAAAAGACAAAGAAGGACTCAAAGGGCGTTTCAAAATTATAGGACAAGTCGGATTGGGAATTATCGTGGGAGTTACTCTTTATTTTCATCCTCAAGTTACGATCAAAGAAAAGTTACAAGAAACAATTTTGGTTTCTCAACAAGTTCAGGTATTTGATGAGGAAGCCAAATCCCTAAAAACAACCATTCCCATGCTTAAGAATAATGAGTTCGATTATGCAGATTTAATAGGGTGGATGTACAGTGATTTTTCGCATTATGCCTGGCTGATTTTTATTCCAATTGTCGTTTTCATTATTACCGCAGTTTCAAACGGTGCCAATCTTACTGATGGAATTGACGGCTTGGCTGCCGGTTCGTCAGCTATTATTGTGCTTACGTTAGGGATTTTTGCTTGGGTATCTGGAAACATTATTTTCAGTGATTATCTCAACATTATGTACATACCAAGGGTAAGTGAATTGGTAATTTATATTGCTGCCTTTGTGGGCTCTCTTATCGGGTTTTTATGGTACAATACGTTTCCTGCCCAAATATTTATGGGCGATACAGGAAGTCTAACCATTGGAGGAATTATAGCGGTTATAGCTATTGCCGTCAGAAAAGAATTATTGATTCCTGTTTTGTGTGGAATTTTTCTAATAGAAAATGTATCAGTGATTTTACAAGTGGGATATTTTAAATATTCACGCAAAAAATATGGGGTGGGCAAACGCATATTCAAAATGGCTCCCTTACACCACCACTATCAAAAACTGGGATACCATGAAAGCAAAATTGTCACTCGATTTTGGATTGTTGGAATCTTATTAGCGATTGTTTCACTAGTTACTTTAAAACTTCGATAAATGCAAGGAAAAGACCTCGTCATATTAGGTGCTGGTGAAAGCGGAGTGGGAGCAGCCATTCTAGCTAAGAAAAACGGGTATCGTGTGTGGGTGTCTGATCGAGGAGTTGTATCCGATCATTTCCAAAAAGAATTGGATAACAACCAAATTGAATGGGAGGAAAACCAACATTCGATGGAACGTATTTTACAGGCTGATGAGGTGGTAAAAAGCCCAGGTATTCCCGATCATATTGCAATCATACAACAAATTCGTGATCGAGGCATTCCCGTAATCTCTGAAATTGAGTTTGCAGCGCGTTATACCAATGCGACGCTTATTGGAATTACAGGAAGTAATGGAAAAACCACTACCACAATGTTGATTCATCATATTTTAAAATCCGCTGGAATTCATGTGGGAATGGCAGGAAATATTGGAGATAGTTTTGCCAAATCTGTAGCAGAAAATGATTACGATTATTTTGTGTTGGAGTTGAGCAGTTTTCAGCTTGATGGAATTCAAAATTTCAGACCTCATATAGCCGTAATTACAAATATCACGCCCGATCACTTGGATCGATATAACAATTCTTTTGAAGCATATAGAAATTCGAAGTTTCGAATTACAAAAAATCAACAGCCATCCGATTATTTCATTTTTGATGCAGACGATACTGCAATTCAAGAGGGAATCAAGCACACCCAAATACATGCAAAAAAAATTCCTTATTCAAAGGGCTTCATTCAGCCCGAAGCCACTTATATAAAAGACAATCAAATTCATTCAACACTAGAAAACAACCATTTTATGATACCCATTCAAAGTTTATCGCTAAAGGGTCAGCACAATGCCAAAAATGCAATGGCAGCTGCAACAGTGACCCAGCTCATTAACATTCGAAAACAAACGCTCAAAGATTGCTTGGAAAATTTTCAAGGTGCATCGCATCGTTTGGAAAATGTATTGACCATTAATAAGGTCAGTTATATTAACGATTCCAAGGCAACCAACGTCAACGCAACTTTTTATGCGCTTGACAGTATGACTTCTTCTACTGTTTGGATTGTAGGAGGAACAGACAAAGGAAACGATTACGAACCTTTGTTGCCTTTGGTTCGAGAAAAGGTAAAAGCTATCATTTGTTTGGGCGAAGACAACGAGAAATTAATTGATGTTTTTGCGCCAGTTTCAGAATTGCTGGTCGAAACCAACAGCATGTCCGAAGCGGTAAAAATTGCTTACAAGATTGCGAGTTCAGGAGACAATGTACTGCTTTCTCCAGCCTGTGCTAGTTTTGATTTGTTTGAAAACTATGAAGATCGAGGAAATCAATTTAAAGAAGCCGTAAGAAAGCTATAATGAAACAACTTTTAAACAACATATACGGAGATAAAGCCATTTGGGCCCTAGTGGTTTTGTTGGCAATATTTTCTTTTTTGCCTGTTTATAGTGCCAGTTCAAATTTGGTGTATGTCGTTGGAAATGGTTCTGTAGTGGGTCATATTTTAAAGCACATTGTTATTGTGGTGGTCGGTATGACGATTATGTTTGGAATTCACAGAATGCCTTTCCGCTATTTTAAGGGTTTGTCAATCATGCTTCTCCCAGTTGTTTTATTGTTGCTGTTGTACACTGCATTGCAGGGATCTACCATAGGCGGTGCCAACGCCAGTCGCTGGATTCGAATCCCATTAATGGGAATTACTTTCCAGCCATCTACTTTGGCAATGGTTGTTTTGATGGTTTATATTTCGGGCTATTTGTCAAAGAAAAGAGAACAAATAATTCGTTTTGGAGAAAGTATTCTTCCGTTGTGGCTTCCTGTTTTTTTGATAGTTGGATTGGTTCTTCCTTCCAATTTTTCTACGGCAGCTATGATGTTTTTGATGGTCTTAGTTTTGGCTTTTTTGGGAGGATATCCATTAAAATATTTGGCGGGAATTTTGGTAGCAGGAATGATCGGATTGACGCTCTTTGTTTTATTGGCCAAAGCGTATCCAGAGGCAATGCCCAATCGGGTTGATACATGGATGAGTCGATTGGATTCTTTTTATAATGGAGGTACTTCAGATTCTGATTATCAAATCGAGCGAGCAAAAACCGCCATAGTTTCTGGAGGTCTTGTGGGTGTTGGAGCTGGAAAAAGTGTTATGAAAAATTTATTACCGCAAAGTACATCGGATTTTATTTATGCAATCATAGCTGAAGAATACGGTCTTTTGGGAGCTTTATCACTGCTATTTTTTTATCTATTGCTTCTATTCAGAATTGTGGTTGTTGCGCACAAAGCCGAAACTCCTTTTGGAAAATTATTAGTAATGGGCGTTGGACTGCCTATTGTCTTTCAGGCACTTGTAAATATGGCTGTGGCTGTTGAGTTGTTTCCAGTCACAGGTCAACCTTTGCCTTTGATAAGCAGTGGAGGAACCTCGATTTGGATGACTTTCTTAGCCCTCGGGATTGTTTTGAGCGTCAGTGCCAACAGAAGTCCAAAACCTATAATGAATGACGAAAACGATAACCCTTTAGCCGTACTCAGTGAAACCTTATAAATGCATCATATCGGGAGGAGGGACAGGAGGTCATATTTATCCTGCGATAGCCATTGCTGACGAAATTCGAGAACGGCATCCGAATACTGAATTTTTATTTGTAGGAGCCAAAAATCGTATGGAAATGACCAAAGTGCCTGCTGCGGGTTATTCCATTAAAGGGCTTTGGATATCAGGAATTGAAAGAAAAATTTCTTTGAAAAATTTTCTTTTTCCTTTCAAGCTTCTGGCCAGTTTATGGAGGTCTTTACAAATCATTCGTTCTTTTCGTCCCGATTTAGTGGTCGGTACAGGAGGATTTGCTAGTGGTCCGCTTTTGTATGTAGCCTCTAAAAAAAATATTCCTACCCTTATTCAAGAGCAGAACTCCTATGCGGGAATTACCAACAAATGGCTTTCCAAGTCGGTTGACAGAATTTGTGTTGCGTATCAAAACATGGAGCGGTTTTTTCCCAAGCAGAAAATTATAGTTACGGGCAATCCAGTCCGTAAAAATTTACGAGAAATGAAAGTTTCTCAAGCTTTTGCTTACCAAAAAATGGGATTGGATTCCAACAAAAAAACATTATTGGTTTTAGGCGGAAGCCTAGGGGCACGAAGAATCAATCAACTCATTGAAAGTCAGCTTGATTTTTTCAAAGAACAGCATATTCAGGTAGTATGGCAGTGTGGTAAATTTTATTTAGACCAATACAAACGCTTTTCCTCCAAATCTGTTCAAGTAAAAGCTTTCATAGATGAAATGAATGTTGCCTATGCGGCTGCCGATATTATTATTTCAAGAGCGGGTGCATCGGCAGTGTCCGAACTGTGTATTGTTGGCAAACCTGTTATTTTCATCCCATCTCCCAATGTATCTGAAGATCATCAAACCAAAAATGCGAATGCAGTAGTTGATAACAACGCAGCGATTATGATTAAAGAAAGTGACTTGGATCAGCAGTTCAGGCCCTTTTTTCTGGAGCTTTTAAACGATAGCATAAAGATCGAACAACTGAAAACAAATATCAAAAAAATGGCTTTGCCTAACGCAACGAAGGCCATTGTAAACGAAATAGAAACCTTGTTGTCATGAGTGTTTTAAATGCAGAGCGGATATATTTCATAGGAATCGGAGGAATCGGTATGTCTGCATTGGCACGTTATTTTTTACAACAAGGAAAACAAGTAGGCGGCTATGATCGAACAGCAACCGCTATTACCCACACATTGTCTTCTCTGGGTGCTGAAATTCATTATCAAGACAGTTTTAACATGGTTCCTGAAGTGTTTAAGGACGCTTCCAAAACTTTAGTGGTTTATACTCCGGCTATTCCAGCTTCTCACCAAGAATTAAATGCATTTCAAGTACAAGATTTTACTATTTTAAAAAGATCTCACGTTCTAGGAATGATTGCCAATCAAGGATATTGTATGGCTGTTGCGGGAACGCACGGAAAGACAACAACATCAGCTATTCTTGCTCATTTGCTAAAAGAATGCGGAATTAAAGTAACTGCTTTTTTAGGTGGAATTTTAGAAAACACCAACTCCAATTTGGTGCTGGAAGGCAACGATGTGATGGTTGTTGAGGCAGACGAATTTGACCGTTCGTTTTTACAACTTCAGCCCGATGTAGCCTGTATTACTTCAATGGATGCCGATCATTTGGATATTTATGATTCTCATGAAAATTTACAAGCAACTTTTAAAGAATTTGCCCAGCGGATAAAAAAACCACAGGCTTTGTATGTCCGACAAGGGCTTCCTTTGGATGGAATTACGTTTGGTTTGGACTCCAGTGCTACAATTTCCGCTCAACAAATTTGTGTTGAAAACGGTGGTTATACGTTCGATATTCATGCAGGGGATGAGATAATTCGCTCGGTACGCTTTGCATTGCCTGGATATCATAACATTGCCAATGCTTTAGCAGCTTTTGCCATGGCGCTGAACGTATGCGATTCTAAAGAACAACTCGCAGAAGCACTTTCTAGTTTTCAGGGAGTGCATAGAAGGTTTAGTTATCGCCTAAAAAGTCCCCAAGTTTTGATTGACGATTATGCACACCACCCTAGCGAAATAGACGCTGTTTATCAAGCTGTTTCAACGTTTTATCCTGACAAAAAAAATGTGGCTGTATTTCAGCCTCATTTGTTTAGTCGTACGCGTGATTTTTGTGATGCGTTTGCAAAAAGTTTGTCTCAGTTTGACGCTGTAATCCTGTTAGATATTTATCCAGCACGAGAAGAACCCATTCCAAATGTTAGCTCAGCGGTTTTACTCGATAAAATTTCTTTAAAAAATAAGTCATTGGTTTCCAAACCACAACTCATTCATCAGTCTCAGTTGCTTACTTCTGAGGTTGTTGTGATGATGGGTGCGGGGGATATTGCCGATGAAGTTCGTTCTGTTCAACAACTAATTGCCGCACAAAAATGAAATATAAATACCTTAAAATAAGCATTTTATCTATAACATTGATAGGCTTATCTGTATTTTCTTTTCAGCAAAATCAGTCCAGAGATGTGCTGGGTATAAAGGTTCGTTTTGAGGAAAATGGAGCGCGTTTTATGACCCTTGATTCGGTTAATAAATTGTTAACAGTAAAGAAAACAGACACTACCAATTTATTGAAAAGTGAATTAAATTTGAGGAAGATGGAATCAATACTTAATCAAAACCACTTCATCGAATCAGCTCACGTTTATTTAGCAATTGAAGGCAACGTGGGTGTTAAAATTCAAGAGAAAACTCCTATCGGAAGAGTTATGGGGTCTCCTGGTTTTTACATTGACGACCATGGAAATCAAATGCCATTGTCGCCTTTTTATTCGGCACGGGTTCCTTTTGTGACCTCTCAAGTAACCCAACAAAATAGGGAAGCTGTATATTCTTTGCTTGATTTTATTTCCAATGATGGATTTTTAAAAACCCACATTGTAGCCATCGAGGAACAAAATGCCAAATGGTTTTTAACAACACGTAATCATTCACTCACCATAGAACTGGGCAATCAGGAAGACTTGGAACGAAAGTTTAACTTTTACAAAGCGTTTTATATCAAGGCGCTTGAGGATCAAAATTTATCATCATATGCGAGCGTAAGTTTGGAGTATTCCAACCAAGTCGTTTGCAAAAAAATATAAGCATGGAACAACAAAAATTTTCTGTAGGATTGGACATTGGGACCACCAAAATTGTTGCTATGATGGGTCGTGAAAACGAGTATAAAAAACTTGAAATCGTAGGAATCGGTAAGTCTAAAAGTTTGGGAGTTCATAGAGGCGTAGTCAACAATATAACGCAAACCATTCAGTCTATTCAACAAGCTGTTGAGGACGCCGAAGCGCTATCGGGACAAAAAATCAATGAGGTAGTCGTAGGAATAGCGGGTCAACACATTCGAAGCCTGCAACACAGCGATTACATTACGCGTTCCAATGCAGATGAGGTTATTAATGAAGAAGACATAGACAAGCTCATCAATCAAGTTTATAAATTGGTAATGCTTCCAGGTGAAGAAATAATCCACGTGCTTCCTCAAGAGTTTAAGGTCGATGGTCAGGCCGAAATTACAGAGCCTATAGGAATGTATGGTGGAAGATTGGAAGCTAATTTTCATGTTGTAGTAGGACAGGTTTCGTCCATTCGAAATATTGCTCGCTGTGTAAAAAGTGCCGGTTTGGAATTTGGAGGAATCACCCTAGAGCCTCTTGCCTCTTCCGATGCAGTTTTGAATCAAGAAGAAAAAGAAGCGGGAGTTGCTTTGATAGATATCGGAGGCGGAACAACCGATTTAGCGATTTTTAAAGATGGAATCATTCGGCACACTGCGGTAATTCCGTTTGGTGGAAACATCATTACCGAAGACATCAAAGAAGGCTGTTCCATTATTGAAAAACAAGCCGAACTTTTGAAAGTAAAATTTGGTTCTGCGTGGCCCGGAGAAAATAAGGAAAACGAAATTGTTTCCATTCCAGGGCTACGAGGCAGAGAGCCTAAAGAAATTACGTTGAAAAACTTATCCAAAATCATTCATGCGCGGGTTGTTGAAATCATTGAACAGGTGTACGTTGAAATCAAAAACTACGGACACGAGGAGCAAAAGAAAAAGCTTATAGCCGGAATTGTATTGACAGGAGGAGGGAGCCAACTCAAGCACTTAAAACAACTGGTTGAATACATTACAGGTATGGATACACGAATAGGGTATCCTAGCGAGAATTTAGCCGGAGACTCAAACCAAGAAACTACAAGTCCTATGTATGCTACCGCAGTAGGTTTGGTTATGAAAGCCGCAAAAGAAAATAAATTTCAAGAGATGGAACAAGAAGTTTCTGTCGAAGCGGGAAATGAAGAAGAGGAAGCAGTGATGACCCCTAGCACTTCCGATGCAAGACGATCTATTTTTGATCGATTTACAGAAAAATTAAAAGAATTTTTAGACAACGCAGAATAAACCGTAAAAACATGATACAGTCAAATTCAGATTTCGAGAATTTATCATTTGATTTACCAAAAAATCAAAGCAATGTCATTAAAGTAATTGGAGTAGGAGGGGGTGGTAGTAATGCAATCAACCATATGTATTCGCAAGGAATCAATGGCGTTGATTTTGTTGTTTGTAATACCGATGCTCAAGCTTTACAAAACAGTCCGGTACCCAATAAAATTCAGTTAGGATTGCATCTTACAGAGGGAATGGGCGCTGGAGCCAACCCAGAAATTGGAGCTCAGTCTGCCATTGAAAGCGACCAAGAACTTCGAGGGATGCTAGAATCGAACACCAAAATGATTTTTATTACGGCTGGAATGGGCGGTGGAACCGGAACAGGCGCTGCTCCCATTATTGCTAAAATGGCTCGAGAAATGGAAATTCTTACGGTAGGAATCGTAACTATTCCTTTTCAGTTTGAAGGTAAAACTCGAAACGATCAAGCGCAAATAGGTGTTGAAAAATTAAGAAAACACGTAGATTCATTAATTGTTATCAATAACAACAAACTGCGTGAGGTGTATGGCAACCTGGGCTTCAAACAAGGATTTTCGAAAGCCGATGAAGTTTTGGCTACTGCATCCCGTGGTATTGCAGAGGTTATTACCCATCATTACACCCAGAATATTGATTTAAGAGATGCAAAAACAGTGCTCTCCAATAGCGGAACGGCGATTATGGGATCTGCGTCTGCTGCCGGAAGTAGTCGAGCCCAAGAAGCCATTGTTAAGGCTTTGGACTCCCCTTTGCTCAATGACAACAAAATCGCTGGAGCTAAAAACGTATTGCTTCTTATTGTTTCGGGTTCTGAAGAAATCACCATTGACGAAATCGGTGAAATCAATGAATACATTCAAAACGAAGCGGGACATGGAGCCAATATTATTATGGGAGTTGGTGAAGATACTTCATTGGAAAATTCCATCGCAGTTACCGTAATAGCCACAGGGTTTAATGCCGAACAGCAACAAGAAATTGTTCATGCAGATCCTCAAAAAATAATTCATACCCTTAACGATGAACAAAGTGTTGTTCAAGATTTGACAAACAACGCCACTGTGGAATCGGCTATTCAGTCACCATTACCTACTGAAGAAAAGGGAATTACTGAGGAGAAAATTACGTATCAATTGGAGGAAGACCAAGAAAAAGCAGACGAACTTATTCCAACTACAGAATTGCTCAAACAGTTGCCCGTTGATTTCGAAGAAATTGAGATTCCTATTCAAAAAGAATTAGTTTCAGAAGATGAATTTGTGATTAATGACGTTACTCCAAAAGTAGTTGATTTTGATGTGGTGGATCCCGAAACGGTTGCTTTTGAAACCCCCGATCAGTTTAGTTTATCATTTGATTTGCCACTGGCAGAACAACAACCTAAACAAACGGAGTCCAAAATCGTCTATGACCTTGAAGATTCTGTTAATGAAATCGAAGTCAATGAAGCCATTCAATTGATTCCTGTTACTGACATCGATGAAAACGGAACTACAAAATACAGTTTAGACGATTATGTAGATAAACAAGAAACAGCTCAAATGGATTCCAAAGCCAAAGAGGAACAATCCACGGAAAAGAATCCATCAAAAGCACCTTCTAAAGAAGTCAATCCATTAAACAGCACCATTTCTGATTTGGCAAAACGTACCGCAGAGCGTAAAATTACTTTGAAAGAATTCAACCATAAATTTTACAAAACCTCTCGTATTGAAGAGCTTGAAAAAGAACCAGCATTCAAACGAGCAGGCGTAGATTTGACGACTTCTTCAAAAGATTTGACTACTTCCCGAACTAGCGTTAGTGTCGATAGCAATGAGGGTGTTCAGTTGAGAACCAATAATTCGTTTTTACACGACAATGTCGATTAATAATAGATTTTAAATTTATGAGTTTACAGCAAAAAATTACCGAAGCGATTAAAACAGCTATGAAAGCAAAGGATGCGGTTGCATTGGAGTCTTTACGTGCCGTAAAGTCAGCTATTTTATTAGCACAAACCCAAAGCGGCGCAAGCGATATTTTGTCAGCTGAAGAAGAATTGAAATTACTTCAGAAACTTGTAAAACAGCGCAAAGACAGTGCGGCTATTTTTAACGAACAAGGTCGTACAGATCTTGCTGATCCCGAATTGGCTCAGTGTGCAATTATTGAACAATTTCTTCCCGCTCAATTAAGTGAAGAGGAGATTACAGCGGTGGTTTCTCAAGTGATTGAACAAACGGGCGCTTCGGGAATGAAAGACATGGGAAAAGTAATGGGTATGGTTACTCAAAAGTTGGCAGGTCAAGCGGATGGAAAAACAATTTCCAATATTGTTTGTTTTCAACTTACCTAATCCATTTTTTTAAAATGGATAATTATAGGGGATATGTAAAAACTTTCCTAAATTTGCACCTATTAAGGCTCCGTGGCGCAACTGAATAGCGCATCAGATTTCGGCTCTGAGGGTTGCAGGTTTGAATCCTGCCGGGGTCACGAATAAATCGCACAATAAGAAAAAACGCCAAGCTTGCTTGAGCGTTTTTTTGTTTGTTTGATCTTCAAAGCGGAGCTTTATGAGGATCATAAAAAAATCCTGCCGGGGTCACGCAATCGGAGAATTGATTCATTGGAAATATTTTTACTATATTAGGATGGTTTTTATAAAACTTCCTAAAAAATGCGGAACAATACCTACTGGAAAAAGAATATTAAATATATAGTTGTGCTGTTAATCATTTGGTTTAGCATCTCTTTCGGTTGTGGTATCTTGTTTGTTGAACAACTCAATACCATTCAAGTCGGAGGGTTTAAACTCGGATTTTGGTTTGCTCAACAAGGCTCTATTTTTGGGTTTGTCGTTATTATATTTGCTTATATCTACCTGATGAACAGATTGGATAAAACCCTTGAAAATCAAAAATAAATGGAATTGCAATATTGGATTTGGATTGCAGTTGGGTTGAGTTTTTCTCTATATATAGGAATCGCCATTTGGTCGCGAGCCGCTTCCACTAAAGAATTTTACGTAGCCGGCGGAGGCGTTCACCCCATTGCTAACGGGATGGCAACAGCTGCCGATTGGATGTCAGCAGCCTCCTTTATCTCCATGGCAGGAATCATTTCATTTAGCGGTTACGATGGATCCGTATATTTGATGGGGTGGACTGGAGGCTATGTGCTATTAGCATTATTATTGGCCCCCTATTTGCGAAAATTTGGCAAGTTTACTGTTCCTGATTTTATTGGCGATCGCTATTATTCCAATACAGCCCGTTCAGTAGCTGTATTTTGTGCATTAATTGTCTCCTTTACCTATATCGCGGGTCAAATGCGTGGTGTAGGAGTCGTCTTTTCTAGATACCTTGAAGTAGATATTACAACAGGAGTTCTCATAGGGATGGGCATCGTGTTGTTTTATGCTGTACTAGGTGGAATGAAAGGCATTACATATACTCAGGTAGCTCAATATTGTGTGCTCATATTTGCCTTTATGGTGCCTGCCGTATTCATTTCATTTCTTGTTACGGGAAACCTAGTGCCCCAACTCGGATTTGGTTCCAGTGGAGCAGACGGTGTGTTTCTTTTGGATAAATTGGACGGTTTGCACAAAGAACTCGGTTTTCATGAATATACCTCAGGGAGCAAATCAATGTTGGACGTTTTTTGTATCACCATGGCACTGATGGTTGGAACAGCTGGATTGCCGCATGTGATTGTTCGTTTTTTTACCGTTAAAAAAGTAAGAGATGCGAGGAAGTCTGCAGGATGGGCGCTTTTATTCATCGCCATACTCTATACAACAGCACCTGCCATTGCTGTATTTTCACGTACAAATTTGATTGAAACCGTGAGCAATCAACCCTATAAATACATGCCCGAATGGTTCAATAAATGGGAAACAACGGGACTGCTAGGTTTTACAGACAAAAACAAAGACGGACTGATTCAATACACCGCCGATACAACAATAAACGAACTCACCGTAGATGTCGATATTATGGTGCTGGCCAATCCTGAAATAGCCGATTTACCCAATTGGGTGATTGCATTACTAGCAGCCGGAGCCTTGGCTGCCGCACTTTCTACAGCAGCAGGCTTGTTATTAGTGATTTCCTCAGCTGTATCGCACGATTTATTGAAAAAGATGGTAATGCCCAACATTTCTGACAAAGGCGAGTTGATTGCTGCTCGCATTGCTGCTACTGCAGCTGTTTGTTTGGCAGGTTATTTTGGAATCAATCCGCCAGGATTTGTGGCGGCTACGGTCGCATTAGCATTTGGACTCGCAGCCTCCTCGTTTTTTCCAGCTATTTTATTGGGAATCTTCTCCAAACGTATCAACAAAGAAGGTGCTATCAGTGGAATGCTTGTTGGCGTTTGTTTTATGCTGTTTTATATGCTTAAGTTTAAATTCGGTTGGTTTGGAGGTGGCACCAAAGCCGATTGGTGGTTTGGAATTTCTCCAGAAGGATTCGGGACCATTGCGATGTTAGCCAATTTTCTTGTAACTGTCGTTGTTACGCAATTTACCCCTGAAACTCCTAGGGATATTAAAAAACTAATCGAAAAAATACGATTGCCCTAACAGTTTGGTTATCCCTGAACTATTGTATATTTGAGTGCTGAACAAAAAGACCAGAAGCCTGTCTTTTTGAAGTAGTAAATCAATAGCATACAAATTAGTTTATGATTAAAAACAAACCCACACTTGTCATTTTAGCCGCTGGAGTCGGAAGTCGATATGGCGGATTGAAACAATTAGACACCTTTACAGATCACGGCGCTACCATCATGGATTTTTCTGTTTATGACGCTCTTCAAGCCGGATTTGGAAAATTTGTATTTGTGATTCGAAAAAATATTGAAACTGAATTCCGAAGTGTGTTTGATGAAAAACTAAAAGGAAAAGCCGAGGTCGCTTATGTATTTCAAGAACTAGATTGTGTGCCCAAAGCCTTTCAAAATCCTCAACGAACAAAGCCTTGGGGAACTGGTCATGCCTTATTGATGGCCAAAGACGAAGTCACCGAAAACTTTGCAGTAATCAATGCAGACGATTTCTATGGAAAAGAAGCCTTTGAAGTAATGGCCAACCAATTGATTCAAACTGACAAAAATTCCTATGAATTTTCTTCCATGGCTTATTTTTTAAAGAATACCGTTTCTGATCATGGCTATGTTTCAAGAGGGGAGTGTCGTGTGGACTCAAACGGATTTTTAATTGATGTTACCGAGCGAACTCATATTGAAAAATCAAAAAACGGATTTGTTTTTAAAGACGATTCTCACAACTCAACTCCTATTGGTGGAGACACCATAGTTTCTATGAACTTTTGGGGATTTACCCCCAAATGTTTTGAATTTGGACAAGCGCTTTTCGATCAGTTTTTGGAGGACAATACAGACAACCCCAAAGCCGAATTTTATATTCCTACTGTGGTAAATGAAATTTTGAATTCTGGAATAGCCTCTGTTAAGGTGTTAAAGTCCAATGCACAATGGTTTGGGGTAACCTACCAAGAAGACAAAGAAATTGTAAAGGCAGCCATACAAAATTTACAAAGTCAAGGGGTGTATCCTACGAAATTATGGTAGCTTTAACTATTATCGACCAAAATCATCTTGAACCCTAACAATATCGTTTTCATCCGACGGATTCTCAGGATCGGTATGTTGCCATATTTCAGCAATAATCGCTTCTTTATCCAATCCTATCAAGCGATGACGTTCCCCTTGTGATAGCTTTATTTGATCGCCTTCAGAATAGTGTTTTACTTCTTTTTGGGTATCGTCGTCAGAACGAATGATGCCAACTGTACCTTGATAAACTCTCCAGATTTCAGCTCTTCGATGGTGGTATTGCCACGAAAGTCGTGCTTCGGGTTGAACGATTAAAATCTTTGGGCTTAATTTACCGCCAATTTTTAGTGAGTTTATATCCAATCCATCAAAAAAGTAGTCCGAAAAAGCTTGGGCTTGGGTTTCGTCGATGACCAAAAAACCGCCCCAAGGACGATCAAAGTCTTTTTGTGATATTCCAAATCCGAGGGATTTTAGTTGGGATTCAATTGGGTGAGATGATACCATTTTATTTTAGTTGATTATTGTCGGTAAAAGTACATTTTTTTGATGTAATTTAATTTTTTTTCGAATCAACAGTGTTTTTTTAAGTACAAGATTAAGTTTGAATAATCAATGATAGCTTCTCTGTCAGTCAAAATATCGGAACCAATAATTCCATCAACTTTATCAAATCCCATATTTTCAATAGCATTATTGATATAATCTAAATCCATGAGCAATAGGTTTTGTTTTGTCCATTCAAGACTTTCTATTTTGAACGTGTTTTCATAGGAAGCTTGCATTTGTATTTCTGTTCCACCCACACCAGTTGCTTTTTCTTCAGCACTTTGTGTGTTCATTTTAAATTTATCCTTATTCTTTTCTTCTATTACTGTCGCTCCTGCACCAGTATCTAAAATAAAACTCCCCTCAACTCCATTGAGTTGTGCAAACAAATACAAGTGCCCTGATGTCATTTTTTCCATTTTTATCTTCATAAATCCAGCTTTGGTAAGATAATTTTCAAGATTAAATTTTTGGCCGTCTATTTTCTCAGTTGTCCCGCAGGAACTTGAGTCACAGGAGATAAATATCAATAAAATGATTAGTGTTTTAATGTAATTTCTTGTTTTCTTCATTGCTATATGTTTTTTAGTTTTAGGTAGAAGCCAATGAAGCCTTTGTCAAAAACAATGACTGCTTTGGCAATGGATAGATAGTCGTAAAAGTTGTGTTTGTATTGTAGGTTTTTCATGATTGTAGAATCGATTTGGGTGCGTTTCGCTAGCTAATATACTATAATATTTTTTTTGATTACAGCAAACAAAGCCTTTGCTGATTGCTCTATTTTTTAGTGGCAATCCAACTATTAATTTTGTTTTCCAAAAGTTGAAGCGGAATGCAACCCGATTCCAATACTTTGGCATGAAACTCTTTGATATCAAACCCATCGCCCAAAGTTTCAGTAGCTTTTTTTCGCAATTCCAATATTTTAAGCTGTCCAATTTTATATGAAAGTGCTTGCCCAGGGTTGGCCATATAGCGTTCGATTTCAGATATAATACTTGCCTCTGATTCGGCTTCGTTATCCAAAGAATATTGTATGGCTTTTTCACGCGACCATCCTTGAGTGTGAATGCCTGTATCCACAACCAAACGAATCGCTCGGTGCATTTCAGCACTCAACATTCCAAAATACTGATACGGATCGTCGTATAAGCCCAATTCTTTTCCCAACGATTCACAATACAACGCCCATCCTTCTCCGTAAGAGCTATACCAAAGCGATTTTCGAAAGGAGGGAAGTGCAGTATTTTCTTGTTGTAGCGAAATTTGAAAATGATGCCCGGGAATTGCTTCATGCAAAAACAAGTCTTCGTCCGAGAACACATTGTATTGGGTTACATCTGGAATAGGAACGTAAAAAATACCCGGTCGTGTTCCGTCCAACGATCCAGGGCTGTATTCTGCACTAGCCGATGCTTCTCTGAAAGCTTCGGTACGGCGAACTTCAAATTTGGTTTTTGGCTGTAATTCAAAAAGCGCATCGACACGAGACTTCATCTTTTTATGAATTGCATTGAAGTTATCAACTACTTGCTGCGGATCTGTAAATGGAATCAACTTTTCCAAACCGCGTACATGATTAAAAAACGATTTTAAATCTCCCTCATATCCCACTTGTTTTTTGACGGCTTCCATTTCTTTTGAAATGCGAGCCACTTCGTTCAATCCCAACTGATGAATTTCATCGGCAGTCATGCGGGTTGTGGTATAAAGTTGTATGGAATAATCGTAATAACGGCTTCCAAAATCAAACGCTCCAATTCCGCTACTGCCCCTTCCATTTTTCATGTATTCATTGTCCATAAAAGCTGCCAATTGACGGTAAGCTGGAATTATTTTTTGGGAAACCATGTGAGTGTATTTTTCAGTCAGCTGTTTTTTGTCTTTTTCGCTAAAAGTGTTAGGGAATTTTTTTACTGGACTGTAAAACAAATGTTCTTCTATATTGGTGTTGGTAAGGCTTTGCAGTTGCGGGACCACTTTTTTAATTAAAGATTTTGGTAAAACAACTCCTTTTTGGATTCCTTCGCGCATACGGTCTTCAGCAGATCGCATCCATTCCAAATAGGCATCTACTCTTTCGAGCCAATTTTCATAATCTTTAACAGTCTTAAAAGGCTGCGCTGAGGTTCCACCTGCAAGTTGCCCCATAGTGAGTTGCAAGGTCCACATTTGATTGATGGGTGTGAGTTCTTGCTCGAAAGTCAGTCGTTTAAGATTGGTTTCGCACTCCCATAGCAATACTTTTTTACTGAGTACATCTTCTTCCGACAAGCTCTCGTCGTTGAATCGATTCATTTCTTCTTTGTAAAAAGTATAAAAAGAGTTTTCACGATCCTTAAATTCTGGAGTCAAATAATTAGGTAACTGGTTGTTGTATCGATAGTCACCCTGATAGGTTGCACTCAACGGGTACAGCTTTAGCGATTTTTGATAATAGGCTTCCAAGGCACTGTGAAATGCTTCTTGTATATTTTTTGAGTTGTCTTTTGGATTGTTTTGACAAGATAGCAATGAGAGGAAAACGGTAAATAATACAATTTTTAAATAATTCATGACTAGGGATTTAAAAGTTGAAGTGAAGTTAAAAAAAATTAGGGAATATAAATTTTTCCCGAACTGTGATCTTTTTCAGCACCTGTTACTGAGGCCAAACAATTGTCTTTACCTGTTATTTTTAGGAGTCCCAATAATGCAAAAATCAAGGCTTCTTTGTAATTGACCAACAAAGCGTTAGGGATAAAGAGTTGATGGGTTGTTTTTTCTTTCAATCGCTCAATTAAGTAGGTGTTAAAAGCGCCACCACCCGTAATGAGGGTTCGGTGGCTTTTGTGGGCAGGCAACTCAGCACTGATTCTTAGAGCGCAATGTTCTATCCAAGTGCTAAGTAAATCGTGAGGAGAAAGAGTTTTATTATTAATAATGGGCATTACCGTATTTTCAACAAATTCAATACCCAAGGATTTTGGCGGTTCCTCAGAATAAAACTGAATGGACTCCAATGATTTTAGAAGGTCTGAGCTCATGACTCCTTTACGAGCCATTTGACCGTTTTTGTCATACAAAGCTCCCAATTGTTGTGCCCAACGGTTGAGCATCACATTGACAGGACAGATGTCGTAGGCAATGCGTTTGCCGTTTACATGCATAGAGATGTTGGCAAATCCACCCAAATTCAAACAAGCATCGTATTCTGAAAACAAAAGCTGATCTCCAATAGGAACCAATGGAGCACCCTGGCCGCCAAGCTGAACATCTTGCGTTCTAAAATCACAAACGGTTGTAATTCCCGTGGTTTTGCTTATGGATTCTCCACAGCCTATTTGCAGCGTATATCCTTCTTCGGGTCTATGATGAACGGTATGGCCGTGAGAGGCAATACAATCTACTTTTTGAATTCCGTTTTTTTGAATAAATGATACAATCATTTCTCCGAGCCACTTGCCGTAACTTGTGTCTAAGGCATTCAGTGCCTCAGTGTTTGCAAAAAAAGCGTCTTGCAGTGCTTTCTTACGTTCTTTGGAATAAGGAATTGTGGTGGCTTGAAGAATAGAAAAATCGGAAATATTGGATTTTGAAAACCGAACATAGCATAGATCGACTCCATCCAACGAAGTGCCACTCATTACACCGATAACAAAGCGATTTTCTTCCATGCCTGTAACAGCAATACAAGATACTCAAAAAATAGAAGTGGGTTAGGAATTCGCCAAGGCATCCAAATTCGCGATGGTTTGGGTTGGATTTTCAGCAGAAAAAACAAAACTTCCTGCTACCAACACATCGGCACCGGCCTCGACAAGTTTTTGGATATTGGCATCTGTTACGCCTCCGTCGATTTCAATTTTTGTGGCAGCCTTTTTTTCTTGGATCAGTTGGGAAAGTTGACGCACTTTTTCATACGTATTTTCTATAAACGATTGCCCTCCAAATCCTGGATTGACACTCATAATACATACCAGATCGACTTCCTTAATAATGGATTCCAAAACAGTGACAGGTGTATGAGGATTGAGTGCTACTCCGGCTTTCATACCCGTATTTTTAATGGCCTGTAAGCTTCGATGAAGGTGTGTACACGCTTCGTAGTGAACCGTAAGGATGTCAGCGCCCAAATCCGCAAAAGTTTGAATGTATGGGTCAGGGTTTACAATCATCAAATGTACGTCCAACGGTTTTTGGGTGTGTTTTGCCATCGACTTGATGACAGGCATTCCAAAAGAGATATTGGGAACAAAAACTCCGTCCATAACATCAATATGAAACCAATCGGCTTGGCTATGGTTTACCATTTCGATATCTCGTTGAAGGTTTGCGAAATCTGCGGCTAGAACAGAAGGTGCTATGAGTTTTTTTGACATTGATGCATGGTTTTAAAGTGCAAAAATAAGGAATAAAAAAAACTCCGAATATATCGGAGTTTGTTGCTTTATCCCAAATAGGTTTTTAATATTTTACTTCGTGAGGTATGTTTCAACCTTCGAATGGCTTTTTCTTTAATTTGTCGCACGCGTTCTCGGGTCAAATCAAAAGTTTCTCCAATTTCTTCCAAAGTCATAGGATGTTGATTTCCGAGACCAAAATACAAACGCACAACGTCTGCTTCTCTAGGAGTAAGGGTTTCTAGCGCACGTTCAATTTCGGTACGCAACGATTCGTGTAGCAAAACACGGTCGGGGTTGGGAGATTCTCCACTTCGCAATACGTCGTATAAGTTAGAATCTTCTCCTTCCACAAGAGGTGCATCCATAGATACATGACGGCCAGAGTTTTTCATGGATTCTTTGACATCAGAAACTGTCATATCCAATTCTTTGGCAATTTCCTCAGCCGAAGGAACGCGCTCGTGCGCTTGCTCCAAAAAGGCATACATTTTATTAATCTTATTAATCGAACCAATTTTGTTTAGCGGCAAACGAACAATTCGCGATTGTTCGGCCAAAGCTTGAAGGATGGATTGACGAATCCACCATACGGCATAGGAAATAAATTTAAACCCACGTGTTTCATCAAAACGTTTGGCTGCTTTTATGAGTCCCAAATTTCCTTCGTTGATTAGGTCAGGAAGAGTAAGCCCTTGGTTTTGGTATTGTTTGGCTACTGAAACCACAAAACGCAAATTAGCTTTGGTCAATTTTTCCAAGGCAATTTGGTCACCCGCCTTGATGCGTTGTGCCAATTCTACCTCTTGTTCGGCGGTAATCAAGTCTACCTTTCCGATTTCTTGTAAATACTTGTCTAAGGAAGCAGTTTCCCTATTGGTAACCTGCTTGGTGATTTTTAGTTGTCTCATTTAAAAAAGATTCTTTTTTATAGCTTCTGTATGTTATACGCAAAAAACGTTGTAAATGTTACAAAAGAAATCAAGTATTTAAATAAAACATTAGCGAACTCCCAAATTGGTCCAATCGTTTTGGTCTTTAACAATCCATTCAGAATCACTTTCTGAGGTTCCCGCAGAAGCTGTCCAGTTGGGATTTCCTTTGGTTACCGATGTTTTTCTGACAAGCGTATGATCTTTGGTGGCAGTAGATACACCCGCTACATCCCAACCCGAACCGGGATCTCCGTTAAAATCTCCAATGGTATCAACAATATCATAGCTACTTTCGGACCCATAAACCAGGGCATAACCGTCGTCACCGTTTGACAAATAGTTGTGCGTCTCATTCGCTTTGGCTAAAATCGTTGGATCAGCTGAACCGTGAGCTATGATATAAAATCCTCCGGGAGCAATGGTGGCTCCAGCATCAAATTCATTCCAAAACTCATATTCTCCAACTGTTGTGACCTCGTTGGATGTGCTTGGATAGGCGTATTGCGTGAGGTCAATCGTTTCAGTAGATCCGTTGTAGATTTCCAAGTATTTGTTGTTGGAACTTCCTTCGGCATATTCTGAGAAATAAAGGCCTTCAACCGCCCCTGTTCCAGAACTTCCGCCTCCACCACAACTTAGAGCGTCTGCGGTAAAGTTAACATCGTTGGTGTTTCTTATATACAACTGCGGTGAATTGAATACTGACATTACCCCTGTAATTGCTCCGTTTTGAGTAGGTAGGGTTTCACCAGAAAATGTGGCTGCAGCATTCACAAATACCGTGAGTTCGTCCGTACAGTCAGTAATTGCATTGGAACCCGAATAGGTGGTTCCCGATTTGAATTGAACTCCGCTAATTGTTACCAATTGACTTTCGTGGTTTCCAGCAAGCGCCTCGGCAAGGGTTACTGATACTGGAGTAGGCGCTGTACCTGCTGTTTCAGTAACGATATTTCCTAAAGAGATGTTGTTGATTTGTAAAAGACCGCTATAGGTTTGAAGCGTTGTACCCATTATGGCAACCTTAATCTCTTGATTGATTTCAATATTGTGATCTTCTGTAAATCGAAGCAAGATTCCTGCAGAGCTGTCTTGGGCATGTAAATTTCTTGAAAATATATTACCAGTGTTCTTATCCGAAGTAACGGTTACTGTGATTACATAATTGTCTTCAATAGTTACATCGCTTCCAGAATGCATGGCTCTAATTTCGGCAATTGTTTTTGCAGTAGCACTGGCATAAATATCACAGGCTGCATTGGTCATTTCGGCATAATCGCTTTGAGAGCGCAATAATAGCTGATAATCACTATTAAATTTACCTAAAATACCAACAATAGGGCCGTTTCCAGTAGGAAGTGGCTTTTCTGCAAAAGTAGCATATTTACTGGTTCGAACGATTATTTTATTGGCACTACAATCAGAAAGCATTCGGTTGGTGTTGAAATCGCCGTCATTTACAAAATTTCCACTATCACTGAATTGCGCATCGCTGATTTTGACAAGCATTCCTATAGAATCGTCTGACAATGCATCTAAACTAATTTCGGTAGGAGCAATGGGCTCATTGGTATCTCCTATAAAAACGTGCTTGTAAACGTCACTTGCTTCCATGTTTCCGATGTTACCATTGTACAAACCACCCAAGTGCAACTCACCGCTGGAATCGTCAATGTAAAGGTCTTTCGCAGCAACAGTGATTTTTTGTCCTACTTTGTAATTTCTTAAATACAATTGAGTTTGATTGATACGCAGTCGAATACCACCTGTTTCATCTTGAATGTAAACGAGTTTGTATAAATTTCCACTTGAATCGTTAGCAGTAATAATTCCATCAAAAATCAGATTTTCTGAAATTTGCACCAAATTATCTACATAAGTGTCTTTTACATCTTGTATAGTAGCGTTTGCTTCGGGAGCTGAACAGGTAAATTCTACTCCGTCACAGCGCGTATCGTTCAATGTAACGTCTGTAGTGTCACGAATATATAATTGGTAGTCGCTTCCAAATTTACCCAATACTCCTGTAACGGTTCCGTTTCCGCTAGGAAGTGTTTGGTTGTAAAAATCGGCATAGCCACTGTTTCTCATTAACAATTCGTCATCATTACAGTCAACAAGATTGATATTGGTGTTGGATCCCTCAACTGCATATGTTTGACAAAGGTTGGAAACGTCAACTTGTGTATTTTGAACGGTAATAAGCGTGTTGATCATTGCATCTGTGATTTCTGCAATGGAAGTAGTCGTTGGCGTAATTGTTTTGATTTCATCACAGGTTCCTGAGACATGGTTTTTCCATCGGGCTGCATCCAGTCTTCCAACAGCAATAGAACCGCTACTTTGCTCATAAATTCCACCCAATTTAAGAACGCCGTTGTAGTCTTCTAAATATAAGCCTTTAACGCTAATAAGCACACGACTTCCAACGGGATACATTAGGTACAAGTCGCTAACATCCAAGTCGATTTGAAACCCTTCGGTTGGATTCTCAATTGCATCTTGAAATTGAAGCGTTTTGAAAAAGTTTCCGGATCGGTCGTTGGACACGACAAATCCTTCAATGACCATATCTTCTTCGATTTGGACAATTGAACCGTCGTACAAGGCTTTGACCTCAGCAATGGTAGCGTTGGCAGTTAAGTCAGTTTCAACACAAGCGGTTGCCTGATCGGGAATGCTGTAATCACTATCTTCAACACAAGAGAATAAAGTAACAAAAGCGAATAATAATACAAATTTTTGAGTGAGTTTGCTGTTTTTCATTGGATTTTTTTTAGAAACTATAGGCTAGATTGATGAAATATGTTCTTCCGTAACCGTAAAAATATTTTGGGCCAAACGAAGGCGTTCCGTTGGCGTTGTCGAGGCTAAGTTGCTCGTAATTTCCTGCTCGGGATTGTTCGTACCCTCCAGTTCGATAGAATGCATCTAAAAGATTGTTGATGCTTACAAACAAACTGAGGTAATTTCCTTCCAATCGCCAAGATTTTCCGCCTGTCAAATTGAGCAGAAACACATCGTCGAGACGATGTTGGCGGAGTAAAGCACGTGTTTTATCTTCAGAAATGTCAGGAAAAAGAGAGCCGTTGGGACTTTCAGGGTTGATATAAAAATTTTGTGTTCTTGTAATAGGCGATACATCGGCATAATTACGAGACAAGTGGTTGGCAGTCAAATTGGTCCACCAATACTTTGGACTCCGGTATTCCAATCCAATCGAATACGCCTGTTGTGGACCATTGGCCACTCGATAATCGGTGAGCGCTGAAGTGCCAAAACTTCGTGAGCTGATTTGGTCTGAAGACAAATAGACTTCGGGATTGTTCGAGTAAGTATACTGACCAACGGCAGCTACGGCCGTTGCCTTAAAAGAAGCATTGAGTTGCACTTCGGTTCCCAATTCTAGACCCATGTGGGTTTTGTTTACACCTACCAGGGCTTCGGAAAAGAAATCTTGGGTTACCGATGCGCCACTAATTCCTTCTGCATAAAAGAATGAGACTTCCGTAGCATCAACAAATTGTGTGTGAAAACCAGTCAGTCGTGCTTTTACTTTAGGAGTTTGTACGATATAGCTTGCATCGATCGACATTATTTTTTCAGAGGTAATTTCTGGAGTGATGTCGTTGCTAGTCCTTGCGTTGGAATAAGCGTTTCTTAAGTTTGGTGCTTTTGTAAGAAATCCGGTGTGAAAACTTAGGTTGTGTCCTCCGCCCATGTTGTAATTCAAACCTGCTTTAAATCCTACATTATCAAAGGTAAGTTTTTCCCCTTTTCCTAAGGCATTGGTAAAGAGTTCGTTGTCATACAAACCAGTTCTTTGGTAAACGGTGTTGGAATAAAAACCGCTGGCAAAATACTTGGCGTTTTGCGAAGTATATTCTGCTTGCAAAAACCCATCATAAACCGATGCGTCGATAGTATAGTTGTATGAAATACGATCACCTACATTTTTGATATCATTTCCTCCAAGGTTGTTGGACGTATTGCTAAAAGAGTCAAAGTCTTTGTAAAAAGAACCTCCAAGCAAATCAGATAATTCAGCAAAGTTTTCCGACTCCAAGTGAGTGGCATTGATTCCTGCTATTATTTTAAGACGATCACCTACTTTGTGCTGCAATGTTGAACTAAAACTTATTTGAGTGTCATCGTTTCTGTCTTCGTAGAGAACATATACACTTTGTTGATCTTGATTGTTTAGATTTAAACGATATAGCGTTGTCCAATCAATCTGAGGATTGGCTAAAAATTGTTCTTTGGTTAACTGTGCATTTTCAACATTGTATTCTAGGGATCCTGCATTAAACTTGTATGAGGGTAAGTAGCGATAGTAGTTGGGATATGGATTGGGTGCATTCTGGTACCCCAATCGCGATTTCCCATACTGACCCGTTTGGTACGAAAAACTGGACGATAATTGCACCTTTCCTTTGTTGTATTGATGCGTAATCATAGCGATTGGCTCTGCAATTTTTCGCTCTCTTGAGTTTCGAATACTTCCGTCTTGTTCTCCCCAATTTGGATTGTAGCTTCTTCCAGCCAAATCATATACCTCTTCGGTAATGGCGCTGCTACTTCCTCTGCGATTATAGGCATAAATAAATGTGGCATTGATTTGATGATAGTCGTTGGGTTGGTAAGAAAGCGCACCAAAAACAGAATATGCGTCATATAATGTACCGTCCATAAATCCTTCTTCTGCCCATCTTCGTGAAGATGACAACGAGGCAGCCCACCCCGAAGGTAAAACTCCAGTATTATATGTAGCCATTAATCTTCCTGTGTAGGATCTGTTGGATGTAGAACTAGTTACTCGAGTACCTGATCTATATTCAGAGGCAAGAGTGTTGATGTTTGTAGTTCCTGAAATTCCTCCAAACCCGTAGTCGGAAAGTTCTAAGCCGTTTGAGAATACTTGATTGCGCGTAGCGTCGTTTAATCCGCCCCAGTTGTTCCATTGCGGACGACCTGTTGCAATTTTGTTCATGCGAACACCATTAATAAGGAGTTCTCCATTGCCAGAATCGTAGCCACGAACTCTAAAAAATACTTGACCGAAATCAAATGCAGCACGATTGAGGAACAAATCTTTGGATGCTTGTAGCAGTCCCGCAGAGGAATAAGAATCGTTTTCTTCGTCACCCAATTCGGATTCGCTCAGACTAATCAAATTTCCAAGGTTATTTAAACTGTAATTGCTTTCCAGTATCAATATTCCCAAATTGATGTCTTCTTGAATGAGTTCAATAAGTAGGGTAAAATCGGCATATTCTGGGTGCTGAATGCTCATGGTGTAGGTTCCGGACGCAATGCCTTCTATTAAAAAACGCCCATCAGCATCACTTTGAGTGATTGTAGACGTGTCAATAGAAATAACAGCTTGGTCTATCGGTTGAGAGGTAGCGTCATCCAACAAAACACCTTGAACGGAGTACGATTGGGCAAATGCTACTGAACTTAGCATGCAGCAGTAAAGGAAAGCGAGAGTTTTATACATAGGAACAGAGACTTACGAAATTCGTTTCAGGTATAAAATTACAAAATTAAGATGACTATATTTTTAATAGTGATTAATACTTATAAACAGCTGTTGATAACAGTTGTGGTTCAAAACCCTACCGCTACTTTTTGAATTCGTTGCTTATGGTTGGTGTCGGTAAGTTTTACAAAATAAACTCCTGGATTTTTGGGCAAATGAATGGTTTTCAGAATTCCTGTCAATGGCTGTTTGCTGATAAAGTTGCCCGAAACCGAAAATACAGTGGCCTGAATAAAATTGTGTTTAGTAGCTAAAGTTACTGTGCCATTTTGGGTGGGATTGGGATACAAATTTGAATTTATAAAATGTTTTGAATCCAAAGACAAAGTGCTGTTCCAAGGAACACTTTGTTGAGTTCCCCAGATATGATTCACCAAGTTGGGATGGTCTATAAAAGGATTTCTGTTGTTTTGATAGCTATAAATTACCTCGTTTCGATTGCGTTCAAAGTCGTCCACAGGGTCTTCACTATGCCAAGTTAAGAGTGTGGATAGTTTTCCAAAAATAGGAGTAGAAGAGGTTCCTGTATAGTTTACCAATTCCAAGTCATACGTTCCAGAATTCTCATAACGAACTACCATATAGAACATCATACGCGCAACATCCCCTTTTACGGCATCGCGAGGTTCCCAGCTGTCACCATCTGTTTTACAAAGAGTGGCCTCGCTATGAAAGTTTTCGCTGTTGTCAAAATCTTTATTACCTCGACTTGAGTTAACACTTCGATCTGTAGGTCGAAGATGATGTACATCAGTGTAAGCGTGGTCCTGTTCATTGGGAAAGCCATGCGATTTTGCCCATACATGCTCTCGATTCCATGAATTGCCATAAGTTCCGTTTCCGTTGTCGAATTGACTGTAGTCATAATTAGAACCGGCATCTACGTAATATTTGTTTTGAGATCGACCTGTATATAGTAATATTACATTATTGGAGTTGTTAGGGTCTTCATCGGTATGCCTTACGATGTCCCAAACATCAATGCTGGAGGAAGAATATGGAAATACAGTATGCCCTTTAATTATACTATTGAGAGCTGTTTTTAGTTGGTTCCCAGAGGTATTCTCTGCATCGTTGTAATAGCCTGCAGGAATTTGTGCCTGCATGAATTGATGGATAATTAATAAAACCCCCAAAACAGTATATGTTATAAAATCTTTCATGTTAATATTTGAATAACAAATATACCGTTTGTCTTTTTCTTTTTGATGTTTTTTTCTCTTTTACTACCTTTTTTACATACTTTTGGAGTTCAAGACAATTGCATACCATGAAACACCTTTATCAATTCCTTCCTTTTATATTTTTTACAGGCGTACTGTTTGCTCAATCGCCTGCAAAAAAAACGTTTAATATTCATACCGTAGCATTTTACAACGTTGAGAATTTATTCGACACAATCAACGACCCCAAGACTTTTGACGACGACAGAACTCCTAAAGGGCGCGATCGTTGGACTACCAAAATTTACAATAAAAAAGTGTCAAGTATGGCGAAAGTCATTGCAGGCATTGGAAAAGAAGTAACCCAATCATCTCCTACTTTGGTAGGTCTTTGTGAAGTCGAAAACCGTAAGGTGGTTGAAGATTTAATAGCAGATCCGCAATTAAAGACATCCAACTACGGGATTGTTCATGTCGATTCTCCTGATGAACGTGGAATTGATGTTGCCTTGCTTTTCAAAAAAAATCATTTTGTGCCAACAAGCTATTACAATCATCCGTTGTATTTGTATAACGACAATGGAAAACGTGACTACACGCGCGATCAATTGTTGGTTACAGGGCTTTTAGATGGAGAAGAAATTCACCTTATTGTTAATCATTGGCCATCCCGAAGCGGAGGACAAGCCAGAAGCGAACCGAAGCGAATCAAGGCAGCTGAATTGAATAAAAAAATTATTGATTCGTTGCTGAAAAAAAACCGAAAAGCCAAAATCATTGATATGGGTGATTTTAATGACACTCCATCCAATGCAAGTCTTAAGAACACACTGCAAACCGTTGCCAAACGCAATAAAGCCAAACTGAAGCATATGTACAATCCCATGGAAGCCATGGAAAAGAAAGGGCTTGGAACCAGTGCTTATCGCGATAGTTGGTTTTTACTAGATCAAATTTTTGTGTCGGGGTCATTACTGAAAAAAAATCGATCTTCTTGGTACTATTGGAAGGCAGGGATTTACAATCCTCCGTATCTTCTAAATCCCAAAGGGCGTTACAAAGGCTATCCTTATCGTAGTTTTGCCGGAAGTTATTTAGGCGGTTACAGCGATCATTTTCCTGTTTATGTCTATTTGCTTCGTGAGGTTCAGTAATTCATTAAAAATGCGAATGCAAAGTGTTTGAATATTTTTCCCAAATTACAATTTGCATTCTTCAATAATGTCTACAATGGAAGGAATCAAGGAGTCGGGGCGAATTGAAGAGGCTTTGTAGATTTCCTCACGGTATTTTCCAG
>ERZ1048068.243-NODE-243-length-51174-cov-125.060545_pt1 | contig 51174 bp, 50 predicted proteins | sample MGYA00383098_ERZ1048068 | MGnify/ENA primary metagenome ERZ1048068 (study PRJEB29581, sample SAMEA5548368) | metagenome | biome: marine; feature: coastal; material: water | depth 1 m | study: Short-term variability in the microbial, nano- and picoplankton...
AGCTCGACGATGCTATTGAATACACACGAGACATTAAAACTGGGTTGAGAGACGACATACTCGCAATCGAGAAGCAAGCAGATCGCGCGGAAGATAAAGTACGTGCTATGGAAACCGAAGTACGAGATATGATAGATAAAGCAAGTGAACGCTTCGAAGCTAAGCGAGACGCGATGAAAGCAGATTCTGACCAAGACATGGAAGACCTGGAGGACCGACTAGAAAAGAAACTCCAGAGAGCACTTGATAATCCGCTATCTGACTAACCTGAGAAAAAAATCTCTTGACAATTTAGCCCCAACTGAGTATAATTTGAAACATGGCAAAAGAACTAACTACAATTAGTCCTGAGGGACTGGAGATAGCGAATAGTTATCTTCAATACGGAAATATTCGGGGTGTATGCGAATATCTTCAGGTACCCGAACAGCGAGTAGTTGACGCGTTAAATACACGCGAAGTAAAGAAGTACATTGACACAGTGTACTTGGACATGGGCTACCGTAACAAGAACAACATTGGTTCCCTGTTAGACGAGATGATCGCATCTAAATTAGAAGAAGCCCAGGAGTCTGGCGTGTATTCTAGTAAGGACCTTGCGGATCTATTACAAATGGCACATAAAATGCGTATTGACGAGATTAAGGCACAGACCGATCTCGCCAAGGCCGAAGGAAGCACTATCAAAAACCAAACCAACGTACAGATTAATGAGTCTGTTCCGTTTGGGCAAGGTAACTATGGTAAGCTTATGGATAAACTACTCAATGGAACAGAATGATCGAATAACTGAAATTGAAAAGAAGATGTACGCTCATGAAGTTCAGTGTGAAGAGCGTTGGAAAACTTGTTTTCAAAGACTAGAGGATATGGAAACAGGGCTCATGCGTATTGAGTCTAGAATGCTAACTATGGGTGGAACTATGATAATGTTCCTAGCGGGTGTTCTGGTCACCCTTCTTACTAAGATATAATGTTAGCCGAAATAGCCGCAGCCAATGCTGCGTTTTCGGTCATCAAGCAAGCTCTCAGCAACGGAAAAGAAATCTTTGAAGTTGGAGAAGAAGCTACAAGATATTTTGATAGTAAGTCAGTTGTAGCAAAGAAATCCAACGCTCACGGAAACAAAGAAGAACTTGCAGCTTTCATGGAGTTACAGAAACTTAGAAAGCAGGAAGAGTGGCTACGAGAGCATATGATTTATGCAGGCGACCCAGGAATTTGGGATGCGTGGTTACAGTTCCAGTCTGATGCAAAAAGAGCAAGAGAAAAAGGTATTCGAGAAGAAAAACTTCGCAAAGCAAAACAAATGGAATTCATCCTACTATGGATAAAAGTAGTAGCCGGTATTGCAATAATAATACCCGCTCTAGTATGGTTAATCGTAGCATTAACCTCATAGGAGAAAACTATGCCAAAAGGTAAAGGAACATACGGATCAACAGTTGGTCGTCCAAAGAAGAAGAAGCCTAAGAAGAGAGGCAAGTAAGATGGAAATTTTTGAAAAGCGTGGAAAGTGGTGCTTTCTAGAAGTTATAGAAGAACAAGGTATTCGAAAGCTACATAAGTTTTCCACAGAAGAAGAAGCTAAAGTAGCAGCAGGCTGGGTTCCTCCAGTAGAGGAGACTTTAAATGGCAGCAAGAAAGAAAAGGAAAGTAGCGAAGAAGAAGCCAGTACCGACAAACAAGCGCCTGTATTCAGCAGTAAAGGCCCAAGTAAAAAGAAAGTTTAAAGTATATCCTTCAGCATACGCAAATGCCTTCTTAGTAAAAGAATACAAGAGGCGAGGCGGTAAGTACCGCATGGGGAAAAAGTAATGGCTAAACCTCGTGGTGGACTTACTAAATGGTTTAAAGAAGAATGGGTAGATATCTCCAGACCTAAGAAAGGAGGAGGTTACGCAAAGTGTGGTAGAGGCAAAGCAAAAAGCAGCAAATACCCAAAATGTGTTCCCAAAGCAAAAGCAGCTCGTATGACCGCAGCACAAAAGAAGTCTGCAATAAGTCGTAAGAGAAGAGCAGGAAATCCAGGTGGCAAACCCACTATGGTAAAAACCTTCGTCAAAAAGAAGCGTAAAGCACGAATGAGACGAGGTAAGAAATAAAGTGTCAAGTGGCACTTTCAGTAAGGCCCTTCTCCTACTAATCGGACACATTTTTTACCAAGGGCAGGACAATACGGAGAAACAGATGAAGTATTTAGTTATAGTATCTGCACTACTGCTAGGAGCTTGTGGAACCATGAATGCAGCCATTGACGGCACGCAAAAAATGGTAAACAATACTCTAGGCGGAGTAGGCAACACAGTAGCAGATATTACAATAGCAGTCGGACAAGACGTCAAAGGTGTCGTCGATTCCGGCAAGCCAGCAAACAAGGAGTAAACTTATGCCAGCGAAGCGAAAAACGAAAAAAGACTCAAGGTTAAAAAGGGCAGGCGTTAGCGGTTATAATAAACCCAAACGTACTCCAGGACACGCTAAGAAGTCTCATATCGTTGTAGCTAAAGTTGGCAATAAAGTGAAAACAATTCGTTTCGGCCAGCAGGGAGCTAAAACGGCAGGGAAGCCGAAGGCTGGAGAATCCGAAGCAATGAAAAAGAAGAGGGCGTCTTTCAAAGCACGACACGCCAAGAATATCGCTAAAGGCAAAATGTCAGCAGCATATTGGGCAGATAAAGTAAAATGGTAGACGATAAGAACTTTCATCCCGCAGACACAAATGGTGACGGAGAAGTTTCTGCCGTCGAACAAGAAATGTACCTTGAGTTTCGTAGAAAAGAATTAGAAGATCAAGATGCACAGCGTGATGCAATGCGAAAGATGACTTGGTTTTCTCTTTGGGGAATGTTGTTTTATCCTTTCGGCATATTCTGCACATCATTATTCGGATTAGATAGCGCCGCTAAAATAATCGGTGATATTGCTCCCACTTACTTCGTAGCTATCGCAGCCCTGGTTTCAGCATTCTTTGGAGCCAACGCATACGCAGGGAAGAAATAATGGAAATGTTATTTGATTTAGCAATGACTTTTTGGCAGTGGACAGTACTCGGAGTACTGGTACTGATAGGTTTTGTAGTAAACAAAGTAGATAAAAAAGAAGAAACATTGGTAGACTTTAAATATAAGTTTATGCCAGTGATGTCACCTTTACCAATCAAAACAAAAGATAAAGGTTTTTGGAAAGGTATACTAATGTGGTTGATGGGCACACGTAAGTGGAAAATCGAACAAGATTTTAACTACAGCCTAAATGGTGAAGAATACAAGATACCTGCGGGGTTTGAGTTTGATGGAGCATCTGTTCCTAAGTTTCTCGCAACTTTCTTATCACCAGTAGGAGTACTTCTAATGGGTGGCCTAGTACACGATTATGGATACAAGTACGCAACTCTTATGAAGAAAGATGGAAGCGATATCGGTTATCATGATCAGAAGTTTATGGATGGAATCTTCCGAGACATCTGCATCGAAGTAAATGGTTTTCGAGTTCTTAACTACCTCGCATACTGGTCTTTACGTTTAGCAGGATTTGTAGCTTGGAACGGACATAAAAAGAGAGGCACTCATGTTGGATAAATTACTAAAGAAAAAAGACGCATTAATACTTATAGGTGTTTCTACAGCAGTTCTACTGTTTGGAAATCTATTAGCCTGGGCTGGTTTAGCTTGGGGAATCTGGTCAATCATAAAAGAAGATTAATATGGCAGTAGAAGTAAGCCGCAGAGATATTATCTCTGACGAAATTATTGAATTAAGATCTGAGACAAAGTTTCTAAAACTTCCAATAGCTCCGTACCTGGAGCTATTGAATGTCACTCCCTTACCGTCGCAGATAGCAATTATCAATGCGATTAACGATCCTAAGTATCGTTTTGTCTCTGCCGCAGTCTCGCGCAGACAGGGTAAAACCTACATAGCCAATATCATTGGACAGCTCGTGTCCTTGGTACCTGGCTCCAATATTCTAATAATGTCCCCCAACTACTCTTTGTCTCAGATCTCTTTTGATCTACAGAGAAATCTAATTAAGCATTTTGATTTAGAGGTTACAAAAGATAACGCCAAGGATAAAGTTATCGAAATCTCTAATGGGTCTACCGTAAGAATGGGTTCTGTTAATCAGGTCGATTCTTGTGTAGGTAGATCTTATGACCTTATCATCTTCGATGAGGCCGCACTCGCTGACGGCAAGGATGCCTTCAACGTTGCACTTCGTCCTACTCTAGACAAACCAAATTCTAAAGCAATCTTTATCTCAACACCTCGAGGCAGAAATAACTGGTTTTCTGAGTTCTTCTACAGAGGGTTCTCGGAAGACTTCCCAGAATGGTGTAGCATACGAGCAACTTATCGTGATAATCCTCGTATGTCTGAGTCTGATATTTCAGAAGCGCGTAAGTCTATGTCGGAAGCAGAATTTAAGCAGGAGTACGAAGCTGACTTTAATACTTATGAAGGACAGATCTGGAAGTTCAACTTCGAGACACAGGTAAAAGATCTATCTCAGTTTGATACTAGCAATATGGACGTCTTTGCGGGGTTGGACGTAGGTTTCAAAGATCCAACAGCAATGTGTGTAATTGCCTATGACTGGGATGAGGATAAATACTACTTGGTAGACGAATATATGAATAATGAACGTACTACTGAGCAACACGCAGTAGAGATACAAAAGTTGATTGACAAGTGGGATATTGACTATATCTATATTGATTCCGCTGCACAGCAAACTCGGTTTGACTTTGCACAGAACTATGATATTAGTACTATTAACGCTAAAAAGTCTGTACTTGACGGCATTGGACATGTATCTGCAATTATTGATAATGATAAACTCTATGTCGACCAAGAGTGTAAACAATCACTAACTTGTCTTGACGCGTATCAGTGGGATCCAAACCCCAATCTAATGAAGGAAAAACCGAAGCACAACATGGCTTCGCACATGGCAGATGGTATGCGTTACGCACTTTACTCGTTCCAAACTGCACAGGTATCCTTCTAGCGATACCTACTCAAAAATAGTTATTGACAAGTCACCCTAAAGCCGATATAATTCTTTAAATGAAAAATCGAGGAACCAAAGGAAAATGCCTAAGCTAAAACGCGATGTAGTAAAATATGTACGAGATAAGGCAAAGTCCAAGTATGCAAAGGGTTCCTCTTGTGAGATTTGTGGTGAGACAGAGCAGTTAGACTTTCACCACTTTTACAGTTTAACTCCTTTGTTGAATCAATGGTTGACAAAGAACAAACACAATCCTGAGTACATTCAATCACTTCGGGATGACTTTATAGAAGAACATCATGCTGAGTTATACGACCACACAGTTACGCTGTGTCATACTCACCATTTAAAACTTCACTCAATTTACGGTAAAGACCCCGGGCTGGGAACTGCTAAAAAGCAGATGCGGTGGGTAGAGATTCAAAGAGAAAAACATAATGGCATGGTATAACAACTTATTTGGTAACAAACCTGTCGAGGAGAAACTGAATCCTGCTCAATATAATATTGGCGGTGGTAAAACAGAATCTTCAAGAGAGTCAACCCTAAGTTACGAAAGAGCCTATGAAGATCTAGAAATCGTTAATCGCGGCGTAAATATGATCGTTGATGACGTAGCAGAGATTCATACTTTAGTTTCTCGAGACAATGCTTTTAGGGGTGTAATTCCAGGAGTTAAAGCTTCTAAGGTAGAGACTCTTCTTAATAAGTCTCCTAATCCTTATCAAGATATTAATACTTTTAAGCGTAATCTTATTACTGATTTTTTACTTGATGGAAACATCTTCATGTACTTCGATGGAGCACACCTCTATCATTTACCTGCTACAGATGTAAAGATACATTCAGACAAAGAAACTTATATTGAAAAGTTCACAATGTTTGATACTACTTTTAGTCCTGATGAAATTATTCACATTAAAGAAAACTCTTTTCACTCTATCTATCGTGGAGTTCCTCGTTTAAAGCCAGCGTTACGTACTATGGTTTTGATGAAGAGAATGAGAGATTTTCAGGATAACTTTTTCAAGAACGGAGCAGTTCCAGGTTTAGTACTTAAATCACCAAATACACTTTCTGAGAAAATCAAAGAACGAATGATGGTTTCTTGGCAAGAAAGATACCGTCCAGATGCGGGCGGAAAACGACCACTTATCTTAGATGGCGGAATCGAGGTCGATAAGATCTCAAATGTAAATTTTAAAGAATTAGATTTTCAATCTGCAATTTCAGAAAATGAAAAGATTATTTTGAAGGCGTTAGGAATCCCTCCTATTATGATGGACTCTGGTAACAACGCCAACATTCGCCCAAATATGCGACTATATTATTTGGAGACTATACTTCCTATAGTTCGAAAAATTAATTATGGACTCGAAAGATATTTTGGTTTTGAGTTAAGTGAGGACATTACCAATATTCCCGCTTTACAACCTGAATTACGAGATTCATCTGCATATTACACATCGCTAGTAAACGGTGGTATTATTACTCCTGCAGAAGCTAGAGATCGTTTAGGCTTCGAAACTATAGAAGGAACAGAAGAGATTAGAGTTCCGGCTAATATTGCAGGTTCTGCAGCTAACCCAGATGAGGGTGGTCGCCCCACAGAAGAAGGAGAAGAATAAATGGCAGTTCGCCAAAAAGCACAAGTATTAGAGATAGCAAGAAAGCAGTTTGAAGATTTCGGGCTACCTGCGGATATTGAATATAAAAACTACCTAGCAATAGTAGGCCCTAGAGAGGCTTTATGTGTTAGATCAGTTAAAAGAAGTTTTAAGGCATGGAAGTATATTACCCATGCTCTTAAGATCCGGCACCCTGAGCTGTTTGTTAAGCCAGAGCCTAAGCCCGAGCCGAAGCCAATGCCGAAAGCCGAGCCTAAACGAGTTACACCTAAAGCACCAAAGCCAGCTCCAAAGGCCGCGGTCAAGCCTGCTGTTAAACCAGCAGTAAAAAAGGATTAAGATATGAATAAGATCTTTAATCTTACGTCTACTTTCAAGACTCATGCAGAGGATGATGGCTCTGTAATGATTCGTGGGATGGCAAGCACGGCTGACTTTGATCGCGCGGGTGATTCCATTTCAGCAGAAGCCTGGCAGAAAGGTGGACTAAAGAACTTTGAAAAGAATCCAATTATCCTGTTTAATCATGACTATGATAAACCAATTGGTCGAGCTACAGGTCTGAAGTCTGGACCAAACGGCTTGGAGCTGGAATGTAAAATTAGTAAGGCTGCGCCTGCTAATGTTGCGCAACTAGTTAAAGACGGTGTTCTTGGGGCCTTTTCCGTAGGTTTCCGAGTCAAGGATGCTGATTATATTAAGGAAACCGACGGACTAATGATTAAGGACGCTGAATTATTCGAGGTATCAGTTGTATCGGTACCCTGCAATCAGTCAGCTACTTTTTCGCTCGCGAAGTCTTTCGACTCAGATGCTGAGTACGAAGAATTCAAAAAAACTTTCACAAATCGTGTAGATCTAGCAGGTCAGTCTCTGGCTAAGGATGAAGTTATTACTTCGGGAATAGCTAGTGACACACCTCAAAGCGCGGATATTCAATCCGCAGATCAGGAGATCAAGATGGATAATCAAAACATCGACTTGGAAGCTTTTGCAAAGAAGGTAGCTGAAGATACAGCTGCTAAGATTGCTATGAAGCAAGCCGAGCAAAAAGCAGCTGAAGAAGCAGAAGCAAAGGCAGCAGCCGAAGCAGAAGTTGAAAAAGCTCAGGCTCTAGAAGCCGAATCAATCCGCGTTAAAGCGGGTGTAGAAACTGGCGTTGAAGCTCTTATGGCTGACGTACAGAAGCAGCTTAACGAAAAAGACGCTAAGTTTGAAGAAGTTATTGCTAAGTATGGCAAAGACCTCGAAGAGAAGTCTGCTGAAATTACTGCTATGCAGAACAGCAAGAAGTCTTTCTCTGACCGCTCACAAGGCGATCTGAGCAAGTTCGGTAAAGAGTTCATGACTGGCCATATGCTAGGTGTAATGACTGGTAAAGGTTGGGACACTGACTACTCTAAAGACTTGTTTGAGAAAGCTGGCGTAAACTATGCAGCTAATGCTGGTGATATCGCTCAAGGCGTTTCTACTCAAATCGAGAAAGAAATCATGCAAGAGCTTAAGCTTGCTCAAGCTTTCCGTGAGATTACTATTAACTCTCAGACTCAAGTATTGCCAATCCAAACTGACGCACTTCCAGCAGCTTGGGGCGCTAACACTGCCGCTGCAGGTAACTTGACTAACCGTCCTCAGGTAACTGGTAACCAATATAACGCTGCTCAGGTAATTCTGAAAGCTAACCGTTTGGTTTCTACTACTTTCATGGACAACAATGTTGATGAAGAAGTACTTGTTAACTTGATGCCTATGTTGATTGACTCTGTTGCTCGTGCTCACGCTCGCGCTGTAGATAACGCAATCATCAACGGTACTTCTGGCGGAGACGAAGGCTTTGACGGTCTTGAAGCTCTTGCTGGTAGTAACAGCGTTGCTGTTCTTAACAACACTGGCTCTGCCGACACTAGCGTAACTGCTGCTGAGTTCTTAGCTGGCCGTAAGCTAATGGGTAAATATGGTATGGATCCTTCTGATCTTGTCTATGTTGTATCTCAGGCTCGCTACTATGACCTTCTGTCTGATGCTGCTTTTGCTGACATCACTGACGTAGGTTCTGACATCGCTACTAAGATTACCGGTACTGTTGGTGCTATCTATGGCACTCCAGTAATCGTATCTGACCAGTTAGAAACTGAAGCTAACACTGCTTCTGTAGGCTACTGTGTTAACGTACGTAACCACGTAATCCCACGTCTCCGCGGTGTATCTGTAGAGCAGGACTACGAAGTAATGAACCAGCGTAACGTAATCGTTGCTAGCCAGTCTCTTGGCTTCAACCAGCTACGTGCCAACAACGGTACTACCGATGTATCTGTTGTTAAACTGATTCGTACTGATAGCTAATACTTAAAAGGTATAAAAACGAGGGGGAGTTTATCTCCCCTAAGTTTTTACTAATGGACTTATAAATGGCAAATTTGATTACAATAGACGAATACAAAACTTCGGAGAATATCCAAAGTACAAAGGAAGATGCTCGCATCAATTCTTTGATTGCCGCTGTGAGTGCATTAGTAAAAACTTACTGTGGAAACAGCATAGTAGATTTCTACGCTACTAATAAAATAGAAGAATTCAGTGTTAATTGGGGAACTAATCTCGTTCAATTAACAGAAGCCCCAGTAGTGTCAATAGTATCTGTAGAGGAGAGAACTGATTTTTCTTCAAGCTATACTACTGTTCCTGCTACTGAGTACTACGTAGATTCAAGTACAGACAGTGTTTACAGAGTAACTACCTCTGGTGGAAAGAAGCTGTGGCCTACAGGCCCTGCAAGCGTAAAAGTTACTTATAAAGCCGGATACGCAGAGTGTCCCGCAGACTTACAATTAGCAGTTATTGATTTGATTACCTACTACATGAAAGATGAGCATAAGGCTCGTCAAACTATAGCAGGTGCAAGCATCCAGAACAATGCTTCTTCAAGCCAGAGAAACAATGTAGCGTTTCCTGACCATATTAAGCGTGTTTTGGACCTGTATAAGAACTTTTAATGAGTACAGAGAGTTTAACAAAATTTTTAAACAAACTTTCAGCAGAGTTAAAGAAAAGCTCTGCAGAGTACAGAGCCGCAGATGCTAATAAAAGGCCACACCTTTTTAGGTTTACTAGCACAAAGTTTGCTACGCAACTAAAAAGGCAAATAGAGGCGCAAGATATTCCGCTATCTAATGCCGACAGGAAATTCATAAATACGGAAGCTGATAGATTACTAGACCAATTAAAAACCAAGTTGTTGAGGATACCAGCAACCGATAAAAAGATAAAGACAGGTAAGACATACGTTAGAATGACCTTTACGTCTTCTACCGAAGTAGATGCAGGACAGTATGCTGACCCTGAGTCTATTTACCATAAAATCTATAATTCTTACCGCCCTTTATTGAGGGATAGTTTTGAGCGTATTCAAAACTATCTTAGACAGCAAGAGTTTACACATCCTGGTACAGGAAGAAAGAGAAGTAAAATTATACGTACCACATCAGGAAAGTCAGAACGTAAAGCAGCAGGTAGAGAGCTTAACTTAGGACACGTTGAAGGGAAAAGTGTGGTTGAATCTTTTATTCGAGACGCTTTCGAAGAGGTTTTATCTAGCGAAAGTGTTTATACCGATAAGGGAGATGCTCTTTCCGAAACAGATATTAGAGCAGACATGTCTGATTTAGGTATTGATGTAAGGCTTATTAAGAATACAAAAATTGACTCATATACTGTAGAGCTAGAATCTGCAATAGACAACAGAGCCGGAGGTAAGATTTTAAAGGCAAATAAAGCGAAGCTAGAAGATCAAATCGCTGCCGCAGTAAAGAAGTTAGGGGGCATTGCAAACCTAAAAGGCTCAGATTCTCTCAAAGAGAAGTACATAAAAAAGACGCGACAAGAAGTGTTAGAACCTTTTAAAAAAATAGGTGCTACTGTTTCAGCAAAAAACACTAAGATTAAAGAAAAAAGCTCTAATACAACAAAGCGTAGCTCTGCCAAAGCAGTTAAAGCATCTCAAAGTAGAAAAAGAGCAGGAAAAAAAGCACTTCCTGCAAGACTTAAAGCAAAACAATCTAGAGAGCAGTCATCTTCAGCACAACCTTTACAGTTGATAGGACTTATAAATAAACAACTACCTAATACTGTAAGAAAAAATATGAGAGAGCCTGCACTTGTAAATAGAACAGGAAGATTTGCATCTAGTGTTCGAGTAACTGATATAGTTCAAACACCAAAAGGCTATCCAAGTTTTGGATATACTTATCAAAGAAACCCTTATCAGGTGTTTGAAGAAGGTAGCTCGGGAAACTGGGCAAATGGAAATAGAGATCCACGAGAACTAATTGACAAATCTATTCGAGAAATAGCGGCACAGTTCGCAATCGGAAGATTCTATACTAGGAGAGTATAATGGGAACAAGAGCATTCACGACACGAAGACTGGGTATTGTTAATGCACTTGTCGACCAGTTAAAAAACATAAATGGGGCAGGAGCATTTCTATCTGATGTAAATGAAAATGTTTCTCCTCGACTAAAATTTTGGGATGAGGTGGAGGAGTTTCCTGCAATTCACCTAAATGCTGGCTCGGAGACACGAGAGTACCAAGCCGGAGGTTATAAAGACAGATTCCTTTCTATTACGTTAAGATGCTACGTCCAAGCAGAAGATTCTGTACAAGCTTTGGATGAGCTAATGGAAGACGTTGAAACCGTATTAGAGGATAACTCTCAATTACCGTATTTAGATCGTACTCAAACGACTCAATACACACAACAAATCACAATAGTCAGTGTAGATACTGACGAAGGTGTACTTGAACCCTTAGGAGTCGGTGAGATTCTTATAGAGGTTCGATACTAGAAAATGCAGGCACGAGCAAACGTTCACGTCCTAGCCTTTTCAAGATAACATAGGAGATTAACTATGGCTGATCAATTATATTTTAGCAGAGATACCAAAGTCTTTATCGAGATAGGTTCCGCAATTTGGGAAATGCCTGTTCTTGATGGATTTTCATTCTCACAAGCAACAAACTCATCAGAGGTAACTCTGTCTGAGATGTCAGGTACAGGCGGTTCAAGCCGTCGTGGACGACGAATGTTTAATGACTCATTCGCACCTGCAGAGTGGAGTTTTTCTACTTATATGCGTCCTTTTACTTCAACAGGTACAGGAGCTGGAGCAGCTTCGGCAGTGGATGGTGATCATCACGCAGTAGAAGAGGTCCTTTGGGGATTATTTGCAGGTCCTGCACACTACCAAGGTCAAGAGTTTAAAGATGAAGCTGGTGGAAATGCTTATATTTCACATAGCGGTACTTCTGGCGATATTGACTTTGCACAATCTAACAAAAGTACTTTAGGTACTGCAAATATCTATTTTGCGATGGGTGGAGCAAATGATACCAAAACAGTTTATAAGATAAGCGACTGCGTTGTAAATGAGATGGCAGCAGACTTTGATATTGATGGTATTGCTACTATCAACTGGTCAGGAATGGGTTCACTTATCAGTGATGAAGGTACTACAGTTCCTACAGCCACCGTTTATGAAGGTATTAATGCAACAAACAACTTTATTCGTAATCGACTAACCACTCTTACTGCTGGTAAGTATGGTACTCCTGCACTAATTAATGCAGCTAACCAACCTGTATCTGGTAAGCGTTACAAAATTACAGAAGTTGGAGACACTAACTGGACTGCTATTGGAGCCTCTTCGGGTGCTGTAGGCGTTGAGTTTGTTGCAAACTCTACTACTGCCTCAGGTACCGGCACAGGTAAAGCAGCCCTAGAGGCTGAGTACGGTTTAGTATTAACTGGTGGTAACATTACTATTACTAACAACATTACTTTCCTTACTCCAGAAACTCTTGGACAAGTTAATCAGCCTATTGGCCACGTTACGGGTTCACGTTCAGTATCAGGTAGCTTCACTTGCTACTTAAACAACGAAACTGATTCAAGTGCAGAGCTGTTTGAAGACTTAGTTGGCGATACCACTACAGTTACAAACAATCATCGTTTAGTATTTGCCATCGGTGGTACTACCCCGAACTTGCCTAGAGTTGAAATGACTATGCTAGACTGTCACCTTGAGCTACCTTCTCACGCTATTGACGATGTAATCTCCCTAGAAACTGCGTTCCACGCATTGCCTAGCGCGATTGATAAGACCGACGAAGTTACTGTTAAGTATTTCGGTAGAGATGTGTAAGGCAACAGCTACGTAAAAAAAGTTCTTGACATAGGAGGTCATTTCGACTATACTATGAAATAGAAAAAGTTAGAAGGGGCTCTTTTTCGAGCCCCTTTTATTATCCGGAGAAAAATGGCTACTTATAATTTTTTAAAACAGGCGGAGGTCTACCTTGTTTTCAATAGTTCAAGGTATAGACTAGACGTTACCTCAGACCTAAGTTTTAGCCAAACTTTTACGGATAAGACGTATCCTCAAAAGACGTTGCATGATCAAAGCAAAATGCACGCAGCTTCAAACATTAAAAAGGCGAATCCTGCTAATTTTGAGTTTACAGTACCAGCTCTTACAGAAAGCGACTTAGATGTAGTTTTTAATCTTTTAGTAGATTATAAGTCGGGTACAAATACATTAAATACTTTTGATTTGTACATAAAACTACCAAATGATGTTTACAAACTGGAAACTTGTGTTATAACAAATGGGACATTCGTAATTGAGAAATTAGAGAACCTCAAGTTGACACTAGCCGGAGAAGCATCAAAGCTAACACGAGGAGCAACTTTACCTACTGCGACTACAGACCCCGCAGTTACAGTTGTTAACCGTTCAGGCAGTCGCACATTTCAACGTGTTGAGCATCTGTCAGCAAGTATAGACTCCGTAGCTTTTACAGAAGGACTTTATAAGGTTTCTGTTGAGTTACAAAATGATATAAAGTGGACTCCTTATCAAACCGTCAATGATGCATTGAATGTAACAAATGCTGCTACTTCAATGTACCCCTCTAAGTTTACTCTCGAAAAACGTATTTTATCTGGCTCCGTTGGACAGTATGTGCTTAGTAACTTCAATAGCGATGTTCAGCAGTGGAAAACAGGAGTACCTGTAGTCATAGAAGCAGGCGCAAGCTCTTCTCAAGGTTTCAGATTTAATTTAACAGATTGTACATTCACAAATAGAAATACTGTTAGTGATGTATTTACACAATCTTATGACTGGAAAATGAATGCTAACCCCTCAAGTTTAGGAGATGTAATTAAACTAACTTGGTAATATTTTTAACTTAACAACATATAAGGAACAACAATGGATTTAAAAAAATTAATGGTCGATACCAAAGCAGTTTGGGTTGACTTTCCTGGTCTTAAAGGTTTTGAAGTAGAGGTAGCAAACCTCTCCCGAAAAGAGCTAACAGGTTTACGCAAAAAATGTACTACTACTAAGTTCGATCGTAAGACTCGACAAGCAGTAGAAGAACTAGACGAAGAAAAGTTTGTATCAGAGTTTTCTAGAGCAGTTATCAAAAACTGGAAAGGCTTAACTCTTGCACACTTAGAAACTTTACTATTAGTAGATATTGATGGACAAGATCCTGCAAAAGAGTTGGACTTTTCTGAAGATAATGCAGAAACTTTAGTATCTTCGTCAACAGAGTTCGATACATGGCTCAATGAGGTAGCCTTTGATTTGGACAACTTTCGTTCAAAAGGAAAAGGAGGAACTACTAAACCGGCTGGACAGGTACTTCAAAAATAGTGAATCTAAAATGACGCGAGAGCGTTATTTTACAATGTGTGAGCAGTTAGGTCAAGAACCTAAAGAAGATGAAATACCTCCCGACTGGGAGGATTTCCCTCCCATAGTGGTACAAGCAATGAATACTTTTGCTGTACTAGGGGATAAAATTGTAGCTGACATAGGCTACTTAGGAAAAGATTATTCATTGCTACCATACTTAATGGAGCATCATGGCATAGACGATACAGAATTGTTTATAGAGATTCTAACCTATTTAGAATCAAGGGCTATTAACCAATCTCAAGAACAACTCAAACGAGAAAGGGAGAAGCTAAAGAGAAAACACTAGTGGCAGATACAATAACAGTTACGTATAAAATCAAGGAAGATGGCAGTCTTGCAGCTATCGGCAAAAATGCTGAAAAAGCTGCTAAGTCTACTAAAAAAGCCACCGATGCCGCCGCTGGACACAATAAGCAACAAAAAGGCGTTATAGGAGCAACTTCTAATAGCACCAAAGCTTTCTCTAAGATGACCACTGGTATTACTGGTGGTCTTGTTCCCGCATATGCAACCCTTGCAGCAAACGTATTTGCCCTTACCGCACTTTTTGGAGCACTTTCTAAAGCAGCATCTCTTCGTTTACTCGAAGACGGTTTAGTAAGAGTCGGTAATGCTGCAGGAACTAACTTAAAAGTAGTATCAGATAGACTAAAAGATATAACTGATAGTGCAGTTTCAACAGAAACATCTATGCGAGCTACAGCCCTTGCTGTAAGTGCAGGCTTTTCTACTAAGCAACTAGAAGACCTTACTAAAGTCGCAAAAGGTGCTTCCGTAGCTCTGGGCAGGGATATGGCAGATGCTCTTGATCGCCTTGTAAGAGGTACGGCAAAACTTGAGCCAGAAATTCTAGATGAATTAGGTATCATGGTACGTTTAGACGATGCTGTATCCGATTATGCTGTTGGACTGGGCAAAGCTGCAAACGAACTAACACAATACGAAAGACGCATGGCTTTTTTGACTGCTACTAACGAACAAGGTCTAAAAAAGTTTGGAGCATTAGCAGATGTCGCCCAAGTTAATCCTTACGATAAATTAGCTGCATCCTTCGCAAACTTAGCAAAAGTAGGTGTAAACCTGCTAAATGTTGTAGTCGAACCTTTTGTAAACTTCCTCTCTCAGAATACTTTCGCTTTAACTGGTGCCGTAACGTTGTTCGCTGGAACCCTAGTTTCTCAAATTACTCCTGCAATACAAGATTCCGCAAAAGCAGCCACAGTAATGGCTAGTCAAGCTAGTAAAGCAGCTACATCTTTAGCGGCAAAAACTACTGCGGCTTTTCAAAAATCTGCTAAAGCAGTTTCTTCTTTTCAATTTGCACCTAAAAGTCTCGGTGGGTTAGAGATGAATCTCCGCAACGGAACAGTACGTGCAGGACAATTAAAAGACGGGATAAAGAAATTACAAGCATCAGAAGATCGCAGACAAAAAAATCTTGATGCAGGTCATTTAAAAAATGTAAAACAGAAACAAAAAGAAATTGCTGATATTAAAGCTTTAAAGAACGAGTTAATTGCCTTACAAAAACAAGAAAAAGCAAGTCAGGCTACAGGCGGTGCTTTGGGGAAAGCAAAAGGCATGAGCTCTACGTCCCGTAAAACAGCAGCAGCCTTTAAAATGATGGACAATGCAGGACCTCTACAAGGATTTAAAATAGCAGCAGCATCTGTAGCAAAGCAGACTAAAGACGTAGCAAAGGCTACTGGTGCACTGAATAAATTAAGCATAGGATTTGCAGTTGCAGGAAACAGCGCAAAACTGTTTGGTACAGCACTTCTGAATGCTATACCTGTAATCGGGCAAATAATAATGGTAGCGTCTATTCTGGGACCTCTATTAATGAAGCTTTTTGAAAAAGATAAGCTGACACAAGCAGCAGAAAAAGCCGCCAAATCTTTTGAAAGCTTCGATGGTATAGGTAGACAGCTAGAAAAGACTCTAGCAGCTACAAACTCTGAGGCGGAAAGATTTGTTGTCGCTATGAGAGTTCAAATTGGTATTATAGAGCAGTTAAAAACAGCTTTTTCCTCTTTGGAAGACGCGCAAGCTGAACGGCATCAAGCAGAGCTACTAAGACGGAAAACAGAACTGCTAAGTGTACAGAGATACTTTAAGGACGTACAAAACCATTATACCCAAGCTGGAACACTTGAGTCGAACGTCGCAAAAAACGAGCTGAATAATATACAAAAAAGAATCGATGCAAAACAAAAACTCTTCGATGAAGAACTTGCCGCTTCAAAGAAAATAGCGGAAGCCCAAGGTCTTTTATTACTAGAGAAAAACATGGAGCCATTCGAAGGCAACGATGTTTTAGCAAAAACCTTTCCAGAAGAAATAGCAGCTTTAAAAGAATTAAAAGTAGCTTTCCAAGCGGCTTATGATGCTGACGGGGCAGGGATGACCTATGAGCAACTTCAGAGCAGCCTAGATGTAATTTTAGGTGCAAATAAGGAAGTTATTGCGTCTGTAGATGCCGCTAAGCAAGTATACAATGATTTCAGAAAAGAAATAACCGAGTTAGGAGATAAAGGAAAGCACGCCTTGGATAAAGTACTTCAATCTCAAATAAGCTTGAAACAAGAAATGATTAGCTCAGGTAAAGAAGGCGGTAAAGGGCTGGCAGCTTTTATGGAGCAGCTACCTGAACTTCAAGAACGCTTAGACAAGTTTAGAGCTAAAAGAATGCCTATGATGTTTAAAGACGAAGCAGCTATATTAGAAGAAATGATTAAGCATATTACTACACAGAAAAATATAATGCTTGAGCAGGTGCAAGTACAAAAAAGACTCAAAGTAGATATGAGCAAAGTAAAAGAGTTTGCAGCAGGAAACGCAGAAGCTACAAAAGTTTTAATTGGACTTGAAGAAGAAGTTCGAGTTTCCAAAGAAGCCTCTCTAAAGGCGGAAAAAGATGCTTTCACCACTTTAGAAATGCAAACTACTAAGAAAGATCGTTTAGCAGCGATAGATAGAGAGTTATCTGTAATAGCAAAAGAAAGAGCAAATAGTGAAATAGACACTTTGAGAGTGAGCATTGAAGGTATTAAGCACGCACAGACGCTGCTTGGGCTTAAAACGCAGATAGCCCAAGCAGAGAAACAAATTGCACTTGACGGCATGAAGGTTGCTGAAAACAACGCAAGAATAGCAAAAATGAAAGCAGGAAAAGACTTTACACCTCTTGATGAGTTAAAGCAATTTAAAGATACGGAACAGAAAAGAAAAGAACTTATAGCTGCAGAAACTTCGTCTAAGCTGGCAGCTTTAGACCTAGAATTCAAGCTTTTAACGGCACAAACTAAGTTACAGATGGAAAGAGCTAAACTTGTAGAAGCAGAGATAAATGAGGCAAGAGTCAAAAGAGGCGAAGCTCCTATGGCAGTAGGGACTCTAAGCAAACCTTTCGAGGAGATATTAGCAATTTTTCCTGAATTAGCAGCTGCAAAAGCGGAAGCAATTCTTTCCGCAGATCAATTAGCCTTATCGAACTTAAAGACCGAAGGAGTAACTAAACAATCCGCAGTCTCTAAAGCCGCTATAAGCGCTTCCGGTACTGGCGATACTACGGCCGAAAGAATAAAAAATACTATTGAAGCAGGAGACCCTGCCGAAGGTTTAAGCAAAACAGCTGGAGCAGTTGCAACAATGACGGCTCAAATAAACCAGTTAGACCCTATGATTGAGAAGTTAAAAACTCTTGGACCAGAAGGTGAAGTTGTAGCTGCATTAACTGGAGGTGCTATGGCTATTCAAAGCGCTTTCCTAAATATGGCACATAGCATTTCAGCAGGCATGACTGAAGGCTTAACTGTGGCAGAGATATCAGCTACAGAAACCGTAGGCAAGCTACAAATCGCCAGTGCCGCGGTAAGTATGCTGAGCGAAACTTTGGCGGCAGGCAGCAGGGCAAAAATAGCAGGAATAGACCAAGAAATAGCGGCAGAGCAGAAAAGAGACGGAAAGTCTGCTGCAAGTGTAGCTAAACTTAAAGCATTGGATAAGAAAAAGGAAGCTGCAGCTAAGAAAGCTTTCCAGGTAAATAAGGCAATGCAATTAGCTCAAGTAGCAATATCTACAGCCACAGCAGTTATGCAGTTGTATACTAACCCTTTGGACCCCTTTAAGGTTGCTGCAGCAGCGATGACCCCTTGGGTAATAGGACTTGGAGCAGCACAGATGGCTATGATTGCCAGTACAAGTTTTCAAGGAGGAGGTTCTCTAGGCTCCACAGGCGCAAGTTCGCCGCCTTCAAAAATAAGCATTGGTCAGCGAAACAATACGGTAGATCTTGCAAAAAGTAAGAGTGCTTCGGGCGAACTAGCCTACATGAGAGGGGCCGAAGGTACTGGAGGAGCGGGAAACTTTAGACCTGCATTTAGCGGATATAAACATAGAGCAGGCGGAGGCTACGTAGTTGGAGAGCAAGGACCTGAATTGTTCATGCCTGAGGTACCTGGAGAAATCATATCTTCAGGACAGAATGCAGGCGGAATAGGAAACGTAAGTTTTAATATTAGCACAGTAGACGCTACGGGTGTAGAGGATCTACTAATTGGACAAAAAGGAAATATAATAAGTATGATTCGAGACGCAGCAAATTCATACGGAGAAAGTTTTATGGACGAAGTAGATACTACCGTTTACAATAAAACTACAGAAGGAGTGAGTAGATACTAATGGCATCTTTTACAAATTTTCAAAACATACTACCCGACCCCAATAATACTATTGGGGATGCGGGTCAAGTTGCAGGAAACTCTTCAGCAGGTTTTGCCTCTGTGTCGCTAACCTCCAAGCAACCCGCTATGAGAGATAGAACAAACTCAGGCAGATTGATCGCTCGTAGAATTAACTATCATAATTGGGATGCGAAAATAACGTATAACCCTATGACTCGCGAAGATTTTGACCCTCTGTATACTTTTCTATTACAGAGAGGCGGACCATTACATCCTTTTTATGTTTCTTTGCCTCAATACACAACTCCAAAAAGTACAAGTTTCCATACTTGGATTCTTAATAGCGGAGGCACTGTCAGACATTTAGAAGTTGCTGCAACAACCGAGCCAGGAACAACTTCTGTACTTATTGGGAAGAGTTCAGGCTATACAGCAAGTTCAAACGGCACTCCTCGTCCAGGAGATATGTTTCATATTAACAGTACTAATTCCAACCACAATAAAGCTTATATGGTTACTCGAGTAGAGACAAACGCTGATTATCACAGTGCTCTTACTCAGCCATCTACATCTCAAGTACGCGTACATTTTACTCCTCCACTTTCTAAAAAGATATTTACAGGGGACGACTTTGTTTTTCTTAATCCTTTAATGAAAGTAATTATGAAAGGTGATGTGCAAGAATATTCATTAAACACAGATAACTTATTCAAGTTTAGTCTCAATCTGGAGGAAGTACAGTAATGGGCGTTAGAAATTTACACAGTGACACGAAGGCTTCTTTGCTTGCAGAAAAGCCTTTTACTTATGCACACCTAATAAAGTTTGAAAAGCCCTTACTAACAGCTACCGGCCAAAGTGGTCGTCGACCTGAAGATTATGTGTATTTGAGCGATGGCTCTCATGACATAGTTTTTGATGACGGATCCACTACAGCTTTGGGAGTCCCCAATGACGATCAAACTTACATAGCAAATAAAATTAGATCTGTAGGCTCTATCACAGAAACCATTGAAGCTAAAAGTAGTAGTATGTCTTTACAGCTTTCTGCCGCTGCTTTAAGTACTTCGGTATCTGATACTTATACAGTAAGTTCGGGAACCCTTACAGGAACTAAAGATTTAGTTGACGAAGGTTTCCGAGAAGGTGATGTATTAACGATTTCGGGCGGATTAAATGATGGAAAAAGTATAAGAATAGAGAGTTTCGAGCTTAATAATACAAGAGCTAACATAACCCCTCAAAATACTACTATGGGACAAGGTTCGGGACAATCTCTTACCTTAACTTTTTCTAGTCCAGAGATTGAGGGCATAATCACAGAAAGAGATTCTAGTGCGGGCTCTACGTATGCAAAATATTTAAACAGAGACGTATTTGTCTATAAAGCACATCTTCGAGTAGAAGAAGAAACAATAGATGGTACAGTTTATCCAATAGGTTCTATTATAGGAGAGCCATATCTAATATTTAAAGGTATCATCGCCTCGGGAAAGATTAGCGAAAACCCTGCAAGAGAGTCTATGATAACATGGACACTCACCAGTCACTGGGGAGACTTTTCTCGAGTACAAGGACGAATCACTTCAGACGGTTCGCATAGAGCTTTAGATCAAAACAATAGAGCAAGTCCTTTAGCTGCAATTAGACCTGCATATGCATCAGACTTGGGTTTCTTACATAGCGAACAAGCTATTAACTTAGTAGCTATTTATCAGATTAAAGAAACTAGAACTAAGCAGAAAATGAAAAGAAATTGGATCGGCATGAAGAAGTACAAGCAGATCGAATATCAAATTGAAGTAGACAGAGAGGCAGATTTACGTTTTAACTTAGATGCAAAATATCTTCCTGTTATCTATGGTGTTAATAAGATTGACAGTATTCCAGTTTTTGTAGATACGTTGGCTGATAATTCTCGTAAAGTTTTTGTTGCATATGCAATATGTGAAGGAGAAATCGGAGGCATCTATGATATGTACTTTGATGACACGACTTCTATTTGTATAGACAAAAACGATAATGACACTAGAAGCAGTCAAACCGCAGAAAACACTATTGATGTTTTATGTACGGGCAGAATGGATAGAGGTGATACCTTAAAAGGACTCGTTGTAACAAGTGGAGGCAACTTGTATACCGGAGGCACTACACAAGCTCAAGGTGCAGCACAGAATTCATGGTCTTATAGCTCCGGAGCGGGCTATGAAGCATATTATGCTAGAAGTAGTTATAATGATACAACTACTACGACTCCAGCTTTACAACCAGATACTAACGGTTTCGGTATTACGCATAAAAAAGGTGTAGGGTTTACCACTCCTATAGATGCGAAATGCCAGTTCTTTTCCGGTAAAAGAGATCAGAAAGCAGCAGACATGCTTTTATCCAATGTTGACAACTTCAAGGTAGGAAATGAATATTATCAAGGCTCAGAGCCTTATTGGGGAGCTAACCATAGACTCTTAGATACGGCTTATATGGTTATTGAATACACCATTGGGGAAGGAGAAACTACAATACCCAGTGTTGATTTTGTTGTTCGAGGTAAGGCTGTAAAATGCTATAATTACGATTTTTCTTTTGAGTTAGATCCTTCGGCAACAGGCGAAGATATTACCAATTTTCAGATAGGCCAAACGGTTACTGTTAAAGGAGATATGACTGGTACAGGTCAGGCTGATATTACAATTGGAACTACAACTGTAAAAGATATTTACCAAATTATCCCTGTAGGTAGCTCCGCGTTAAAAGAGTCTAGGATACAATTTACTAGTATGCCATCTATGGGAGGCTTTAAAAAGTTCTACATAACTGATGGAACAAACGATCTTCATCTGGTCGCTTATGATGCTGTGGAGCATACAGCAAGCCTTCCCTCCACTTTAGCAGCTGCAATTACAGGAGTAACTAATAACTCAGGTGGCGGTATTGATATTGCCATTAGTAGTAGTAGCAATGCGCATACTGCACTTTCCGCGTTCCCTACGGATAGACCCTTCAGTATTGTACAAAGTTTAACAGAGGAGTTTTCTAGCTCTCTTTTGAACCAGTTTGTTCCAGATAGTGTAAGTAGCGGAACTCTTTCAAATGTTGGTGAAACTCAAGTAAATGCTTCCACAATAGTAGGAGACTACGTAGTACCTACTAAAGCCTTAGTTTTAGCTAGCACTGCCGAAACCACTAATAACTACTACAATGGTATGGACATAGAAGTCACTACGACTCTTTCAGGAGGAGAATTAAGAACTCAGCGAAGAAACATAGTAGACTATGAAGGTAGTAATAGAGTCGCACTACTAGACTCTCCTTTTGAGTTTTTGCCTAAGCAAGGGGATACTTATAGTATTATAGGTTCTAAGGGAGGTGATTTAAGAGTTACCAACAACCCTGCAATGCAACTCTTAGACTATATGCAAAGTGATAGGTATGGAAGAAATCTTTCTTTAGACCAAGATCTGGATGCAGATAGCTTTTTCGAAACAGCAAGAGCTTGTGACACTAACTCTGATGTAACTCTTTTTGTAGGCTCAAGCGAGCCTGTTGTAGGAGATGTGTATAAATATGCAACTTCATCTTCCTCTTATGGAACGGCATGGCAAGGTACAGTAAAGAGCGTAGGAAGCCCTATTACTATAGATGGCAATACTAGACGTAGTGTCGTTTTTGAAAATGTTTTAGGCAAAATCGTAACAAGATGGGCAGATTGGAAGGTATTTGCTGATGAAGATTTATACTACCATAATGGAAGACTTTATGAGCATAGTGGTAGCGCAAGTACTGTATCTACGCCAGCAGCTTCGGGTAGTCCTAATTTTAAAACTTCTTTAACAATTACTAAAGTTTCCGGTTCAGGGTCAAGCACTCTGGCTGTAGATATAAACAGAAACTCTGACGCAACTTATCACAATAGACATACCTTTGAAGGAGATCCTGTTGTCAAAACATACTCTTCTACAGGGTACACTAATGGCTATAGTTTATACGACTCTGATGATGTTAAATATTGGAGATACTTAGGCTGGGAGTCGCAGAACCAAAGACACGTTACTCGTCATCAAACAAATGTTACTCTTGATACTTCTAAGTCAATATTTAGCAACATTAATAGTATGTTAGGGCATTTTAATGGAATGTTAAGATACTCTGCGGGTAAATATTCGTTAGCTTTGAAAAAGGGAGCAGAAAGCCCTACCACATTTACAGTTGGAAGCGAAACCTATACTATAGAAGACATAAATGAAAGCGATATCATTGGAAAAATAGATGTACAAGATGCAGGACAAAAAGGTACTTACAACCAAATAGACGTAGGAATTAACGACCCTCAAAACAGATTCGAAGGTCGTAGCGTAATGATGTTTAACTCTAAATATCTGAAAGAAGATAGAATGGTTCCTAAAAAAGGAAGTGTGAAAGCTCCTTATGTTACCAACTATTTTAACGCTAGAATGAATGCAAAACAGTATCTAGATGAATCTAGAGCGTCTGTAAAGGTCAACTTTACCTTAGCTCCAAGAGGCGTTTTGTTACTAGCAGGTGATCTTATTCGTATAACATACCCTCGTTTTGGGTGGACGAATAAAATTTACCGCATTACTAATTTAAGTATTAACGCAAATTGCTTAGTTCAAGTAACTGCCGAAGAGCACGAAGATAGTGCATATTTAATTGATACTGTTGAAGTTTCAGAGGGTACGTTTGTATCTGCACCTGCGCCTATAACTGCACCGGTTCCCGTTCCTGATTCACCTATTGCGAATAGTCTTACGGCTACTACTACAGACAGGGGCGGTGTTGAACTAAACTGGGTTAATTCTTCTGCTTTTAATCCTGCCACTTATACTACCGAAATATGGAGAGCCGAAGTAAATGACAGAGGAGATAGCTCTTTCAATCTTATAGGTACCTCTCAGGGTAATACATATACTGACCCTGTAATTGGGGACGGAACAACTACACGTTATTACTGGATTAGATATGCAGTAAACGTTTCTCCTTCAAACGCAGCAAGCAGACAGGTATTCTCGCTGTATGAGCCTTCCAGTGCCACAGGAGGGATACAAGGAACTTCTAATGGAGCGTTAGATGCTATAAATATAAATCTAACTAATGAGAATGTTAGTATTGCTACTTCTGGAGGCTCTTTAGACTTTTCAAATACAGGAACTACACTTACTATTAATATCGCAGGTACACAAATACCTTACGATGATTCAACCCCTTACGATTTACCCTCTTTTAGGGTTTCCAGCGTAACCCCTAGTAATGTTACTCTTGGCAGTATAACAACAGGATCTGATTTCTACACTTTAGGGCCTATAACTGCTATAAATGGAGCATCTGGTAGTGTAGTTATAAATATAGTTGTTAATGATAGTTTAGGAAACGAGTTAACTTTTGCACGCACACAGACTTTGAGTGTTTCTCCTGCTGGTCCAAGTGGCCCGGCAGGTGGTACAGGCCCGGCAGGTGGTACTGGCCCAGCAGGTGGTACAGGCCCACAAGGTCCAGGAGGCCCTCCAGGCCCAACAGGTCCACAAGGTCCAACAGGTGTAACAGGCCCACAAGGTCCAGGAGGTCCTGCAGGTCCAACAGGTCCAGCAGGTGCAACAGGTGTAACAGGTCCACAAGGTCCAGGCGGTCCCGCAGGTCCACAAGGTCCAACAGGTGCAACAGGTGTAACAGGTCCACAAGGTCCAGGTGGTGCATTAGGTCCTACAGGTCCAGCAGGTGCAACAGGTGTAACAGGCCCGCAAGGACCCGGCGGTGGAGTAGGTCCCACAGGTCCAGCAGGTGGGGCAGGTCCAACAGGCCCAGGAGGTCCAGGCGGTGCAGTAGGTCCAACAGGCCCCGCAGGAGCAGCAGGTCCAACAGGTCCAGGCGGCCCAGGAGGCCCAGCAGGCCCAACAGGTGGAGCAGGTTCAGCAGGCCCCACAGGCCCACAAGGTCCGGGTGGTGCATTAGGTCCCACCGGTCCGCAAGGTGCAACAGGTGGAGCAGGCCCACAAGGTCCAACGGGTGGTGCAGGTCCAACGGGTCCATTGGGTGGAACAGGTCCCGCAGGAGCCGCAGGTCCAACAGGTGGCGTAGGTCCAACAGGTGTTTTAGGTCCCACAGGTCCCGCAGGAACAACTCCTGGTCCAACAGGTGGTGCAGGTCCAACAGGTCCAGGCGGTCCACAAGGTCCAGCAGGAACAACTCCTGGTCCAACAGGTGGCGCAGGCCCAACAGGTCCAGGCGGTCCAACAGGTTCAGCAGGTCCAACAGGCGGAGCAGGTCCCCAAGGCCCAACAGGTGGAGCAGGTCCCGCAGGTCCGACAGGTTCAGCAGGTCCAACAGGCCCGAACGGTCCAACAGGTGGCGCAGGTCCAACAGGTCCTGGAGGTGGAGCAGGTCCCCAAGGCCCAACAGGTCCAGGTGGAGCCGCAGGTCCCACAGGTCCGGGCGGTGGAGTAGGTCCCACAGGTCCACTAGGTCCAACAGGTGGTGCAGGTCCAACAGGTCCAGGCGGTGGTGCAGGTCCTCAAGGTCCAACAGGTCCAGGAGGTGCAGCAGGCCCAACGGGTCCAGGCGGTGCAGCAGGTCCAACAGGTCCTAACGGTCCCACAGGTGGAGCAGGTCCAACAGGTCCAGGCGGTGGAGCGGGTCCCCAAGGTCCAACAGGTCCAGGCGGTGCAGTAGGTCCAACAGGTCCAGGCGGTGCAGTAGGTCCAACAGGTCCTAACGGTCCAACAGGTGTAGTAGGTCCCACAGGTCCAGGCGGTGGAGTAGGTCCAACAGGTCCATTAGGTCCAACAGGTGTTTTAGGCCCAACAGGACCAGGCGGTGGAGTAGGTCCTACAGGTGGAACAGGTGTACAAGGCCCAACAGGCCCCGCAGGTGCACCAGGTGCTACTATTGCCTTCGATACCGTAGAAAATGGCGGAACTCCGAGATCTGATAGTCTCAAAAAGTCAACTATTGAAGCAGTAAAAAGTCCAGCACTAGCAGGAGATGTATACTGGCACGTTGCAAGTGATAGAGCCTTTAAATATAATGGTAGTGGTACTAGTTTTACTGAATATACCAGAGTAAGTACACCAGGAAGCAGCGGTAGTATAAAGATGGACGGTATAAATGGTAGAATCGAGGTATATCAAGGAAGTACTCTACGAGTAAGAATCGGTCAGCTGTAAAATTTAAATCTTGACATAATCTAGGGGGTATGCTATAATACCCCCTAAATTTAAAAACTAAATAAAGGTGTTTTCGTGATAAAAATATTAAAAAACTATCTTTCACATGATGAATCGTGGAATTTAGCTTGTGCTGCTGATGGCACTCCTGCTCACTGGTGGAGCAAGGCTATTAAGCATAATAAAACTGCTAAACCTATAATGATGAATAACAATATCGGTGGGTATAGGCAGGAGTATGGAGCTTCTCATCATATTACAAACAGTGTTAACTCTAATGACTTTACTTATAAATTTAGTCGAAGTACTAATCATGTCAAAGGTTGTGGCTGTTGGGAGTGTACTTTTAAAAAAGAAGTACTAGAGTCTGAAAAATTTAAAGATGTTATACGAAAAAATACAAGCCTAGAAAACCCTGTGTTATACGAAACATTTACTTCCGCATACTATCCTGGAGACTTTTTGGGTAGACACACCGATGAGAAAAGAGGTGTTGCATTTATATTCAATCTTTCTTGGGATTGGAAACCTGAATACGGAGGAATTCTAAACATAGAAAATGGAGATACTTGGATTAGTTATGTTCCTGGTTGGGGAGATTTAGTACTGTTAGAACTAGGAGAAACAGGTAAGTTACACTTTGTAAGTGAAGTATCCTCTTTTGCTCCTCGCCCTAGATTAGCAATTTCTGGGTGGTACAATGATGCCGAAAGTTAATCTATGTGCAACACGTTTTAGAAAGCTAAGGAATAACTGGGCAACAATTTATTTAGATATAATTAAAGCATTTGATGAACTAGGGTATGATGTTAGAAAGAGTCAGTTTATAGACCTTCCAGACACCCCCGAATACGTGTCGGAAGAAATAGTAGACTCTTCCGAAGATGTTTATCTTTATAATCATGTTACTATTAATTGGTTAAAAGAAAATAAAGCACACCTAGGTAGGAAAACTTTAATTGTAAAGCCTACAGGCCCTACACATAAGTACTTTACGATAGATACTCAAGGCTATGGACCTTGTTCCTCTATAGCATATGAAAAACCTGCATATGAAGGTACGGAAACGGAAGAATTTTTTAATACCACTGTCAAAGATATAATATCTCAGAAACTTAACAAGTGGAGTGATAGGGAAGATATTAAGCTTACCGAGAAAGCTCCTTATATTCCCGAAAACCATATTTTAGTACTAGGTCAAATGCCTGGGGATGAAACAGTTACACAGATGTCTTTTGGCAGTCACTTCAATAAACTAGTTAGTATAGTAAATAAATTAGAAAAAACTGTATCAGACCCTATTGTAATTAAACTACATCCTACTTTCAAAATAGAAACATCAAAAATAAAAGACTGGGAATCATTATATTTACCTCAAGTTGATAACTTTATCAGCAAGGGACATACTGTAATTATAGCAGGAGTCAGTATGCATGATGTGCTTCCTAAAACAAAAGTAGCTATACTGGAAAACAGTACAGCAGGTATAGAGTGTTTTTTACACGAAGTACCTATTATTTCGTACGGGTTCCCTGAGTATCACTGGGAAACCAAAGACTTAAGACATTTAGACCTATTGCCGGAGTATGTTAATGATTTAAGTTGGTGGAACAGAAAAAAGGCCAGAGAATGGGCCGCTTGGTATAGTACAAAGTATCAATGTTACGACTACCCATCAACTTTGGCTCGTATTAAACAATTACTGCTATAATACCACCAAAAAAATAATTCTTGACATAACACCCCAAGTTAGCTATAATTCTGTAATGGAGGAAATCAAATGAGTGCAGCCCGCTACAACCTAGTTATTGACCAAGGTTCCGACTTTGCCATTAACTTTACAGTCAAAGAAGATGGATCAGCTAAAGACCTGACAGGCTATTCTGCGCGTGCTCAAATGAGAACTTCAAAGACAGCTACCTCTGTTACAGCTAATTTTACTTGTAACATAGCCAACCCTTCCTCTGGAACAATAACGCTATCCTTAGCAAATTCAGTGAGTACTCCTCTAGTAGCCGGAACATATGTTTACGATTTAGAGATTTTCACTGCTAATAATGCGTCAGTAACAAGAATTATACAAGGTACTGTAGATTTGACTCAGGAGGTTACTCGATAATGGCAATTACAATTACGGCAACACCAGTACAAAATGGCGTAGAAGTTACAGAGGAAACAACAACTATTACAGCAGCAGGTATAGCTATTGCTAGTACTGTTGCATCTGCTATGGGTATTTCCTCAGTTTCAGGTTTAGCCGCTAGTAATGTACAGGACGCTATAGAAGAATTAGCAGGACAAAATTTTCAACAAGATAACACACCAACAGGGTCTCAAGTCAATGAAGGGGACACATGGTATGACACGGACGACAATCAATATAAAATATATCGCGAAACAAGCAACGGAGTATTTCAGTGGGTACCTATAATTGTAGGTTCAGCTGACGATGACTCAGACACGCTTGACGCAGGAGCCTTTTAAGGCTAATCCCGGAGACTTTAAATGGCTCAAACAATTCAAATCAAACGCAGTACAAGTACTGCAACTCCCTCAAGCCTTTCGGCAGGTGAACTAGCTTATTCAGGTAAGTCGGATAGTAATAAGCTATTTATAGGACATCCTGATGGCACAACAGGCCCTGTTGCTATTGGTGGTCAATATTATACTGGTGTTATTGATGGTGCGGCAAGCGCCAATACTGCAAGCAAACTTGTACTTCGAGATGGTTCAGGAAATTTCTCAGCAGGCACAATCACAGCAGCTTTAACAGGTAATGTAACTGGTACAGTTAGTGATGTTAGTAACCACGACACCGATGATATAACTGAAGGCTCAACCAACCTTTATCATACAACTGCTAGAGCACGAGGTGCTATTAGTGCAACTGGTGATTTAAGTTATAATTCATCAACAGGTGTTCTTTCTTTCACTCAGGCGGCATCAGCTGTAACAAGTGTTAACAGCGCAACCGGAGCAGTAACCCTAGATACGGGTGATATTTCTGAAAATGGAAATCTTTATTTTACAAATGCTCGAGTGGATACTCGTGTAGATACTATATTAAAGCACGCTGGACATGGTAATATTACTGTTGCAGACGGAGCTGACGGTAAACTAGTCCTTACTGCAGCCGCACAGTATGCAGACAGCGATGCTCGAGGAGCAATCTCTGTTACAGATTCAGGCGGAGACGGTTCTTTATCTTACAATAACTCTACGGGTGTAATTACTTATACAGGTCCAAGTGCTAGTGAAGTACGTGCACATATTTCTGGAGGTACGGGTGTTGGTGTATCAAACGGAGCAATCTCTATTGGTCAGGCAGTTGCCACCACTTCTAATGTAACTTTTAACAACGTAGATGTAGACGGTACTCTTACTTCTGATGATATTACTTCTACAAATATCTCGGTTGCTGGTAATGCTACAATTACGGGTAATCTTACAGTTGAAGGTACGACAACTACTGTTGATTCTACTACTGTTGCCATTGGTGATAACATCATGGTACTTAACAAAGATGAAACAGGTACTCCTTCTGCAAATGCTGGTATCGAAGTTGAACGAGGAACTGCGACAAATGTATCGCTTCTTTGGAATGAAACAAATGATAACTGGACTGTAAGCGATGGAAGTGCAACTTCCGTACTATTAACTGCCGCAAACTTCAACTCTGTTTATGCAGGGACTATTGATGGCGGATCATTCTAAATAAAACCGAATCTCTAGCGTACATACGCAAGTTATAGGAGAGCCACATGGCACAAACGATCAAATTAAAGCGCTCGGCAACGTCGGGCGCAGTCCCCGCTACGTCAGCTTTAGAGCTGGGCGAAGTTGCAATCAATACTCACGATGGTAAGATGTACCTCAAGAAAAACGATGGTACTGATTCTGTCGTTGAAGTTTCTGGTGATAAATTACCTAAGTCTGGCGGTACTATGACAGGCGACCTAAATCTTGGCGACGACGACAAGGCTCAGTTTGGTACGGGTAATGATTTACAGATTTATCATGATGGGTCTGATAGTTACATAAAAAATAATACGGGTCACCTATCCCTTTATGGGGACCAAAATAAAGTTGCTATAGATATCGCAGATGGATACGGAAATTCTGTAAGCCTAATGCATGGAGGTTCAACTAAACTCTTTACTTCAAACGGGGTAAGTGGCGTTGTCATGCAATATGGCGCTACATTTAGAAAAAACGCGAGAGTGGAGAATTACCTAAATACCGCCAGTGAAAGTCAATATGCTACTATTAAGTATTTTCAAGCATATAACAGTTTCAATAATGGACTTACTGACGGTTCTACCTTTGGAGGTATCGAATTTTACAACGGTAAAAGCGGTACTACTACTGGTGCCACAGGATATGTAAGAGGTGTTGCCAACGGAACTAGTGGTAATATGAATTTAGAGATTCAAACGGGAACTGCAGGGTCTCTAACAACAAAGATGCTAGTAAAAGATGCGGGTGTAGATGTAACAGGAAATATCGCAGTGTCAGGAAACATTACATCAGCAGGGAAGGATGTAGGAACACAAACGATTACCTCAACAACACCCACTGATGGAACAGGGTTTCCTACCGGGCACGTTTGGTATGTAGTCTAGAATGGCTATTAAAGTCTGGAACGGTTCCGCAATACAAGAACCTGAGCAAATAGTAGTTAAAGCTGCAGCGGGAACGTTGCGGTTTGTAAACTATGTCGTACAGAAAGTTACAGACGGGAGTCTGAGCACTGTATGGAATGCTATTTACAATACTTCTAGAGACACCCAGACTTCTGCCAGCACATCTACCGCATTTACTACTACTTTTGCAACAAGTAGAACAACTGCTTTTGGTACTACTACCTCTTTCGATACAAATACTACAACTTCTCGTAGTACTACTAGTACCTACACTACTAATTACGATACTTCCAACGCTACTTCTAGAAGCACTACTACTGCGTTTACCACTACTTTTGCAACTTCAAAAAGTACAACTACTACTTATGTCAGTACGTATGACACAAGCAGAGGTACAACAGTAAGTACTACTACCACGTTTAATACGACGTTTGGAACAAGTAAAGCTACTACAACTGCCTATACTACTACCTTTAACACAGCTACAAGTAAGGCAACTACTACCGCATTTACTACTACTTTCGCTACTAGCAGAGGTACTACGAAAGCGACTACAACTGCATTTACTACCACATTTGCTACTAGTGCTACAACTAATACTGTATTTACTACGACTTTTAATACCACAACTACAAAGTCGACTGTCACAGACTATACTACCACGTATAATACTAGTAAAACTACTATTGTAAACACTACTACTACTTATACAACTAATTTTGATACTACTAAAAGTACAACTACCACTTTCAATACAAGTATTGGAACAGGAACTAGTAGGGCTACTACCACTACTTATACAACTACGTATAATACTTCGCGTGCCACAACTGTAGCAACCACTACCAATTATACTACCACATTTAATACTAGTAGAACTACGACTATTTCTACTACTACCACTTTTAATACTGCAACAAGCCGCAGTACTACTACCACGTATACTACTACATATAATACCTCTAGAGGTACTAGTAGGTCTACGGATGTAACTACCACTACTACTTTCAACACATCTAGAAGCACTTCTAGAGATACTACGAGTGTATTTAATACTCAGACTTCAAGAGGCACTAGCAAAGATACAACTACAGTTTATAATACTAGCCGAGGCACAAGTCGGGGTACTAGCAGAAGTACTACAACTACTTTCTTAACTGGAACCACTCGTAGTACAACCACCGTATTTAATACAAATACATCAAAGAGTACAAGTAGGAGCACTACTTCTGTCTATGATACAAGTAGAGGAACTTCTCGTGTAACCAGTAAAGGTACAACTACTGTATTTAATACTGCTACTACAAGGGGTACAACGACCACGTTCGCAACAAGTAGAAGCACTAATAGAATTACGGATAAAAGTACTACTACTGCTTTTGCTACAGGTACCAGCAGAGGCACAACTACAGCCTTCAATACTACTACAACATTTACGACTAGTAAAGGTACAACTACTACTTTTACAACTTCTAGATCTACTGGTACGAGTAGAGGGACAACTACAGCCTTTAATACTACTACTACCAGGGCTACTACAACTGCGTTTGGTACTACAACTACTTTTGGAACCTCAAGAGGTACTACTACTTCTTACACAACTAGCACTGCTTTTTTGACAAGTAAAGGTACAACGACATCCTTTAGCACAACTACTACCTTTACTACTAGTAAAGGTACAACTACCTCTTTCACAACGACAACTACCAGGGTTACTAACACTAGTCGTACCACTACTTTTACAACAACTACCTCTAGGTCTACAGGAGAGTCAAGAGGCACAACTACTTCTTTTGGAACAACAACCACAAGAGGTACAGCAGAGTCCAGAAGCACCACTACTACTTTCAATACGAGCAGAGGAACTACTTTCGGTACTACTACTACGTTTGGTACTACTACTTCGAGAGGTACAGGTGAATCAAGAGGTACTACTACTAGTTTCGCTACGAGCAGAGGAACTACTTTTGGTACTACTACTACGTTTGGCACTACTACTTCGAGAGGGACTAACACTAGTCGTACTACTACTTTCGGAACAACTACTGCCTATAGTACTACTACTGCGTACAGCACTAGCACTACTTTTAACACAAGCCGTACCACCACTCTGGGAACTAGCCGTACTACACAAACGGGAAATGGAACTAGCAGAGGTACTAGCAGGAGTACATCTACCGAGTTCCTAACTATCGTTGACGTTAGCACTAGTCGTACAACTACATTTTTGGCTCAAACGAATATAGGTACTTTTTACGTCACTTACTACTATAGTAGGGGTAACCAGAGTCGTAACACTTATCGTGTTACTCAGTATTGGGAAACTACATCTCAAACTACTACGTTCTCTGTGAGAACTTACCCCGGTACCGGTACAAACACGGTTACCTCATATACTACTTATTGGACTACCTATTTCGGAACTGTTACTGGTTTCAATACGGGCAGAATTACCACTTATGGCACGAGCCGTAGTACGGCAGAATCTCGTAGTACAGGAGAGTCCAGGTCTACTGCTACAAGTCGTACTACTACGTTTGGTACTACTACGTCGTTCGGTACAGCTACTAGTCGTACTACGCAAACCTCCAGAACTACTACGTTTGGTACTAGCAGAGGGACTACTACTGCATATACTACGACCACCTCTTTTGGCACAGCTACAAACCGTACTACGCAAACCTCTCGAACTACTACTTTTGGTACCAATCGGAGCACGACTACTGCATATACTACAACTACTGCATTTGTTACAGGTACGAGCAGAGGAACTACTACTGCCTATAGTACTACTACGTCTTTTGGCACTGCTACAAGCCGTACTACTACTTTTGGCACAACTACCGCTTTCGGAACAGGAACTAGTAGAGGAACCACCACCGTTTATAATACGAATCGAGGAACAGGTACGAGCAGAGGGACAACAACTACTTACACTACTTCTCGGGGTACTGGTACAAGCAGAGGAACTACCACTGCTTTTGCCACAAGTAGAGGAACAGGTACTAGTAGAAGTACCACGACTGCTTTTGCTACAGGTACGAGCAGAGGAACTACTACCGCGTTTAATACAACAACTGCTTTTTTGACATCAAAAAGCACCACCACTGTTTATAATACGAACCGAGCAACAGGTACTAGTAGAGGGACAACTACCTCATTCAATACAACAACTAGTCGTAGTACTACTAGTACATATACTACTACGTTTACGACTACATTTGCGACTAATAGAAGTACTACTACAACGTTTAATACAGCAACAAGTAAGAGTACCACTACTACGTATACAACTGCGTTTTCCACAATATTTAATACTAGTAAAAGTACTACGACTACTTTTACAACAACTTTCCTTACTTCTACAAGTAGGGCGACTACTAGTGCTTTCAACACAAATACTACTTTGAGCACTACTACTGCGTACACTACGTCATTCACTACTACATTTAATACTAGTAAAAGTACAACTACTGCCTTTACTACTACGTTTGCGACCGCAACAAGTAAGACGACTTCTACAACATTTACAACTACTTTCAATACTAGCAAGTCTACAGTGTCTACATATACTACGGCATTTACAACGACTTTCGGAACTAGCAATATAACTAGTAAAGCCACAACGACTACATTTAATACGGCCACAAGCAAGAGCACTACTAGTACATTTACCACGACCTTTGCAACAAGTAGAGGAACGAGTCATAGTACTACCAGCGCTTACACTACTACTTTTGCAACTAATAATATTACAAGTAAAAGTACTACTACCGCTTTTGTAACGACAACTGTATTTAGTACTAGTAAAAGTACTACTACTACTTTCGGAACTAGCAGAATTACTACTAACGAAACAGGGTGCGCTTACACAACAACATTTAATACTAGTAATGTTACTACTAAGTCGACTACTACCGCGTATTCGACAGCTACTTCTCGTACTACAAACTTTGATACTACCACTGTATTTGACAGCAGTAGAGGTACCAGCCGTAGTACAACGAGTGCTTACACTACTACTTTCGATACATCTGACGGCACCTCTAGGAGTACTACCTCTGTATTTAATACTGCTACAAACAGAGGAACTACTAAAAGTACTACTACTGCCTTTGATACTACGGCTTCTACTAGCAGAACAACTTCTAGTGCGTTTGTAACTGTATTTAATACAAATATTACTACGCAAAAGTCAACTACTACTACTTTCGATACTTCGGATACTACAAGTAGAAGTAGTACCACAGCGTTTACTACAGTGTTTAATACTTCTAATATAACTACTGTAAGTACGACTACTGCATTTTCTACAATATATGGAACTGCGAGAACTACCACAACCTCTCGTACCACTACGTTTGATACGTCCAAAGGTACTTCGAGGTCTACAACCACTACGTTCGGAACAAATACAGTTGTTTACGAGCGTGTCACAAGCACAGGGGTAGAAACAGAAGTTTCTTCTGCGTCTGCACACAACTCACGATATTGGGATGGATCACAATGGACGGAATAACCGTTGAAGAATTAAATCATAAATTAGAAACAACATTAGAAATCGTCATGGAGCACTTCGTAGAAATGGAAGAGCGCATGGAAGACCTAGAAGCCGACATAGAGGCTTTACAAGATGCCCCTTAAAAAGCTAGCAGATAACGAAGAGCTAGGGAATGCTGCGGCACACTTTTTCAAGTCTGGGAATATAATGCGCTCAGATGAAAATGATGAAGTTGCTAAGCTAAGACACCTACTGCCTAAAACTGGTAACTGGTTTACTCCTCTGGAGTATGATATATGGTATAATATAGACGAAGAAAATATTTTAGGTTATACATATACTGATGTATTTTCCAAGTGTTTAATGCTCAGGGTTGCCTGTGTAGAAAAATGCCACCGTACTATGGAACTAGCGGCTAGAGAACCTGTTACTGAGGAAGGTATGGCTATTTTTAATGAATTGAAAAATAATAGTCAGGACAAGTATAAACTTAGTAAAAGAAAACAGAAAAAACATAAATTTGTTATTTTTCTTCCTGGTACTAATATCTTGGACAAAGTTCTGGATTTTGAAAAGACAAAAAGAGCTGTAGCACAGGGAGCAGTACTTAAGTGTCACCCACTAACCGCCCCTGGAATGGTAGCATACTTAAAGTCCGAGTTCGGAAGAGACAAGGTACTAGCAAAGAAGTTATCTGGTCATAGACTGTTAGAAGAGGCAGATATTGTGGGATGCTGCGCTAATTCCGAGATGGGTATCTTAGCACTTACAAAAGGAAAGGCATTATATTTATTTGACAAACCAGATTCTCCCTACACCACGTATAAATCTATTTATAGAGCAATAATGGTAGATGAAACTCCCAGTATAGAAAAACTTCAAAGACTATTATCTGCTAAGTATTCAGGTTTAGTCCCTTATTTTATAGATAACCCGCAAGAACGCATAGACTACTTTTTTAATTTTTGGAAATCAACGCCCCATGTTTTATCTCGTATTAAACAAAAATAATTTCACTTCTCTCACCGTAGATTCTATAAAAAAGAATATGCCAGACGCAGAGTATAAAGTCGTAGACCTAGAAGAAGGTGGTCGACTACCTACAGCTTTTAAACATGCCAAAGGCTTAACTATGGTTGTAACAGGTGGAATAGTTCTTAACATAAAAGAAGGCGACCTGCCTCCTGATGAAAAGCTAGAAAAACACCACCTTGCTATGAGCAGGGAAGCTGTTTTCTCTGATCACCCTAAATGGAGAACAAACTATAATCTTATAAAGAGTCGTTTACATGACGGGGTTGTAGATATGTCTATTTTTATTATTAATCCTAATAAGTGGAAAAAGGTACCTACATCTGATAGTAACTTTCTATTGGGTAAAAAAATTCTTTATATGCCTAGATACATGAACCACAGAGACGATCCTACACTAGGTACGTGTATGGGTGGTAGAGATATATTATCCTATGCCGCCCTAGGTCATGATGCACCTGTATTGAATTATCTTACTCACTTATACTCTGGGAATGCTAGTGTTAGAGAGACTTTTGGATGTTGTTTTGATAGGCTGTTACCTTATGTAGATAATTTGCCTGAGAAAGAGAGAAAGGTAGTCGAAAGACTTGGCAATCTTACGAAATTGAGAGTAGGTAAGTTAAGACAGATGTTTGCAGACATACAAAAAAGCCCCGATTAAGGGGCTTCGTTGTTTATGGATGTATGGGAAAGTTAATCTGTTTTCCTAACATATCTGCTATGTCTTCGACTTGTTCCTCAGTAGCCCATAATACTCCTAGATTAAACTGAATAACTCCAGGTTTAGTATTTTGGCGAGTACAAATGTTTTCAAAAGCTAGAGTATACTTACAGATTATAAAGGGAAGGTCAGTTATAATATTTCCTTCATCTATGTTTACTCGTATATCTGTTACACCGTCTCTATTAAAGAGCTGTACTTCAGGACTTTCTTCATTAACATACAGTGCCTCATCTTTAGCTTCTGCTCTACTAAACTCCGAATTACCGAAGTTAGGAAAAGAGCCTGTAATGTCTGGGAACCATATATTGCTTCCAAAGTTTTCTACTCTACTATTTTGCTCTACGTTATTCTTTGCGAAATCGTCGAGCATACCCATATAACTTAACTCGCTTGAAAAGCGAAAGTCTTGTTCTTGTTGCTGTTCACTCATTTGTTTGTTCCTTATACGATCTCACAAGCACCGCCAACACAGGCAAGTTCTTGAGATCCAGTTGTGTTATCTTCTACTTCAAACTGAGCCAAATCTTCCCAGTTTACATTTTGTGGCATTCCCGCTAGGAGCTTTAGATACTCTTCTTCGTCAATGTCCTCATATGGAGCTTGCTGATAAGTGTGATCACTTGTTGGAAGCAAACTAATTCCAGAACATAGATCAAAGTTATCCCAAATCCATTGTGCTACTTGTAAATACTCGCTGTCAGTGTAGTATACAGTTACACTTGGCTTATGTTCACACCAGTGATTCTGATATGTTTTCCATAGCTTTAGCTGATGCATTGCACCTACATCTTTTACGCAAGTACTTGCTTCTGGAGACTTTACAGGAAAGCTAAAGACTACAGATGTTGGAGACATTACATCTTGTTCCATCGGGAATCCTGCTTGCTCCATATAGAGCGCAAGTGGATCTTTTTTGTCCGAACGTACTCGGCGGATGTAATGCTTACTAAAGCGAGGATGTATGCCGGAAGCACTGTCAACAAGCTGAGAAACAGTACCGCTAGGCTTAACACACGTAATAGCTGCAGACTGTGCAACGCCAAGCTTCTCAGCCCATTCTTTATTTGTTTCAATACTAACATCTCTCATTTCCTCTAGCCATGCTGCTAGCATTGGTGACTCTGGGTCTCCGCCCAAGATTTCATGGTCCATGATACCTGTCAAACTTACGCCTAGCAATGCCTCTTCTTCAGTGTTACGCTTCCAACGCACCCGTAGATACCTAAAGTCTGTAAGAGTTGACTGTAGTGTACCAATGATTGTTGCTTTGCGTACTTTTTCTTTTAATGTTTCTAACGTGTCGTCTGCTCGTACAACTACTTCTGACAAGTTACAAAACTCGTTGCTTCGTAGAATAATCTCAGAACAAGGGTTAGTACCGAAATCTTGTTCGTGATCTCTACGTCCGTTACGTGCTGCAATCTTCTGTGCCGCTACACGACTGAACAACCCACGCTCACCAGATTTAGACTCATATAGATTCTTCATCTCTTGTAGAAATGCTTCAAAGTCAGGCTTCTCTGTGTATGCTACAGAATTATTTGCTAGACGACGTTGTCCTTGATCTACCCACCACTGACCTGACTTAGCTTTTGACATACGTTGGTCTGACAGATTAGACAAACTAATCAGAGCAGATCTACGAACACCACCAACTACTACGATGTCAGCGACTTTACAACATACATCGTGACATTCAATACTTGTCAGTTTACGACCTGCGGCTTTTTGGAATACTCCCACACAGAAACGGAATAAATCTTCCAAAGGCTCTGGGCCACTTGCTCGACCACCAAAAGTCTTAAGTCTAGCACCGGCTGGACGTACTCGGCTCATGTCCCACTGAGGTAATTTACCTGCATATAGCATGGCAATCAACTCACGGAAGGCACTTGCCCATCCTAGCTTACTATCACTTACTACGATTGTAGAGTTTGTTTTGTGGAATGTTTCTGCTACTTCTGGCAGCTTATTGATGAAGTTACGCTCTACACTAAAACCTACACCTGTTCCACACATCAATACATACATTAGCTCGTCAAAAGCTCGTGGATGGTCAATATGTAAGTAACTACAGTTAAAACCTGCTACGTTATCACGTTTCAAGGCTTCGCCTGCTGTCATCATACAACGCATAGAAGGCATAACCTCTAGCGCATGAATAGCATCCCAGATCTCTTGACCATTTTCGTCGTCTAACTGTTCTCTTTCTTTAAAGAAATTAACATAACGACTGCATGTTTCTTCCCACGTCTCACGACGTCCTTCTTCCTCTAGCCAACGGGCGTATCTACTCTTATGAATAAAACTTTGATACTGATCCATTATACCATTCTCTCCTCAATATTGGACACATTGTCCTTGCCTATTGCGTCATCGCAATATGTTACTAAATCCATCAACTCGTAGTTCTTTAAAAGTACTTCTGCGTTTTCATTCAATTCTTGTATGTACTTGTATTTTCCATCAATAGGTATACAATCATAAATTGACATGGCATCGCCATACTGTTCTATAAGCTGTTGTGCTCTTTTCGGCCCTATGCCGTTGATTCCTGGGACATTATCACCTTTATCTCCTGTTAAACACTTAAAAGAGATATACTCCTCAGGTTTAACTTCATAGTGTTCGTGCCAGTTATCTATTGTTACCTCTTTTCGAGTAACGTAAGAAAATCTACTTACACCGTCCTGAATCAATAAGTCCCAGTCTCGGTCACTAGATACTAACCAGATATTTTCTAGTCCGTAATCTTTCTTTCGCTTTACGAGGTGGGCAGCAAGATCATCTGCCTCTACACCTTTGTAGCGAAGAACTTCAAAGCTCTCTGATAGTAATTCTAATGTTTCTTCGTACTCTTCAAAAAAGTCAATAAATGCTTGCTTCTCTGCTTCAGTTTGTTCGGCATACTTATCTTTTCGATTCTGTTTGTACTCTGGTAATATCTCTTTTCGATAACTAGATGATCCCCAATCTGCGGTAATAATAATTTTACCACAATTGTAAGATGTTGCTAGAGATCTTACTGTTTCTACATACTGATCACGAAAATCTGTTCTGCCTTGATGTTTCCACCGAAAAGCTAAGTTTAGTGCATCTACTACTAGTACACCATCTTGGTTACGTTCGTTAAAATTAAAAGCCACCTATAAACTCCGTCTTTTCTGATTCCAACCAATCATCAGCGAGTAGTACATAACAGTTTAGAAAACGAATATACAAATACTCTATAGTGTTCTCTGGTTTGTTTTCTGTTACTACAAATACTTTAGATCGGTCATATTTAAAGAATAACAAGGGCTTTTGATCGCCACCTGCTGCTTGTATTACAATCTTCTTCCACCATCTGATAATGTTATTTGTTTTCGGTTGTGTGAATATCTTATCAGTCAGCGGTGAATCTTTGTAATTTTTTACCTCTATACAATAATGATTTCTCTGATTGGGGACATATAAGTCCCCTTTCAGATACTCAAGAGCGCCAGAGGCAGGCACTCTCTCAAATTTCAGTCCGGTCGCTTCCCTCAGCATGTCCCTCACTAGGTACTCGCCTCTCGCTCCCTTCGCTCTCGAATCTACCATCTTCGTCCTCTTCTTTCTTCTTGGGATCTGATGTTGATTGATCCCCGTGATTTTGTTGTGTCCACCACATTCTTCGTCTACCTGCGCTCATCCTTACTCCAGTACGCTAGTGTTTCCATCCTTGACTACTTCGATCTTCTCTAACAATGGGTGTGACCAACCATGAGAGACTAGATAAGTATTCATATCTTCTCGTAGTAGAACTTCTACTATACGCTCTTTTCCGGCATCATCAAGAACACTAATAACTTCATCTAAAAACAATACATTGATTTTAGACTTTGATATACTACTCATCAGTCGACGAATGGCTATCAAAGTAGCAGTATTTACCCTAGCCAACTCGCCAGACGAAAGTGCTAGAATATCTACTACATTACCGTTATCAGTAATTTGTACGTTTAACTTATCATTTGAAACAACAAACTCAAGCGTAAACCTACCGTCAGAGAGTTCAGCCAAGTATTCATTTGCTAACTCTTCAAGTTCTCCAACTAAGTTTTCAATCTTGTATGCAAGTAAACCATTTGTGCTAAAAGACTTCTTTAATACTTCTAAGTCTGCTTCTAGCTTTTGGTTGCCTGCGAGTTTGCCATCGTACTCTTCTTGCTGTTCAACGAACTCTGCTGTCTGCTCTTGTATTACTTGAATACGAGTGTTGAGTCTTGTTCGTCTTTCGTTCTCTGCTGCATTTTCTGCCAATTGGGTTCTGGCTTCGGATAATACACTCTTCAGTTCCGCGATTTTTGAATCCACTTCAGATTCTTCCAGTATCTCAATCGGTAGAGATTTGTCGTACGAGCGATATAAGTCTTCCCAATTCTTTCGGTCTTTCTCGTTTTGTTCAAAAGTTGCATTGTTTGCTTTAATCTCTTGAATTTGAGGACGAATCTTCATAGCTTTGCCATGAGCCTCATCACGTTTCTCGCGTTCGCCTTCAATCATCGCTTTTTCGGAAGAAACATCAATAGATTGCCCACAAGTAGGACACTCATCAGAAATTTTCTCTAATCTGTCCAGAGTCCGTTGAGCACCCGTAGCGACTGCTTGCAAAGACCCTAACTCTTCTTGTAAATCATCATAAGACTTCCAGACAACTGTACTAGAAGAGATAGCACCGATGTCTATCCTGTCGAGCATTGTTTTATACTGATTATTCTCTCGAATTTTTTTATTTTTTTCAGAGATATTTTCCTTCTCTGTCATCCAATAACGCAAAGCCTCTTCGTCTTTGGATGTATCAATTTCCAAATCTAACATGGGTAGTATGGATGTATCGGTCAACTTATTTGTTTCTAACCATTTTTCTACTGTTGCAAGTTTCCCTGCTATCGTAGACGACGTATTCGATACTTCCCTAGATGCAGCCTTAAATACTTCGAATAACTCAACGTATTTTTCTAAGTGTAGAAGATCAATAAGAAACTTCTTACGGTTTGCATCTGTAGCAGTTAAAAACTGCAAACTCGCATTAGTATTTTGATATACTAACTGCGAAAAGGTTTTAAAGTCAACTCCAAGAATCTCTTGTAGAGTCTTGTACGTATTCGTAGCTGTGTGGCTAGAGATATCTGTACCATTCTTTTCAAGTTTGACTTTTATATTTGTTTTGCGATTAACGGTGATCTGATAACTATCTTCATCTTTCGTAAAAGACAGAGATATGTTATAACCATCATTCACATAACGATTAGGAATGTCTGCTTTTTTGATACCCTTAGAGTTCTTGTTGTACAGTGCTTCCTCAATGATTAACGGGATGGAGGACTTCCCCATCCCGTTAGTACCAAGGATTTGTGTAACAGTATTATCGTTTAATTGTAACTCATTACCAGAACCATAACTAAAGCAGTTATCCCATTTCAATGTTTGTAGTGTAATCATTGTATGTTCCTATGATGTCTGGTATTTTATCAGGGTTAATTTCTAGTATGTACGTTAGATACTCTACTAGCTCTTCTTGCACGGACATATCTTTATCCATGATAAGAGATGCCTCTGACTTACGTTTTACTACTTTTTTATCTAGCAATTCTGAGTTCTTTACTCCGGCTAGATCTTGCATATCTCCTTCTACTTCATAGATCGTGTGATCAAAATCAGTAGGAGTCATATCTTCACTACTTGTAACTGTTTTACGAATTAACTGTGGCAGTCTAAACTCTTCCCACATCCAATTCCAGTCCTGTTCGTTAATAAGCAAGTAACCTGTTTTTACTTTACTTCTATGAAAGGAAGTAGTCATAGGACTACCAGGATATACAATATTGCGTTGACAGTTGCTATGGGCGTGTAGGTCGCCTGCAAATACAACAGGGAAGTCTTCAAACAGGTCTAAGTCGACTTCGGGTTTAACGTGTGGCGGTATTTCTCCTCTAACGTGAGTGAATAAAGGCCAGCTCGTATCAAAATGATCTATCGAACCTTTCTTATGCAAATCTGCGTAAGGCAGGATACTGAAACCTAAGTCAGTGTCTACGTAAGACACATCTACAATATGAATAAGAGGATTAATATCCCTACTTACTTGCTTTAGCTGAGTAAAGAAAGTCTTATTCTTCTTAGTAGCTTCATGGTTTCCATCATAAATAATAGTTGGAATCTTTACTCCACGAATAAACTTGAAGTAAAGTTCCAACTCTTCCATATTCGGAAGACGATCAAAGAGATCGCCCCCGATTATGTGCATATTACATTCTTTTTCTAGTTCATAGATCTGGTCAAAGAACATTTGATAACGGTTTGTAGCCCACTTTACTGGGACATTCTTTTGTCCCAGCTTGATGTGCCAGTCTGCCGTAAAAAGAATCATCCTACATTGAACTCCGCATCAAGAGCTTCATCATCAGTCTCGTCACCGTGGTTACGAACTCGATCAAGCAACTCTTTCTGTGCGTCAGGAGTAGGACGGGTCATTACGTCATCCATAGACTTGAGATCAGCAATAGCTGCACGCTCTTCTTCAGTGAGAGCACGAGGCTTGCACTTTAGTGCTTGCAACTGATACTCTACGTTATATGGTAGAGGGCCAGTCTTAACTCGCTTGAAACAAATGTCCCAGCCAGTATCAGGGTCAGTAGGATCACCTAGATCTTCTGCAGCAGTAATAATTTGCTCCCACAGCTTCTTCTTAAGGTTTACTACTTTAACTTCACCATTGTCGATGCACTGAGTAGCGTAGCTCCAGCCACACTTTAGGTCGGGATAGTACTCACGAACCCAGTCTTTTTCGACATTGTTGAATCGCTCAGAGTTTCTATCGAAAGATAGGCACTCCATTGGAATGTTTTTACCGTTCTCGCCATTAATCCAGTAAACATAGCGTGCAAGAATGTCGCCAACTACGCGCATCTTGTTGTCACCATCTTTATACTGAAAAGTTGAGATTGAGGATTTTTGGGCACCGCCCGTTTGCTTATTGAATGATAATGCCATTAGTGTATAGTCTCCAGTTGGACTTCTTCATAGATGAACGTTATTTCGTCCGGTAATACTATGAGTAGCCTGTTGTCGTTAATTTGTTCTAGAGGCACTGGACAATGCAGTGAATCTAGTGTGGTTTTTTGTGTTGCAAAATAATCCGCTGTACTTCTAAGAGAAGCCAGGGCGTAATATATGCAAAGTTCTTTTTGTGTGTACTTATAAGAATTGTAAAGAAGCATTTCTCCATGAAGAAGAAAACTATCGCCTGTGAAGTCTTTATAAGAATATTTATAGATAGGGTCATACTTGTTACGAGGGATTTGACTCTTTACGAGCATTTCCATTATCATGTTACAAGTAGCAATATTTCCTTGCGCCGTATCAAAAACCTTCTTCCAATCAAATAAGAGCACTATTATACTTCCTTTTTACCATTTTGTCAAGAATTATTTTTTTAAAGGTACTTCATATTCCAACCCTGCTTCATATAGAACCCGACACGATTGGAGGCTTGTTTTCTAGCCGTATTTCCTTTCAGGTGTATATCTATGATAACAGGGTCGATTTTACCTTCCTTTTTCCGAATCACTCGCCCACAAAGCTGTGTCAATAGTGGTTCATTATTTACAGGGGTTGCCAGTATAAGACAGCTAAGTGTGTCTACTGATATGCCCTCTGAGAAGATAGCTTGAGTTCCGTAAAGAACATTTTTATCTCCATAGAGTATTTCATCTATGAGCGTTTCTCTATCTTCATGCGATACTTCACCAGTAACGCATATTGATTTGTCTCCCGTAAGTTCGGAACAAGCCTTCAGAAAGCTTACTCTATCACTTACTACTAAGACTTTATGACCTTTAGCGGCATAAGCTGCGGCTAAAAGTGCTATTGTATGTCTGTACTCTTCATCATTTGCTAGCTTTGTTACTCTGTTAGCCCAGGGGATTCTAGCTCCATCCATGAATCGTATCTCTGACGGTACAATGTGTACTGTAGGGGTCATATAGTTTTCTTTAGGTGGCTTGAAAAGAGTATTACCAAAGTAATCTCTGAATACAACGTGTTTTCCATCCTTTCTTTCTATAGTTCCCGACAGACCTATCTTATATCTACAGTAATTTGTATCTAGTATTTTACTAAAGGTCGGACTGCTAACATGATGCATCTCATCTAGTATGACAGTGCCAAACTCTTTACGAATCTTGTCTACGTTTCGGTATAAAGTCTGTGTATTCCCAATGACGATAGGAGCATCAAGATCAAATTGACCACTGCCTATGATGCCTGGTTTAATTCCGTAGACTTTTTCTACTTCTTTTGCCCACTGATTACGCAGAGGGACAGTGTGAGTAACAACAAGTGTTTTCTGACCAAGTTTACCGGCAATAGCTAAACCTGTAAATGTCTTGCCCCAACTGACCCATGCGTTAATTATACTATTATCTTCGATTTCGTCATAAACCGCTTTTTGGCTTGGTCGTAAGTCAAACTTAAACTCGGGAAATTCTACAGGCTTGTTTACACGCCTATCGACTATTTCGTAGTTTGACGGTATCAAATCCGTACGACCTATTGGTAATGAAACTAACCCATTACGAATAATGCCCATATTCTTAATCACCTCAGGTGGATCAAGAGGATTGTGCGTAGGAATAGTATAGGTGAGCTCTTTGTCGATTCTCTCCTGTACTTCTTCGGTACAATCCATGTATATTCTGTGGCTTATGACTGCTTTCATTAACTATGTCTTCCCAGGATTTTTCTACACAAATCTAAAAGCTGTCCCATGGACAGATCGCCTTTCATTTCATTTTCTTCGCGAGTTAGAATACACATATTTTCCAAAGCATTGCCTGCACTATTATCCCAGTGGTCTAGATGGTACTCTTTTGTTAAGTCCACTATCTCTCCAGTAAGGGCCGATACTGCTGTTTTATTCTCTACATCAAGTCCATGCTTCGCTGTTAAAAAAGTTATTACGTCTTGGATGCCGTAGCTTGTATCAATATTGCTTGCAATTTCTTTTGTCATTTTTTTACCTTTGTACTTTTTAACTTTAACACGTATACTTTCTTTGGGGTTATTGCTGTTTTTGTTGCCTTCCCAAACGTAGTTTTTAATCTTTTTAGCTTTAAAATCTCTTAATTTAAGTGAAAGCCGACCTCTAAGCCCTTCTGTATAACGTTTTTGTCTTGCTTGAGCTTTCTTTTTTGTTGTCTTACCATAATGGTAACTAATTGACGAAAGGGAAGGTGTTCTGCCCCACTCTTCTAAACATTTTTTTCTGAGGTTTCTATAACTTAATTTTAAAGAAGTACGCCACTCGGATATCTGATCCCAGTCGTAGTCTTGTTCTCTGCTCATTATAGTTCCAATTCATTCTTTGCGATAATGTACGATTTAACAAAGTCGGATCTGACAATATCTTCTACCTCAAACTCGATAAAAGTGAACAAATCCATGCGTTTTAGAACTTGGAAGAAGTCTTTAAGGCCGTTTGCCCTAAGATCTGCCTGTCTAAAGTCCCCACAAAATATAATTCTACAGTTCTCACCCATACGAGTGATAATAGAATCTAGCTCATGAAAAGACATATTTTGACACTCATCAATAAGAATAACTGCATCTCTGAGTGTAATTCCTCGTATAAATGAAGTAGTCATAAACTCTACTAAGTTTTTCTGTTTCAGTATTTCGTAGGCATCGCCTCTACCGAACAGATCATTAGCAATATCTTTATAAGGCTCTTCATAAACAGAGGCTTTTTCCTTCTCTGTACCCGGCAAGAATCCAATATCTCTTGTAGGTACAGCACTTCGTATAATTACTAGCTTTTGAAAGGCTCCTTTTGCCATATCATCATATGCTAGGTACGATGATATAAACGTCTTACCTGTACCTGCAAGTCCATGCAGAACAAGGTGTTTGTTAGATTCAAATGCTTTTAGCTGGTTACGCGTTAAAGGTTCTATTTCTTGCAGCTCAAAGTTGACTCCTGCAAGGGTTTTTCTTCGTTTTCCCATATATTATACTTTCTTTCTGGTATCTTTGAGTTTCACTTCTGAATACTCATAAAGCACCCACGGAAGTCCATGTAAGTGCAAGACCCCTGCCCAAAGCATTCCATCTTCAGGAGGGCGTGGAACGGTAAAAGGAGTGTTATGTCCTTGTACCCATACAAGTGAAGCTATATCTTTCTTCTCCACTCTTTTAATTCTCAAGTATTTTAGTTGTGCAAAGCGTGTCTTTTCGTACACAAAAGGTTTTCCTACGTTGTCTATAAAATACTTCTTACTCTGTTTTAGTATGCCGTTGTATGAAGTAATCATCTTCTTTAGTTGAAAAAGGTTCTTATGAGCAGTCTGCATACGCCTAGCACCAAGAGTTCGTCCTTCTTTGTTTCTATCGTCTACTATCTTATCTTCGAGAAAAAGGAGTCCATCATGCAACTCCCATTTCCCTGAAGGTAGTAAAAATACAGGATACTCTACTGCCGTTCTTATGTTACGATATGTAATCACCATATTTTTTCTCGAACTTTCCGCCTGAGTAATCTTCGTGAACAATCTCAAAGTCACAACCTACTGGAGCACCAGGTATAGAGATACCTCTGTCCATTTGTATGTAGTTTGCTAGTTTTTCCATGTATTCCTCGACTTCATCTTCTGGTACTTCTGCTAGAATGGAATCGTGTACGAGTGCGAAGATACGAGCCTTCTTACCGTTTGCTTTGATCCATTCGTTCATGTCTATTGCCCCGAGAAGGTTAATATCACTAGCAGCAGACTGCACCAGAAAGTTAAGACCAGACCTAACGCTATGGCTCTGGATGCCTTTGTCTGTCGATGCGACATTTGGTAATCTCCTTTTTCTTCCGAAGAAGCTGTAAATGAAACCATTTTGTTGAATGAACTTCTGGTTCTCTTCAATCCATGATTTTAATCTGTGGAACTCTTTAAAGTAGTCATCAATGACTTCCTGAGCCTCGTTTCTAGTGAAAGGTTTACCACTATCTTTTGTGACTTGCTCACTAATCTTGTTTGCGCCTGCACCGTACATAATACCAAAGGTTACGGCTTTAGCCGCCTGACGTTGCATACTGTATAATTCTGCTACTTCACTTACTTCACAAGGTAGCTTAAATACTTTGTGTGCAATCGCACTGTGGAAGTTGCCTCCAGACTTAAACACATCCATAAGTGCTTTGTCTTTTGCGAGTACAGCAGCTACATATACCTCTGCTGTGGTCAAATCCATTGCTACAATTTTATGTCCAGGAGCGGCTTTAATACACCCTTTAACAATGGGATTATCTCGGGGTAATTGCTGCATATTAAGCTTACCACTAGAGCTGAGCCGCCCACTAGTTGTGCCGTGAAGGTTAAAACCTGTCCGTAAGCGACTATCTCTGTCCAACTGCGGAAAGATTTTGTCCAGATAAGTATTCTTAATCTTAGACTTTTGTCGGATAGCAAGGATAAGTCCGGGGACTTCGGATTGCTCCGCCAACTCTTGAAGAACTTCCGCATCTGTTGAATTCGCGCCCGTTCCAGTCTTTTTTCCAGTAGGAGTAAGGCCGATGAAGTCAAATAGTAAACTACGAAGCTGAACAGTACTGTTAGGATTAAAATCTTTTCCATTAATTTTCTCAAATTTACTGATGGCGGGATGCTTGTATAGCTCCGCTACTGCTTCGTCAATCTCGTCTTGCATGAGAGATTGAGACTTCAGCAGACGCTGCTTATCAAACGGTACGCCATTGTCTTGGATGTCCGTTAGAAAACGGCAACCAGGAATTAGTATGTTATCATACACTTTTGCTAGACGTTTGTTCTGCTTAATCTTTACAAACTTCTCGTAGAGAAGGAAAGTACAAGCAGCATCCATACCAGCGTACAGTTTCATAACGTCAAAAGGAATATCACCCCAGTTGAAGTCATTTTTGAGAATACCATGCTGTTTACGATAGTTATCAATCCACTCATACATTGGCTTCTCATAGTCCCCATACTTAGTGTACTTCATAGACAACTGCTTTAGACCGTGAGTACCAGGGTTCTCATCAATCAAATAGTGCAGAAGCATTGTATCTTCAAAGCTAGGGAATTTAAAGTTAAAGTGGTACTCGAAGAACGCCATATCGAACTTGGCGTTATGGAATACTACTGTTTTCTTGTCGAACAACTCTTGCAATAAACGCTCTGTCTCTTCGTCAAAGCATTCTGTATCTATGTATGCACCCCTATCAGCTTCATAACTAAGACTAATGCCAAGCATATGGCCGTCACGTGGATAAAGTCCGGTTGTCTCCGAGTCAAGAGCAACGTAAGGAAGAGGGGCGTCAATAGCAGCACGTATAAAAGCATTGGCTTCCTCTGTATCTTGTATGCCCCAAGCGTTGTATTCAGTAATTACGGTATCTTGTTTATTGCCGTTAATATACTCTACAATACTCTGCTTAGAGTCGTCCCATGTGCGCTGTGCTTCGGGTTTGAATGCGAGCATGGCAGGGTTAATAACAGGCAGGAATTTCTCTTCGACTTTCTTGCCAGAGTACTCTGTGACCGAATTCACAGAGGTAAAGTACTTTAGTGCATCACTACCGACTAGAATAAGCCAGTCATAAGCGTCTACATCAATCTCGATGTCGCAGTCTCGTTTAAGTACTTTTTTGATGCCTGGGTCTGAACAGAGTTGATACTGGTCAAACTCAAACTCATCATCGAATTCTTTCTTAAAATTTGTTCTACTTGGTTTAGTTTCTACTAATGCAACTTTAGGCATATAATTTACTCTTTAGTGTTTGTACTGATTTTATGGGTAATGCTCCTGGGTCTGTGTCCTTGAGCGCTACGTTTCTACTGGCTAAGCCTACTCGCTCTGCCATATCCTTTACTTCTTTTGCCGCAGACTGTCCTGCGTCATCTCCATCAAAGAAAATTACTACTTCTTCTACACCTTGTATCGAAAGCATACGTAACTTATCTTCATTGATATTCTTTGTTCCGAAACAACATACTGCATTGTCTAGTCCTTTATCATGCAGATTTACCATATCATAGATACCTTCTACAAGTATAACAGAACCTTTTATAGGCTCTACTACAGGGTATAGAGGCATCTTCGCACCCGCAGGCGAGATCATGTACTTAGGTGTACCGCCTGTCGTATGGCGACCATTGAAGGCTACAATACGACCAGATATATCTCGTACTGGAAATACGATCCGACCAATATGGTCAGGGTCATGATGCTGGAAAGCTTCAAACCTCTTATATGTTTCAGGTTTAATTTCTCTCCAGTTGCCTAGATATGGGGTAATATTCTTTGGAAAGGACAAACCAACCGACTCAGACCTTTTCTCTCTAATTGTCTTTTTTAGTAATTCTCGTCTTAGTTGTAATTGGTTTGCCTTTTCACCAAAGTGTGTAAAAATGTTTCCCTTATACCCACAGGAAAAGCACTGAAAGATACCAGTGATCTTGTCGATACGCATACTAGGATTTCTATCTGCGTGCTCAGGGTTAAGACAGCTAACGATAGCGTCTGCGCCTTTGGGTATAAAATAAACATCTCTTGATGTTAATAGTTCTTCTACTGTCATACTAATTTAGTCCAATCTGTGTTTTCGTCCAGCATTGTTACTTCTGGGAAGGTATCTACTAGCTTCTTGTAAATACCTGCATTATTCATTCTTAGTCCGTAGCTACTCTTATGGCAGAGATATGTACTGCCTGATACGCCATGAAATACAAAGTAATCGCCTTCAATCTCTACTTTCACAATACCACTATTGATCTTCCAGCAATCACCTTGAGTGTAGCCGCCAGACCAGCCAGCGAGTACCTTGTATGTAGTTTCTTCAAAAGCGCACTTCAAAACAACCCAGTTATCAGGAGTGTTATTCATCGTCCAATATCCTTTACATTATCTCTACTAATTACTTGGTATGCACCTTTGTTATAGGCAGGTGCAATCGTATACTTACTATCTA